>SERZ01000664.1_pt1 | contig 22594 bp, 14 predicted proteins | sample 3171461 | NCBI WGS metagenome assembly SERZ01 (sample SAMN06051861, study PRJNA518727) | freshwater metagenome | biome: subpolar coniferous forest; feature: holomictic lake; material: water; isolation source: holomictic Lake 227, 6 m depth | place: Canada: near Kenora, Ontario | collected... | reverse complement strand
TGGTTCCACTTAGATTCACCGCGTCATTTATGGCTGTATAAAGAAACAAACATAAAGATGATTCTTTCATCAACACGCTTCAAAGTCGAATCCTGTAGCTACCTGCCCTTTGAGTTTCCATTAGATTTACTTTGGAGCATAAAACATTCGCTGTTTGGCAAGTTTCTCCTTTTGTTTTATCCAGTGCTTAAGGTGTTTGACAGACAAAACATGCTTATTATAGCAAGAAAACAGAAGTGATTGATGACGAAAAGGAAGTTTGAATGATGAAAAGCATAATTGCATTCTTGAATCGGAAGTCCACTATTACGTATTTATTATACGCTGGTTTTTTCTGGACGTGTATGCTTTATGTATTCTGGCCCATTTTGTCAGAAAATAAAGCATTGCCTGCGTCGGACGCACCGAATCTTTCTGTGGAATGGTGGATAACGGAATTCACCCGAACCATCTTAACTGGCGATGTTATGTACGCTAACCTCATATTCCCGATAAAAATACTGTCCTATCATTGGAACCTGGGGATCTATTATATGGTGCTTGGGTTTTTTGCGTCACTTTCAATGTTTTATTACTTGCGGACTCAAAACCTCTCCCGACTTGCTGCGTATGGAGGTGGGTTATTGTTCGGATTTATAGGCTATTGGTTTACCTTGTTTCATGCTGGACATGCAACAACGACGCTGACATGGGCATACATCGTATTGCCGTTTGCCCTGATTAATCGTTGCTTCCAAACCAAGAAAATCATGTATTTTGCGCTGCTGGGAGTGATGCTTGTCTGGGCAATGCCGCAAATCGATGTGTGGATGATTGCCATGTTTTTGTTTGCAGCGTATGGGATGTGGTGCTCCTTTCAAGAGTGGAAAACAACAAAAACATTTCGGTTCTTGTGGCAGGTTTATCCACGTTTCTTCATCACGGTCGCGGTCATGGCACTTGTTGGATTTTCAAGTTTTCAAGGCGCAATTTCCGGTGCAAAATCAAGCCGGGAAGGCCATTTCAAGGAAGCGGCCGGAGATATCCAAGAGGCTGACAAAACTCCAGCAGCAGAGGCGAAACGAAAACATGCACAGTGGGTTTTCTGCACCAACTGGAGCCTTCCGCCTGAGGATACCTTAGAGTTCGTTGTCCCAGGTATTTTCGGCGATGCTTCTTACCAGCCGCCCTATCCCTATTGGGGACGCCTCGGACGGGATTATCAATTCGAAATCGGCAAAATGCGCCCCAACTTGAGACAGCATACCGTTTATGTCGGGGTTGTCACACTCATGCTTTCGCTCATTGGCGTTATGGGATGGTGGTTCATGCGGCAACGGACGAAGGACCCCATACTCAATCCTGATGGACCCTCATACCGTGATGTGCCTTTCTGGACTGTCGCCTCGATCCTACTCGTGTTGTTTGCCATGGGCCGTTATACACCTGTTTATAATCTTCCATACTATTGTTTACCGTATGCCAACTATCTGCGGGCACCCGTCAAATGGTTTCATCTTGCTGAAATAGGGATCGCCATGTTGGCGGGATTCGGCATCGACGCTCTGCTCCGAACGGAGCTGGAATCGATCAAGAAAAAAACGTGGTGGATCCCGGTTTGCTTTGCCAGCATACTCATCCTCTTGTGGTTAGGGGTTACAGCAAACACGCAAGCCATGACCCTCTATATCAGCCAACTTGGATTTGGAAACTTGGCACCCACATTAATGAGCTATGCATTGTCAAATATTGCTAGGGCGTTCTTTATTGTGGCAACAGTAGGCGGATTGCTGTTCTGGCTGTCACGAATAACAGGGATGTCCCGTAAAATACAAACCGCCATTATAGGAACCCTCATCGTTATCGGGACTGTTGATTTAGCAATGGTTGCTCGCCGATATGTGCAAGTCGTAGATGTAGGGCCTCATCACGCGATGAATCCCATTATCCAGGCATTAAAAAACAGGACTGGAGGAAGTCCTTCGAACATCATCAACTATGTGACCTCCGGTGATGAACAACAGGACTGGCTAAGTGCATCTCTGAGGCTTCACGGTTATTCCAATATGGCGCCGGCAATGCAAGATCCTGTGCAACGCGCATTATACGAACGTTATCAAAACGAGCCTTTGAAATATTGGGAGTTCAAGGGTGTACGGTTTGTATTGATACCTCGAAAAAGTGCTGAGTCCCTTATTCAGCAAAGGATACTTGATGTGCTCGGGGACTTTCAACTCCAAGGGGACAGGCGAGTCCGCGCCGTGCCTCCTCAGGAAAACAGCTTTGTTCTTGCAGAGGTAAAAGCGTATGCGTCGTTACCCGCACTGTATTTTAAGTGGAAGGGCGATTGCCCTGCTGACAAGCAGGGTAATCTTCTACAACAATCCTATCTCATGGGAGAGCCGATCGTATCATTGCCTGTATTGGGTACTAACAGTGCCCAAAGTCAGCCAGCCACAGTTCTTTTCGATTCGATGCTCCGACAAAAGGGCGTCTTTAAAACACGCGGGCGTATCGAGGGAGGCGTGCAACCGTCTCTGTTAGTGTTCAATGAGCCCTATCAGGACAACTTCGTGGCCACGGTCAACGGGAAAGAGGTCTCCGTTGGGCAAGCTAACGGACAATGGGCCGCCATTCAGGTGCCGGCCGGAGTTTCGTACGTTACACTGAGCCATCGGTCCCGCATTCCACTGGTGCTCATGAGCACAGCAACAAGTTTATGCTGCTTAATATGGCTATGTATCCATCTGTTTCAGAAAAGAGAGAAAAACGCTTAATCTCTTTTGTTGACCCTTACCCAAATGACCGGCACATCGTAATCGGGGGGGACGGCCATCCACGACCGAACCGTCGACTGCCACGCAGAATACGCTTGATTCTTACGCGACAACTCGGAAACACGATGCTGTTGAAATCCAGACGAAAGGAGCAATTTGTTGAATTGTTCCTGTTCTTGTAGTGATGGAGACCGGGAGGCCAGCGCGTAACCGATTTTCGCTATTGTGCTGGGGCATGAAGCCGTGGATTCCTTAATCGCCGCCCGGATAACGTAGTCGCGAACCGCTCCATATAACGTAAAGCTCTCTTCGACGGCATAAAAGAAAGTCTGCTTCATCTCGACAACATAATCGGACCGATCAAGAAGTCTAGCATACTGACTATCTTCACTTATACACGTACCTTGTCCATAACGAAAATAATGCCACTGGAGTTCGCGAGCAACATAATAGGCTTGCAGGTTATGTACATAGACCCGCTTGGGGCCCTCGCCTACCGCAGTACGAAGTTCATCTCGAAATGCGGTGTATGAACGGCCCTTTAATGCAGGCGTAACCCCTGCATAAGCGACCCCTCCCGATATAAGCCCATAGAGAACTGTACACGTCAGGAAAACAGTAGCAATCCGAGAATACCGCTGATACAAGGCACGTGATCCAGCCACAAGTAACAAGAAAAGAAAAGGGATGAGAAATATAAACCGAAACGTATGCAATAAGCTTACAAAGGCCATACAAAACGCCATAAAAAAACAGGCGAGTAATTGCCAATCCTTACGTTGATCCCACAATCCAATTGCCACTAAAATCATAACGAATGGCGCTCGCAAGGATTCCTTAGTTAACAACACGGCAAGACCTTGCGTTTTGGACAACAACGACACTGACAATGATATACGTTTACCTGGTTGGCCCAGATCAAAGTAAGTGCCAATACTTTGAAAAAGAGAACCTACTATATCCAAAAAAGGCAACACGAGAAAGAGTGATGCGACCAGTCCACCCAACATTCCTATACCAGCGTATTTCAAGGTCTGCACAACTAAATAGCCATGACGTTTCCGTGCTCTTACTATTTCTAAGAGGAATAATGGATAGAAGAGGGTGACAGATGGCCAGAGAAAAAAAGACCCCGCGGCCAAGACCCCAATAAGAAAAAAAAGAACCTGATTCATCCTTCCGTCATTCGAAAGTCGCCCAAACAACAAAAGACAAAGAAAAAGAGGAATGAACGTCCAAGCGTCCACGCGCACAATTTTGACACTTTGAATCAGCAACGGATACGTCAGAAAAATCAGCGAAAGCATTGTAACAAGTCCTTTTGATAGCTGTTGTCTGCTAAGCCAGATACGGCAAAGTATCGTTGAAATTAACAGGGCAAGAAGGACTGACAACCGAGGACCCAAACGACCACAGATTCGATAAGCGAGTTCTTGTATGATCGGCCCTAGGTAATAAATAGGCTGAAAAAAAGAACCGTCCTTCGCGATCATCAAAGAATAGTCCCGATGTCCAGAATCAAGAATATTGCGCCCCATTTCGACGATATGAACCTCGTCTAACCACGGTAACGGGATTCTCTCCATCGAAACAAGATGGCAAACGGCGACAAGCACCATACCTGCCCAGAAAATACCACTATGAAAGAATGAAGACTTAATCAAATTCGAGTTCATATCTTAAAGGAAAAGTGTTTATGGCTGAAGAAGCTAACGATCGTAGCAGTGAGGATGCAAAAGCAATTGGCGATGGAGGGATGGAGGTGGGCAAAGCTGACCAGTAAGAGCAGGACGCCTGCGTTAATCAGCGCGATCCAACCATAGACAAGGTAACATTTGAAATATTCCTTCCAGCCATTGCCTCGGGTATGGAATACAATATATTTGTAGCAGAGGAAGGCGTTAGTCAGGGCGATGACTGTCGCGGGGACGACAAGAATGAGATAATGAACACGCGTATTCAAAAAATAGTGAAGAGCCGCATAAATGAATGCCCCAAATACCGTGTTCCATCCGCCCACGACAACATACCGCAAGGGCTGGTATTGCGGTGCACGAAAGAAAGTCAGAAGTAAGCAGTAAGCAGTCATCAGTAAGAAGTGAACTGTTAAACAGTAAACACACGGAGAGCAGGTAACCGAATGAACGCCATATTATAGGAGCTTGCCCCAAGGGTCAATAAAGATTACACGGCAGACGTGTGTTAATTCTATCGCAAACCGTGAAGCCCCCTCTATCGAGTTATTTTCTCACACATTGTAATGTGTGAGAAAGTAGTATATATTCAGTTCTTCGCCGTTTGTCGAAAATTACTTCGTGTTTATTCTGGCACTGTAATGCTCTTGCCACATTTCATGCAGTTGACTGTGATGCCAGCACCCTTGGGTGATATGGCGTGATTATGACCGCAGAATGGACACTCAAAAATATGTAAAGAACTCCACAAGCACATTCACATCGACATTTGTTCTCGTTCCTGTTTTGTTCATAAAGTCTACCTTTCTTATTAATTAAAAATACCACTTCACCTGTATTCTGTCGAGTCGCGAAGAGCTTAAATAAAAGCAAAAAAAGACCCTGTCACAGTTAAGCGACAAGGTCTTTGTTCATTCAACGGTTCGCGTTGGGACTACCAGCGTCCGCCGCCACCCCCGCCACCACCACGCTCTTCGCGGGGCTTGGGCTGGGATTCATTCACGCGCAGCGGACGACCATTCATGTCGGTGCCGTTTGTGCTAGCGATGGCCTTTTCAGCCTCCGCGCGGTCATTCATTTCAACGAAACCGAAACCCTTGGCGCGGCCGGTTGCCCGATCCATCACCACGCGTGCCGATGTCACTGTACCATATTTTGCGAAAAGCTGTTGCAGATCGCTGTCGGAAACGTCATAAGGCAGATTGCCTACGTAGATATCCATAATCTCTCACCTTGTCTGTGTCATATAACTGAGTTAAGCGGAGTCCTCCTCCATAACACAAGATAAGGGGGCCCGGATACGCTACTACTGATGTAGTCGCGTGATATACTTTGAGGCTTGGAGCCCCGAATGTCAATCACCAATTCAAAATATTTTGCGAATTATTTTTTTGCGTTACATCCACTCGGCTATAGTGTTCTTATCGAGCTTACACATCAACGCGGTAGCGGCGAGGTCTGCCTCGGCTGCGCTCATACCGTCGGTGTTGAGTTCCGTCAAGCGATCCGCCAGCAACAGTGAGATCGAAAGCGCACGCACGCAATCGCGAACAAATGCCTTGCGGCAACCGATAGGATCAGCCGGATTACCATCCGAGCGGAGCATATGGCAGTCAAATTCCACAACACCCTTCCAGCCCACCTTGCGCAGTGCCCAGAACATCTGAACGGTCTCCTTCAACCCTTCTGGACCGATCAACGGTGGAAAATCGTTATCGAACTGCGCCTTGATTTGACTACCAAAATGAAGGAAGAAGAGCTTTTTCATGCTGGTCAGGTATCCCACAGTGTGAACAGCGTTCAGGAGCGCCATACTCTCATGCTGTAACAATTCCGGATTGATGCCATAGAATTCCGGATGTTTCAGCATGCCATAGATAAAGCCGACTGCATGACCCGAGGTCGGGAGATACATGTGACCGCGGGGCTCGTTCGGCTTCGGTTCAATGGTCATACCGACATAGTTCGTGAACTTGTTTTTCTTGATATAGTCATACGCGCCATTGAGTGCATCTGCGAGCCACTTGTAGACGTTCTTCCAGTCCACAGTCACCGGCACTTCAAAACCGTCACGCGCAACCCAGTAGGTCAGATACTTTGCACCGAACATAGCACCGATACGAATCGTGCGTTCGCATTTCTTTTTCGCGATCGCGCGGATCTTCGGATCCGGATTCGTCAGTCCGCCATTGCGGAACATCGGATGCCCATGGAGACTGCATGTGGCCATATTGATCTTGAGACCCGCGCCATCCAGAATCTTCTTGATCTCCTGAAGTTTCTGATAGGTCGCGCTCTTCTTGTCGAGATCGTCATTCATACTGGCCGGATCCCAGGGGACCAGATCATCATCATGGAATGACGTGGCCTCAATCAGGTCTTCCTTGGCCGCATCAGCCAGAATCTTTGCCACTTCGATGGAGTCAATCTTCGGAAGCACCGCACTGCCAAAGGGGTCACCTAACGGATTGCCCACGCACCAGAAGGGCATGGAACGCAACGTGACCGGATCAATATTGTAAGCTTTCTTTGCCATATCAAGACCTCTCAATGTTTAGTTAAAGAAAAGCGTAGCTTATCCTGTTCAAACAACAGAATCAAGCCAAACCTCTTTTGAAAATTCAATTCGCTTTGCGCTTTTGGGCGGTCTTTGCTATATTATTCCTACTCAATTTCACACAGGAGAATACATTATGGCAATGACAGTAACAGATTTAAAGGGCTTGACCGTCGGAGCATGTGTTTCGGGCGGATTAGATAGCCGGACTATTTCAAAGGTCATGATTGAAGCCGGAGTTAAGGTTATCGGTTTCTCGGCTGACCTCGGACAGCCGGATGAAAAGAACATAAATGATATTAAGAAACGTATGGCACCCTGCGGTGTCCAGACCATCATTGTAAACCTGAAGAAGGAAATGGCCGAAGCCTGCTTTGAAGTCATTGAGGCGCAAGCTATGTATGACGGTGGCTACTGGAACTCCACCGGTATCGCGCGTGCAGTCACCGTACGCGGCTTGCTTCCGGAAATGAAGAAGCGCGGGTGCACCGTGCTCGTTCACGGTGCCACAGGCCGTGGCAACGATCAGATGCGCTTCGAACGCTATACGAATGTCCTTGCGCCCACGATGAAAGTCTACTCGCCTTGGCGCGATGCGGCCCTACTGAAACTTTTCCCCGGACGTACCCAGATGGTGGAGTTCCTCGCCACGTATGGTATCGAGGCTTTTGTTGGCACAAAGAAAAAATACTCCACCGACGCAAATCTCGCAGGCCTGTCACACGAAGCTGAAGATCTCGAAAGCCTTGAGACCTCCATGCTTATCGTCGCCCCGACCATGGGCGTATGGCCTCAACAGGCACCTGACAAGATTGAGAAATTCAAAGTTCATTTCGTGAAAGGCCGCGCTGTGAAGATCAACGGCAAAGATGTCACACCGATCAAGGCCATGCAACTCGTCAACAAGATTGCTGGACGCAATGGCATCGGCATGAAGCACGCGCTCGAGAACCGCATCATCGGGACCAAGAGTCGCGGTGTCTATGAAGCTCCGGGCATGGAAGTGCTGGGCACTTGCTTGCGGTACGTCTATCAGGCTACCCTAGATCGCCGCGCAGGCTTGCTCTTCGGACAGCTCTCCAAACTCGTCGCCGACCAGATTTACGATGGCCGCTATTATGATCCCGTCACGCAGGCGGCACGCGCAGCCATTGCAACCTTCTCAAAGCATGCGACCGCAACGGTCGAAGTCGGCCTCTATAAAGGAAACATCTTCTTCAATGCATTGACCAACTGCAAGGCCTCGATTTACAACGAAGCCGACTCCTCCATGGAAGCCAGCAACGGACTCAACCCCGTCAGTTCTCAGGGTTTTGCTGAGATCCAGAGTGTTGAAGCTTTCATGCTTGCGAAAGCAGGTCAGATCAAGTAACACACCATGTTCGATGCTCATGCACACCTTCAGGACATGCGATTGCGGTCAACGCATGACGCGTGGGTTGAGGCAGCGGTACGAGCGCAGATAACAGGCGTGTGCTCCTGCGGCACCTGTCCTGAAGATTGGCAAGAAACGGCAGCGGTTGCACAACAACCGTTGCCGTTTATCATTGTACCAGGATTTGGCGTGCATCCTTGGTATGTACAGGGGCTTGCAATAAACTGGCAAGAGCAGCTCGAATACTTCTTTGATCAGCATCCGACTGCAATTGTTGGCGAAATCGGGATGGATGGCATTCGTGATAACATTCCTGCTGAAGTGCAAGAGATCGTTTTCCGTTGGCAACTTGGTTTTGCGGCGCGTATCCATCGTCCTGTCGTGCTTCATGGCGCACGTGCCTGGGGAAAGCTTGTGGAAGTGCTCAAGCCATACGCCCATGACATTCCTGGCTTTATCGCCCATAGCTTCGGGGGTTCTGCAGATATCCTGAAGGAACTTTTGAAAATGGGAGGCTATATCTCGTTTGCTGGGACGATTTGTAATACGAATGCGACAAAAGTCAGAATGGCTGCAAAGGAAACGCCTGAAAGCCAGCTATTAGTTGAGACCGACGCACCTGATCTGTTTCCGCTCGGAGGCACATCCATTGGAAACGACGCAGCCAATAAGCCAATCAATCATCCAGCCAATTTACCGCTCATCTTGAATGAGATCGCCGCATTACGTGGCATGCCTCCTGAAGAGCTGTCGGATATCACCGGCGCAAACGCTAGGCGTCTCTTTCTATGAGACGCAGTGTCTGTGATAACATATCCAATGCCTGTGAGGGGTTAAACGTAGGGACCCGAGAGACGATAGGGACGTGAGGGACATTAAACGTTGGGCTGAACAGTATCACTCTTTTCGCGTCAGGGGGTGTTCAGATGTTCGGAAATTGCTTTTAAGGCAGCGACGTCCTTGTCAGCAAGCGAACCTTTAAAGCGAATGGCAGATAAGGGCTTTCCCGTGTAGATCGTGCGGTATAGCACAAGTCCCGCCAAATAGGAACCGGCTAGTGCCGGATGGGAGTTGTCCTTGGCATGGAGGCGCAATTCCGGATTCTTCGTGTAGCTGATCGCCCACGCATCGCCAACAGGCGCAACCATAGCGCCACCCGGCATACCTGAGGCAAGTTTCGCATACCATTTATGCGTACGCTTCTGCATCTCTTCTGGCGATGAACCGACGCCTGAATCCTTATCCGACGCCTTCCAGAAATCCGAATGCCGCGCCCAGGTCTGGTAAAGAATAATACGTGCATGGGGACTCTTCTCCCGAATCCGCTTCCCTAAATTCGTACCGCCCATCAAAAAGTCATCCCGCGTGGCATCCGACTCTTCTGAGCGCGCAGCTTCTTGGCTATTTCCTTGTAATACGACCATATCCCAGTTCCCCTCATCAATCAGTGCTAGTGCCTTTGGATCTTTTGAATGCTTGATCAGCGTGCAGCCTCCCGGTGTATGAGATTTAACAAGCAAGACTTTTCCGCCAGCACTTGTCACCATGTTTGTAAAAAGCGCTGGCAGATTGTTAACGTACGTATAGCTATTGCCTATAAACAGCACCCGCTTCGGTTGTGTTTCTGTTTCCGCTAACACCACTCCCCCGCACACCATCATTCCAACAACTAAGCGCAACATCATATTAACACCTCTTATCACTAGGCCACAAATTATACCACTGTCGAAAAATGTTTATACTAAAAGGGCTATTCAACACACAGGGAGGGACGAGCGTCTGCTCGTCCAGTCACGCAGACGCGTGACCCTCCCGTGTGTCGGGTGCCCTTCTTATGGTCTAAACACTTTTCGGCAGTGGTATTAAACCGTCCGTCAAAAAAAAGAGCGGGCAAAACGCCCGCCCTCTCTTTTTACTCGATTATCCTCGTCTAGAATTCCCATCCCTTGCGAATATTCGGCTTCAGAAGTGCATCAGCATCGGCCTGACCAAAAGTCTGCGCTGTGCTGTCCCAGTTCAGCTTGCCAGGCACCTGTTGCGCGATGCAACCGATCAGCATGCTTTCCAACATCGGCACCGAGTGTCCAGTGTCCGAGTAGCATTTGCCTTCGCCCTTGCAGGCATTGACGAACTCAATGTATTGGCCACCCTTGCAGCAACGCTCAATCGACTTCGGTATGCCCACAAGCGCCTCGTGCTTGGTCGTGGACTTCATCTTCGCTTCACCCTTGAGCGCAACGTACGCATCCTGTCCGTAATCGTTAGTGCTGGCCATCAAGCCCTTATCGCCGATGATCAAACAGCCCGTGTTCGGAACCTTGCCCAGGGTCGCGATGACCTGAGGCATGATCTCATCTTTGGGTTTGAGATTTCCGTCGTACCAGAAGAGGTTGACCGCAGGCAATCCTTGGCGTGCGGCGTAATTCATTCTCACGATGCTCTTGGAAGGATAGGTATCCTTGTTCTTGCCTTCGATCTGGGTACACTCCGCTGACAATACTTCCGCCAGCTTGAGGCCACGGAATGGCAGGTTCATCGTATGGCAAGCCATGTCGCCGAACGCTCCGGTTCCGAAATCCAAGAAGCCGCGCCACTTGAAGCCGTGGTATACGCCCGCCTTGAAGGGGCGCTCCGCAGCCGTACCCAACCAACTATCCCAATCGAGCGTAGAAGGAACAGGATCCGAACCCTCTGGGCGCAACATGCCCTGTGGCCAAATCGGACGGTTAGTCCACACATGCACTTCGGTTACGTTGCCCAGAACACCCGAATGAAGGATTTCGACATTGCGACGGAGTCCGTCGCCCGCGCTACCCTGATTGCCCATCTGCGTCACTACGCCATTCGCCTTGGCGACTTGCTCAAAATAGCGAGCTTCCCAGATCGTGCGGACGAGAGGTTTCTGAACGTACGCATGGCAACCCAGTTTCATCGCGCGGATCGCAGCCGGAGCATGCGTATGATCCGGCGTGGAGACAGTCACCGCGTCAAGATTCTTACATTCGTCCAGCATCTTGCGGTAATCGCTGTAACACTTGATCTTTGATGCGTCCTGCCCTTTCTTCGTGATTTCGGCCAATGCTTTGTTGATCGGACCGCGGTCTACATCGCACAGTGCTACAATATTTTCGCCGTGTTCGAACATGGGCATCCAGTCAGACCAGCCCTTGCCCCCAACACCGATGACGCCAATGTTCAACTTTTCCCCTGGCTTCCTAAAACGCGGCGCATTATGCCTAATTTCTGGGAAGACAAATTTTCCCTTTTGAGCGGCCATCCCGCTCACAGATACTGCTGCAACGGTCAGCCCCACGCCTTTAACAAAACCTCTGCGGTTTATTACCTTCATGTAGTCTCCCTTAATTATAGTATTTTTTTTGAAAACTTTTATTATTATTGCACATTTTTTACTCCATTCAAAGTGTCTTTTCTGAAAAAAACTTTTCAATTGTCAAGAAGGGACTAAACACGTACACTACATCGCATGAAAAGCAAATATCTCGGCAAGGCTAAAATACTCATCCCTTGAAGCACTTAACCATGCTGCTGACCTTTCCAAGCGAACTCCCTATCACCGCATACGTGGATGAAATCATCCAGATGTTACGGCAACATCAGGTACTGATTGTCTGCGGCGACACGGGATCCGGTAAGACCACCCAGTTGCCCAAAATCGCGATCAAAGCAGGTCGCGGACAACGCGGGCTCATTGGCTGTACCCAGCCCCGCCGTCTGGCGACACTCGCCATGGCCCGACGAGTAGCTGAGGAATTCGGAGAAGAACCTGGGGGCAAGATCGGCTATCAGCATCGCTTTGAGTCGCGTCTCTCACCAGATACCGTGGTGAAGTTCATGACAGACGGCATCCTTCTTGCAGAGACACGTCATGACAGACTCTTTAAAAAGTATGATACGCTGATTATCGATGAAGCTCATGAACGTTCGCTCAACATCGACTTCCTCCTCGGTATCCTGAAACGTGTCCTTCCCAAACGTCCCGACCTGAAAATCATCATCAGTTCAGCCACGCTTGATGTCAAACGCTTTTCTGCTTTCTTCAACCAAGCCCCTATTGTCACGGTCCCTGGACGACTCTATCCGATCGAAACCCGTTGGCGTCCTGCCGCTGATGCTGACGACCCTGACCTGCCTCGCCAAATCGCCAATGCGGTCGACGAACTTATTTCGGAAGGCCCTGGCGACCTTCTTGTTTTCCTGCCCGGCGAACGCGATATTCGTGAAGCAACCGAGGTGCTGACAGGGCGCCGGTTACCCCAGACGGAGATTATACCCCTGCTTGCTTCGTTACCTGCAGGCGAGCAGCAACGCGCCTTCAAGCTCTCATCCAACCGTCGCATCATTTTATCAACGAACGTCGCAGAGACATCTGTGACGCTCCCTGGCATCCGTTATGTGATCGACTCCGGACTCGCCCGCATCAGCCGCTATAATTCGCGCACACAGGTTCAGCGCCTTCAAATCGAAGCCATTTCACAAGCGAGCGCCAATCAGCGCAAAGGCCGCTGTGGACGTATTGCTCCGGGCATTTGTATACGCCTGTACGGAGAAGACGACTTTAAGAAGCAGGACGAGTACACGCCCCCTGAAATTCTTCGTTCCAGTCTGGCGCGTGTCATCCTCACCATGATGGATCTCCGGCTAGGCGACATTGAAACCTTCCCGTTCATTGACCCGCCTAGCTCCTCCATGATCCGGGACGGTTATCGCGAACTGGAGCTACTCGATGCTATCAAGTCTGATCTGTCACATCCCGGTGAAGAGGATGCCCCTTGGGCGCTCACGCACATGGGGCGCGAACTCGCCCGCATGCCTATTGACCCTGCGCTGGCACGCATCCTCTTTGCAGCCCATCACGAAAAAGCTTTACCTGAGTCCCTCATTGTCGTGGCAGCGTTGGAATGTGATGACCCACGTCGCCGCCCGCTTGAAAAGCAGGCTGAAGCAGACAAGTGCCATGCGCGTTACCTGACACCCAATTCCGATTTCGCTGCCATCATCCGTCTCTGGCGCTGGTATCACGATCAGACAAAAGGCAAATCGCAATCTGTATCCCGACGCCTCTGCAAGGACAACTTCTTGTCCTACCCCAAAATGCGCGACTGGATGGATTTAAGGGGACAGCTCGAAGGTCTGTGCACCAGCATCAAACTCGATATTTCAACCGGGACAGGCGGCGACGCAGGATTGCATCGCGCCTTGCTGACAGGCTTGCTATCCAACATTGGCCAGCGAGATCCCGAAGCCAATGACTATCGGGGCGCACGTGGCATTCGCTTTGCACTCTTTCCAGGTTCTGGCCTGATGAAACTCAAAGAGGCTAAACCCGTGCGCCCCGAACAGGGACATGACCCACGAGAAAAAGCAACGTCGGCAGCCAACCGGGACTGGATCATGGCCGGCGAACTAGTGGATACCTCACGCCTCTTTGCGCGAACAGCAGCCTGCATCGATATCGCTTGGATTGAACCCATTGCCAAGCGCCATTGCAAATACAATTATCACTCCGCCCAATGGGATCCAGTCTATGGTTTTACTCGCGTGTGCGAACGTGTGACCCTCTTCGGCCTAGTGATCGCCGAGTCACGCGTTCGCGACTACAGCCGTATCAATCCTGTTGTCTCCCGCGAACTGCTCATTCGCGAAGGACTCGTCAACGGCGCATTTCCGAAGCCATTGCCAGCCTTCCTCTCCGCGAATCTCACCCGCACTAACGCCTTACTGGACGCAGAGGCCAAAACGAGGCAGCATGGAGTGCTCTTCGACCCAGATATCGCCTTCGCCTTCTACGATGCCCGCATCCCCCCGTCTGTTTGTAATGCGCACGACTTACGTGAATGGCTCAAAGATAACGAGCATTCTCTTGTCATGCAGGACGTTGACATGCCAACTGCGCAAGACCTTTCCCGTGATTTCCCAGATTCGATTACACTCAACGGCACACGTCTGGCGCTCACCTATCTTAATGCCCCAGGCGAATCCAACGATGGGGTATCGTGCAGGGTTCCCGCGTCCTTTCTACCCATGGTCACCTCGTGGCAAAGCGATTGGCTTGTCCCCGGTCTGCTAGACGAAAAAGTGCGCTGGCTGATGAATGTTCTGCCCTCCAAAATTCGTCGTCTACTGCAACCTTATGATGAAACGATCGGCCTTTGCCGATCGCGCATGACCCCAGGTCGCGGAACACTTGCACAAGCACTGGCAGATGCCATCTATGCTGTACGCGCCATTCGCGTGCCTGTTGACGGATGGAATGAGGATGTCTGTCCGACACATTTACGCATGCGTTTTGTCGCAATCAATGAAGAAGGAGTGGAGCTCGGTAGCGGACGCGACTGCACAACACTCGCACGCTTGTTTGCGAAGGATTCAGCCTCAGCCACTCAAGCACTGCGCCCCGTTTCCAAATGGCATCGCGATGCCATCACTACTTGGGATGTTGGCGAATTACCCTCGCAAGTCGATGTGGGCAAGGCTGGCTGGCCGATCATCCATTACCCTGCACTTGAAGACAAAGGCGACGCTGTGTCGCTCCGCCTCTTCAGCGACGCTGGCGAGGCTGCAGCAGTCCACGATAAGGGGGTCTGCAGACTCTTCGCCCTTGCACTTGGAAAAGAGTGGAAGCGTTACCAGTCAGCGCCTTCCCTCCCTCGCGATGTCTCCCTCTACTTGGCTCAATTAGAGACAACAGCCACAGCGTTGGGCATTGAGATTGGCGCGGCAGCTCTGCGCGAAACATTCACAGCCGACAAGCCCGCCATCCGCGATGAAGCCACTTTTAAAGCTCGACTTAAAAGCGAACAGAGTCGACTGCACGCCCTGCATCTTGAGCGAACGCGCCTTGTTCTGTCTATTCTTCAAACAACCTCCGAACTAACCACCATTCTCACAAAGGGAAAAGACATTCAACGGTCGACCTGCGAGAACATCCTTGACCAGCTCGCGTGGCTCGTCTTTCCTGGTTTTGCAGAGTCCACGCCACTTTCTCATTTGCAAGAAGTTCCTCGTTATCTTGAAGCCTGCAGAATGCGCATCCAGCGATGCAAAATCAATCCTGCGGGCGACAGCCGGAAAGAGGCAGAACTCCAGCCTGTATGGCAACAGTACACAGACTTTATTGAGAGTGATAAGCTACTGCGAGCAGACAAGAAACTCCTGAGCCACTATCGCTGGATGGTCGAGGAGTTCCGCGTCTCTCTCTTTGCCCAAGAGCTTCGCACCCCCTATCCTGTTTCAAGCAAAAGACTTAATACATTATGGAGTGAACTCACCACACACCTCTAAGAATGGATGTGCCTCATTTTAGTGGACAACATTGCAATTATATTCTGGATATTTATTCTCGACGATGAGCATAGAGAGCTTTATACTTGCTCGCCATGAAAACAAATCAGAAACTGCTTGATAAAATAAGATCTAATGTCCTGATTTTTGACGGTGCTATGGGAACCGTAATTTACCAGCGCGGTGTTTTTGTAAACGTCTGTTATGATCAGTTGAGTCTGACACAGCCCCAGCTTATTCGGGGAATCCATGAAGAATATGTTGAAGCTGGAGCGGATGTCATTGAAACCAATACATTTGGCGCCAACCGCATTAAACTCGCGGCGTATGGCTTAGCAGACAGCGTAGAGGCGATGAACCGTGCGGCTGTTCGTCTAGCCCGCGAGGCGGCTGGAACAGACGTTTATGTGGCCGCTTCGGTGGGTCCGTGCTTTTCTACAGAGCAAAAACTTTCGAGTCAACAGATAGCCGACATGGAGGCCGCGTTTGATGAACAGCTTTCTGTTTTAGCGGACGAGGGAGTTGATCTGGTTGTTCTTGAAACGTTTTCGGATGCGGAACAGTTGCAAATGGCGGCGCGCCTTGCACGTCAGCATCATTTGCCTGTGATGGCCTCTTATATGCCTGCACCGCTATCCACCGAAACCGAGAAAACGTTTGAACGAGACATTTTTTGTCGGCTTCAATCCGATCCGAACGTTGATATTATAGGCCTGAATTGTGGTTGGGGGCCCGCTGACATGTTGGGTTCTGTCAAAAGGGCGATGGAAGTTGCGATCAAACCCGTGGTAGTGATGCCAAATGCTGGCGGTCCCAGCGAGGTTGGGGGGCGTATGCTTTACCTCAACAGTCCTGAATATTTCACCGAATACGGCAAGCGATATGTGGAGCTTGGCGTCCGTGGCGTGGGAGGATGTTGTGGCACCACCCCCGCGCATATCCGAATGGCGGCGAGGGCGATTCGTACGCTGAGTGGCGTGAAGACCTTTCTTCACGTTTCCTCAGCACCAGCGGCTCAGGTGGAAAGCAGCGGACCTGTTATCTCTGAAAGAAGCGTACCGTTGGCGGAAAAATCTCCCTTTGCGGCGAAGCTGGCTGCTGGGGTGAAAGTGACTTCCGTTGAGTTGCTGACTCCGCAAAGCGGGGCTGGAATGAAGAACTTTCTGGAAAAATGCAAGCTTTGCGAAGATGCGGGAATTGATGCTATCAACTTGCCAGACGGACCACGGGCGAGTGCTCGACTCTCCGTATTGGCCACGGCATTCTCAATGATGCAAGCAGTCAAAATTGAGCCCATTCCCCATTATTGCTGTCGGGATCGTAATTTGATTGCCATGCAATCAGATTTGTTAGGCGGATGTGCGTTAGGACTAAAAACCTTTCTTTTCATTACGGGTGACCCACCGAAACTAGGAAATTACCCTGATGCCACCGGCGTTTTTGATCTTGATGCCATTGGTCTCACGCAGTTAGCGTACAACTTAAATCATGGATTCGACGCAGGCGGACAAACCATTGGCAAGCCGACAGCCATGGTCCTTGGCGTAGGGGCTAATCCGTTGGCTGTAGAGATGGATCGCGAAATCAGCCGTTTTCACGCGAAAATTGATGCCGGAGCCGAGTATGCCATCACCCAGCCGGTTTTCGACGTGGAAGCGTTGCTTCGCTTTTTAGAGCGGGCCTCTCAACACGCAACCCCTATTCCGGTCATTGTTGGTGTTTATCCGTTATTGTCCTTTAAGAACGCCGACTTCATGAACAAGCATGTTCCGGGCGTGTCGGTACCTGAGTCTATTTTGAGCCGAATGAGCAAGCGAACATCGAAGGAAGACGCTGTCAAAGAGGGGATTGAGATTGCTCGTGAAATCAAGGAACACATTGGAAATGCGGTAGCTGGGTTTCAAGTGTCCGCTCCTTTAGGACAGGTATCGACAGCGTTGGGGGTCCTATCCAGTTAGGTTTTCTAAGGCACTCGATGATCGCGCCTTTAAAATATCCGCTTTGTTTACTTGTTTTCGGTACGCCTTTTTGAGATATTAAGTCTCATCAAAACCCGTTTTTTTTGACTCATTTATGTTTTTCAAACGCAAGACAGGCCCAATCATCCGAGAACGAAGCGACCACTGTATTTCGCGCTCAAATATCGACGAGGATGCACTGAAGGTTCTTTATCGTCTTTCAACCTCAGGGTATATCTCCTATCTCGTCGGTGGCAGCGTCAGGGATTTACTCCTGGGGCGGCATCCAAAAGATTTCGACTTAGGTACCAATGCACGTCCAAATGAAATTCGAAAAATTTTCAGAAACTGTTTTCTCATTGGTCGACGTTTTCGTCTAGCCCATATCGTTTTCGGTAAAAAAGTCATTGAAACCAGTACGTTTCGTCGTCAGCCAGAAGAAAACGAAGCTACGGATGGACTTTATCAAGCCGAAGACAACACCTTTGGCACGCCCGAGGAAGATGCCAAGCGTCGTGACTTTACGGTCAATGGTCTCTTCTATGACATCAAGACCTTTTCAGTGATTGATTACGTAGGTGGCCTTAAAGACTTAGAAAAGCGCGAACTCCGTTGCATCGGCGACCCGAATATCCGCTTCCGAGAAGATCCGGTCCGCATGATGCGCGCCGTTAAATTTGCTGCACGCCTCGACTTCACAATCGACCGTACCAGCCGTAAGGCGATCTTGACGCATCATTCTGATATTTTAAACGCTTCGGTCCCGCGTGTCTGCGAAGAAATTTATCGGCTCTTCACGTACAGCAAATCAAGTGAAGCTTTCCGTCTCTTATGGGATCTTGAACTGCTCAAAGATCTGCTCCCCGAACTGGACGAACATATTCGTTCCTCAGGGAACAAACATGCACCTATTTGGAAATATCTGCACGCGCTGGATACTGATCCTGTCTCGGAAAACGCATCCAATGGTCTCCGTACAGCCTGCCTCTATTATGCGTTCTTTGATGGTCAGCAAAAAAGTGAGCTGGCGCGCATGCCGCAAAGCCGAGTTAATTATCAGCATATTTCGCGTTCCATCCTTTCTACGCTATCAGAACGTCTGCACATTCCCAAAATGACATTCTTTACGGCTGCTGCCCTGCTCGATTTTCACCGTCGTTTTACAGACGTGCCCGTCAAGGGTTCAAAACGTTTTGCAAACTTTGTGCGCCATCCTGACTTTTTAGAAGCACTCGCACTTTACCGCATCGTCCAGACTGCCGAAGGGAACGATCTGACAAAAGTACATGCCTGGCAAGCCTATTACAACGAAGAGTGGGAAGCTGCCCATCGTCATATCGACGAAGAAAAAGTCAACCCAGAATCGCCGGAAGCCGCCTTCACTGTTGTCGCAGAAGATGCTCCCCCCGCAAAGCCCTCGTCGCATCGTAATCGGCAAAGGAACACAAATCGCCCTTTGAATGAGCAACGTCATCCGCACACAAGAAGGCCTGCAGAGCAGCTAGCTACGCCATTGCCAACAGAATTTGGTGGCGAGTAATAACCCTCTTTTTATTTTTACCAAGCAATAAAACTAACGAGGTATCATCATGAATGAAAAAAAATTGTTCGCAGTTGATCTTGGCGCATCGGGTGGCAAATGTTTTGTAGGCTTTTTCTCGGACAAGACGTTCCGCATGGAAGAAGTGCATCGCTTTGCCCATGAAGGAGTCTCCTTCTTTGGCGCAGACCGCACCGGCCAAATCACGGAGCGCACCCACTGGGATGACACCTACATCTACCAGAACATCGTCAAGGGACTTCAGGCCGCCAAACGTCAGTTCGGACCGCACCTCGACGGTATCGGCATTGACACCTGGGGCGCTGACGGTCATTTTCTGACCAAGGACGGCGACACCATCGGCAAGGTCTTTTGCTATCGCGACCACCGTCTCGACACCATGTGCGATGAAGTGAAGTCCCGAATCAACGCCGAACGCGTCTATGCGATCACCGGAAACCATTTTCAGCCCTTCAACCAGTCGAATCAGATGCTCTGGGCCGCCACACGCCGCCCCGAGCTACTCAAGCTGGCCAGCATCTACCTGCCCATCCCTGCGCTCTTCTACTACTACCTCGGCGGATGCACCGCGATTGACTCCACCTTCGCCAGTGTCACACAAATGATGGACGCCAAGAAGGGCAAGTGGAGCTCAGAAATGCTCAAGGCGCTCGGCATTAAGAAGTCTCTGATGCCCGAGATCGTCAAGCCAGGCACCAAGATTGGCAAGCTCCACGCGAAACTGGCGGAATCCATCGGTATCAATGAAGTGGATCTGATCGCCATTGGTTCGCATGATACGGCCAGCGCCTTTGCCGCAGCGCCTGTCAAGGACACCAAGAAGTCGCTCATCATCAGTTCCGGTACCTGGTCCCTCGTCGGCAAACTCATCCGCAAGCCGATCACGACACCAGATGCCATGAGCTTCGGTCTCAGCAATGAAGGCGGCATTGGCAATACGCGCTTCCTGCGCAACTGCATGGGCACCTGGATCGTCCAGGAACTCCTGCGCGTCTGGGAAATCGCCGACGGCAAGCGTATGGAGTGGAAGGAAGTCGATTCCATCACGCCTACGGCCCCTGCCTTCACAGCCTTCATCGATCCGGATGACAAGCGCTTCTACAATCCCAAGAACATGGAAGACGCGATCCGCTCCTTCATCGCCGAAACAGGGCAGACGGCACCACAAGATCGCGCCGCCATTTTGCGTTGCGTGTACGAGAGCCTTGCGCTCAAGTATCGTTACGTGAACGAAACCATCAACCGCGTGACCGACACCACCACAGAGGCGGTTCATATCGTCGGCGGCGGTAGTAACAATCCCATGCTCAACCAGTTCACCGCAAACTCCATCGGCGTGCCAGTTTTGGCCGGACCAAAGGAAGCGACAGCGGTGGGCAACCTTATGGTCCAGGCTATCGGCGCAGGCATCATTCCTGATTTGAAGACGGCCATGCCGCTCATCAAGTCCGCCTTCCCGATCTCCACCTTCAAGCCTGAAAATACCGAAGCCTGGAGCACCGCCTACGCACGCTTCACCAAGTTGCTGAAGTAGAGTTTTTACAGGCATAGCAATAGACACAGCCATGCGAGCAGGTGTCGTAGTTGCCAATATCTTTACTGACGATACAGCCGCAGGCTTTACGCTGTCCCGGATCTTTCAGCTTTCGCTTTTTTGCGATAGGAACCCACCCCCCTCCCAATCCCTGTTCATAGCCAAGGAAGGCCATCAGCTTGGCATCCTGCGGAAAAAGCTTGATAAGCAGACGGTCATCGATACAGCAGCCATGTTCAATCCCATACGCATCCAGATCAATCGCTTCTGCGCAGGTGGAAATAGAAAGTCCCCAGTGTTGGTTGAGCTGTTGCACGCCAGCGGAAAAGGACTGCATCTCGGGAACTGTGAATTCGCGTGCCTGCACGCCCGCACTACTCAAATGCTTTTGAACCTTTTTATAGCCAGCAATATCCGCAAAACTAAAGACGAAGAGGGAGGTGTAAGTATGAATCAGATTCCCGACACGCTCGACCTTCTTGAGGAGATCATCCACCGAGACCTTGTCCGTCAGCAACAGCGGATCAAAGCGCCAAATCACTCGATCTTTGCCTAAGCGTTTTGATAATGCCATGAACGTCTCGATCCGCTCCTTAAGTTTCGGGACGCCTGGCTCATAACCCTCCGCATCATAATCATTCAGAGTGAACTGGAAATAATAGTTAAGTCTTCGTTCAGCCAAAAAATCCAACAGCGGAAACATGGGCTTCGGATTTTTGGTCCAGAAGACGAAGACGCGTGCCTCTGAAAAGGAGACGATGCTGGGCTTCTGATTGAAGGGATTGATCCTCTCCACGAATCCAGCCTCAAGCCGCTCTTTCAGCCAAGCGGAATGAAATGCTGGAATATCAGTTGCACGGCTAGCAGAGATGATGACGGGAGCTTTTGAAACTGGAAAAACCAAATCCGTGTTGCCATCCTCAAGTTTCAATTTTCCGATATTCCATCTCATCTTTTTTTCTACTCAATCATCCCTTTCGCAACGCGCACGCCCATTGCTGGCTCTTCGGTCGGATAGGCCCAGGGATCGGTCCACTCGTATTCAGCCCAGACGTTCTTACGTCCGTCCAGCAGTCGCTTGTGAAACATCTTGCCGGTATAGGGAATGTTGGCGTCCACCCAGGTGACCATGGCCAGCCATTCCTCCGATGTGAGCTTCAGATGTTTCTGATGCGCCTCATTGCGGATCGCCTTTGTCAGACGACTTGCAGGCGAACCGAACTGATAGGGTTCCGAGATCGCCCCATTTCCGCCGAAGGCATTTGACAAGACAACCAACTGCTTATCACGGACCGTCCGGAATGCTTTGCCCGCGGAAAAATCAAACTCCGCTTTCGGCTTTTCTCCACCATGACAGGAGACGCAGTTCTTCGTGAAGATGGGCTGGATGTCGCGATCAAAGTCAATAGGCTTAGCAGCGCCCCACGCCGGAGGCACAGGCTCGGCAGGCTTGCCCGTGAGTGCAACGCCTGAACTCATCAACTCTGTATTGTTACGCGTCTCATGACACCCATTGCAACTCCGCTGCTCGCCAGGTGCAAAGGAGACGCTAGAGCGCATGCGCCGCACCTCCATAAAATCGCTATCCAGTGCCTGAAAATAGACTGAGGCATTATCCGAAATCGGCACCTTGAAATAAGCTGAGCCATCCGCCTCCACAGGCACAATGCCGATGACACGCACCGGACACCAGCGCGTCGCGCCCTTGTCGTGATTGGTCCCCCCCGAGACCCAACGTTTCACACCCTCGCGCGGCAGAAGCGGCCACGGGAGCGCCTCGGAGATGCGGATGTACTTAATGGTGCCCCGCCGTATCTTCTCCCCTTCAATCCCTTTATAAACATCGGGAATCGCACA
>SERZ01000658.1_pt1 | contig 22780 bp, 22 predicted proteins | sample 3171461 | NCBI WGS metagenome assembly SERZ01 (sample SAMN06051861, study PRJNA518727) | freshwater metagenome | biome: subpolar coniferous forest; feature: holomictic lake; material: water; isolation source: holomictic Lake 227, 6 m depth | place: Canada: near Kenora, Ontario | collected... | reverse complement strand
ACATATCAATTCCTAACCGCACAGGTCGGAAGTTTTTACCGTCATATAACAGGTATTGATGTAAATGTTCCTTTTTTTTTACAGGTACCCCACTTTTTTAAAAAGTATTTTGACACCAAATTTATATCGCAAAAGGTATGCCGATCGGAGAAAGAGACAAAAAATGAGTGGTTCACCACTATTCCACAATTGTTGTTGCTTAACATAAAATGCGATAAGTGTAATGCTATTGATACATAATGATCCGGTTTCTGCCCAGCTTTTTAGCCCGGTAAAGGGCCTCATCGGCTGCTCGTACCAGCGTTTCACCTGATGTGATGTGAGATAGTACAGCCAGAGATGAAATGCCGATACTGACGGATATCTGAAAAGGTTTTTGGTTATAATAAAATATTCGCTGGTTAAGTGTTTCCCTGAAACGCTCGCATACGCCGACAGCCTTATGAATGTCGGTGTCCGACAAAATGACCGCAAACTCCTCTCCGCCGTACCGACATGCCAGATCGCTTTGTCGTATCCATGTATTCAACATGCTTCCGAACTCCGCCAGAGCCATATCTCCTGCGGGATGCCCCATGGTGTCGTTGATGTTTTTAAAATGATCCATATCCATCATGCAAAGCGCCATATCTGACTGGGTTCTGCCTGCGCGGGATATTTCCCGCTCCAGTGACTCATAAAAATACCGCCGATTATACAGCCCCGTCAAAACATCCCGGATAGACATTTCCGCCATAATGTGCATAATTTTCCGGGATTCTTTTTTCAATTGCGATTTTGTCAGTGCATTGTTGATGGCCTGACTCAGTTTTTTTTCATTTAGCTGATCCTTGGGCAGATAATCGAATGCGCCTGCCTGAATCACCTGGGTTGCTATCATTTCATCCCCTTTTCCGGTAATAACGATCACAGGGGTTTCAATGCCTTCCGCATCCATTTTCCGCATCAGGTCAATACCCGTGCCATCCGGAAGAAAAAAGTTCACAAGCACCAGATCTACTGGATCGTTTTTTAGCAGGGCCAAACCTTCCGCAATGGTTTTACTTCGCAGGAGAATCAGATTTACAAAGGCTTTCATGAGGCTTTCAATTACATGATAATCGCTATCCGAATCTTCTATCGAAAGTGTTCTCAACAGTGGGCCATCGGCGCTTGTATCCTCAGCAGTGATTTCATAAAGCTGGATATCGGCATGTTGAATAATCTGAATTTTCTTGACAATGGCGGCGATGCGCCTGCCTGCCTCTGCAATTCGTGCAATATGGGCATCCAGTTTATCCGGCATCTTTTGATCCATCTGGAGCAACTCGATGGTTCCCAAAAGGCCGGTCAGCGGCTGATTCAGCTCATGCGCCGTTGCCCCTGCCATCTGGAGCAGCACCTTAAGACGCTCTTCTTCAATGACCGCTTTTTGCTGATCAAGAATCTTTCGGTTCGCCTGCTTTAATTTTGCGACGGTTGCTTCCAATTTATGATTGGTTTTCTCAATCAATAGCCGCTGACGGTAAATATCTAAAAACACCTTCACTTTGCTGATCAAAATATGGGGGTCAAGGGGTTTAAACAAATAATCCACGGCGCCGGATTCGTAGCCTTTGAAAATGTGCTGTTTTTCTTTATTTATGGCGGTGACAAAGATGATAGGTATGTTCCGGGTTCTTTCGTTGGAACGCATCAGTTCGGCTGTTTCAAATCCATCCATATCCGGCATCTGGACATCCAGAAGGACAAGGGCGAAATCATATTCCAGCAACATACCCAACGCCTCATTTCCGGTTGCAGCCTTGATGGTAATGACCTCATGGCTTTCCAGAAGGCTTTCCAGAGCCAGCAGATTGGCGGGCTTGTCGTCAACCAGTAAAATGTGGACAGGTTCTGTTTGAGTCACAACATTACTCCATCGGAGAGTCTGGCAAGAAATTTTCCAATAGCTTCAAGCGGTAAAATAAAATCGACCTCACCTGCTGATATGGCGGATTTCGGCATGATTTCCGCCTCCTCCGTACGGGGATCCTGAACAACCGTAATACCTCCGGCGGATTTAATTTTCATCAGACCTTTTGCGCCGTCTGCGCTGGCGCCGGTGAGTATGATGCCCATTAGCTTTGATCCATAGGCTTCCGCAGCCGTTTCAAACAGCACATCAATAGAGGGTCTGGCAAAATTGACAGGCTCTTCCACCGACAGCGAAAATGAATGATCCATTTCAATCAGCAAATGATAATTCGGTGGAGCAAAATAGACGACTCCCGGCAAAACAGGTTCTTTATCATCTGCCTGTTTAACTATCAGTCTGCATTTATTATTCAGGTATCGAGTCAAAAAATCATCTGAACCAGGGTGGGAATGCTGAACGATAATGACTGGCAGATTATAATGCACAGGCAAACAGGGCAGCAAAATCCTCAGCGCTGTCAGCCCCCCTGCAGAAGCCCCAATAACAACAGCGTCAATCATACAGGCAATCCCATTTTTTTCCGATAGATTTTCTCTTTGGGAACAATATCTTCAAAACCATCAGAACAAGTTGAATACCTCAGGCTTTCTTTGGACCCCAGACAGAGATAACCGCCCTGACCAAGACTATCATTAAACAGGTTAAATACCCGATTTTGAAGATTTCGCTTAAAATAAATCAGGACATTCCGGCAAAGTATCAAATCCATCTCTCCCAAAGGGCCATCCGAAACCAGATTGTGATGGGCGAATACAATGTTTTTTCTAAAAGATGCATGAATCGCTGCATGCTTATTTCTGGCTGCATAGTAATCCCCGAAAGATGATTTTCCGCCAAACTGATGATAATTGGAAGTATAACCCTTAATTTTCTCTAAAGAATAAATCCCTTCTTTGGCTGCAATCAATATCTTTTCGTTAAAATCCGTTGCATACACCTGCGTTTTCTGGTGAAGGCCCGCTTCGAAAAAGAGGATAGCCATTGAATAGACTTCTTCGCCCGATGCACAGCCTGCATGCCAGACTTTTATAAACGGAAGCTTTTTGAGGTCTGGAAGCACTTGATCCCGAATCGCTTTATAAAACAGGGGATCTCTGAACATATCCGTGACATTGATCGACAGATCCAGAAGAAGTTTTTCGAAACAAGACTTATCATACAGAACATGATGTAGCAATTCTGGAATGTTCCGATACCCGGAAAAAGCCAGATTCCTCAAAATTCGCCGTTTGAGGGAAGCTTCGGAATAGCCACGGAAATCATAGCCATATTTTGTATAAACAGCATTAAGTAAAAGCTGAATCTCATTCATAAGATTTTCAGCATCTTTATCCATTCATTTCTCCGTCCATTCTTTCATTAATACAGCCACGCACGCAGCATTGAAAGCAGATTTTCCGTCTCAAACGGCTTGGCCAGATAGTCATTGGCGCCTGCCTCGATACATAATGCCCGGTCGCCTTTCATGGCTTTGGCTGTAAGTGCGATGATGGGAAGTTTTTCAAATCGTTTCTGCTTTCGAATTTCCTTCATGGCCTCGTAGCCATCCATGACTGGCATCATGATGTCCATCAGAACCAGATCAATACCAGTATCTCTGTTCAGACGGTCGATGCCTTCCTTCCCATTTTTCCCGACAACAACTTTCATTCCTTTTTCTTCCAGGACATTGGTGATCGCATAGACATTTCGCATGTCATCATCCACCAGAAGGATTCGTTTGTTTTCAAGCACTGCATCCCTATCTTGGTCGCTTAAAATAGCAGTAACAAGAGCACTTGCAGAATGCGAATCATCTTCGATCATCAGAACGGATTTATCTTCCGGGAAGAGATTTTTGCGGTCATCCTGCAAAGCCTCGTTCCCAGACTGGAGATATTCGGCGCCTTGTAACAGATCAGTTATTTTCTCCAAAGCCTGCTGGTTTTTTTCTGGATGTACTGAACGAGCTGCAGGCAGAACGAGAATAAAGGCGCTGCCTTTTCCTTCCTGGCTCTCAAGCTCGATTTCTCCACCAAGATATTTAGCCAGCTCAACGGAAATGGAAAGGCCAAGGCCGGTCCCGCCGTATTTTCTGTTGGTTGTCCCATCCGCCTGTTTAAAGGCTTCAAACACCAATTGCTGCTTGTCTTTGGGGATGCCGATACCGGTATCTGAAACCAAAAAAGCAATAGCACCGGTGGAAGACAGATTCCGCCGTAGAACATGAATGTCTTCGGCAGGACATATCGTAAAAGAAACCCTGCCACTTGATGTAAATTTAAACGCATTGGAAAGAAAATTCTTTATGATCTGCTCGGTTCGCTGCCTGTCTGTCAAAATGGTCATAGGCAGATTGTCATGCAGTTCAACGACAAAATCAAGTCCCTTCTTCTGCGCTATTACCTGAAAATTGCGTTTCATGACTTCAGCCAGATCATTTAAAACAACTGGTTCCAGATGCAACTCCATTTTCCCGGATTCAACCTTGGAAAGATCCAGGACTTCGTTAATCAGGATTAACAGGTCAGAACCTGAATCATGGATTGTTTGAGCGAATTCGATTTGTTTTTCTGTAAGATTTCCCCCCTTGTTGTCCGAAACGAGCTTGGACAGCAGGAGAATGCTGTTCAGCGGAGTCCTCAGCTCATGAGACATGTTGGCCAGAAACTCGGATTTGTATCTGCTGGTTCTTTCGAGCGTCCTGGCTTTCTCCTCGATAAGTTTTCCGGCCATTTCCAGTTCCAGGTTTTTCTTTTGGATATCTTCTTTTTGTTCTTCCAGCAGTTGAGTCTGTTCCTGAAGTTCTTCATTGGTCTGACGCAGTTCTTCCTGCTGAGTCTGAAGTCTGTATTCAGACTGCTGAAGGGCTGACGCCTGCTGTTCCAGATCAAGGTTGGATTTTCGGAGCGATTCCTGCTGGTGTTGAAGCATATCCGCCTGTTTTTGGGTTTGTTCAAGCAAGATTTTCATCCGGGTCCGGGCCTGAGCAGAATTCAGAGCTATGGCAATGCTGTTGGAGACCTGATCTATAAGCGCCAGTTGGATATCTGAAAAATCCTGGAACGATCCCAACTCGATGACTCCTTTAACTGTGTTGTCAAAGATGAGGGGACAAACCACGATGTTGCGAGGGGCCGCAATTCCCAGGCCAGACTGGATTTTAACGTAATTCTTGGGAACATCGTATATCTGCAAACGCCGTTTTCTCAAGGCTGCCTGACCCACCAGCCCTTCTCCCAGAAAAAAGTGATTTGAGAGTTTTTTGCGTTTTTGATAGGCGAAACTTCCCGCCATAAACAGAACACCTTCTTCTTCATTCATCACATAAAAAGCGCCGATGGGCGCATTCAGATACTCACACAAGTAAGAGATGACATTCTGGGAAAGAGTTGCCATGTCCTGTTCCCCTCGCATCTGTTTGTGAAGTTCCATCTGACCGGTTTTCAGGATATTCTGCCGCTCGTTTTCTTGTGTAATTTTACGAAGAGATGTGATCATCTCCGCAAGGGCGGATCCAAGCTGGTCTTTATATGAAAACGGCTGAAAAATGGTGGAATAGCCCCCTTCGGTGATACGTTTAAGTTGGGTAACAATTTTCCGAATGTTTTCGACCATCAGATTTACGGCTTTCCCCAAAACATCTTCGCTGCTTTTCAAGGGAGCCAGTTGACTGAAATCACCAATCGCCAATGCTTGGCATATAGTTGTGGTCTCCCGAAGAGACATCACCACATTCATAAAACTGGCATTGACCCTGCCGATTTCATCGTCTGCGGTTTCGATCTCGTCATAGTCCAGCTTGCCCAAAGCCACTTTTTCAGCCGCCTCGGCGATTTGTCTCAGCGGACGGATCTGCCGGTGGAAAATAAACGCAATAACAAAAACAGCAAGACCAGTAAGAATGGTGCTGATGATGATTTCCGTCCACATATCCGATTTTGCTTCGTTTGTAAGGGCAACCAGCCGGTTGTCCCTATCTTCTGAGGGAATCAGGACATCCATGTTTGATGCATTCCCGATTTCCGATTTGACAACACCTGAAGAATCCCGGACAACAGATAGTGCATAATCCTGGACGGAAGAAGCTATATGGTTTCTTCTGGAGATGGTGGTGTAGGCGATAAGTACGCCATTAATTCCCACAATACACAACAGAACTGGCACGATCAGCTTGGTGGTGATGTTGATGGATTTAAACCGCATGACTGTCTTTTCCTGTAACGGGATAACTGCACATTCCGACTTCTGATCCAGATATATAACATATTGATATTACAATCAAGAAAATATCAAAAAGGAAATTATTCAAACACGGAATATTTTTATTGCACTTATACTCTTTTTCGTTATAGTACAGCCCACAAAAAGACCTTCTGACGCAAAGAAAAACTTTCTGGCAGGTGCAAGCCAAAAGGTATGTTGGCTTGCACCTGCCCCATGCCCAAATTATGTGGGAGCGAATACAAGATTCGCCCCTACCTGCCCACCTTTTCCCATGCACAGTTTTAAGGAAACCGCCCAATGAGAATTGCCGTCTTGTACGGAAACATGTCCGAAAATACTTCGAAAGATGAGCAGGATGGACTGGTACAGGTTGAATCTGTTTCCCAGGCGCTATCAGAACTGAATCATGACCCGGTTCCTGTCAGTTTTTCTCTGGATATTAAAGAAACCCTGAGGAAAATCGCCGAAATCAATCCGGCGCTGGTATTTAATCTCGTTGAGTCCATTGACGGGCAGGGACGGCTGATTCACATAGCACCGTCCATACTGGATGCCATGAACATGGCCTACACCGGTGCCGGAGCCGATGCAATTTATACCACATCCAACAAGATTCTGGCCAAACAGATGCTGAAGGGAGCCAGGATTCCAACTCCTTTTTTTGTGACCCAGGGTAAAACCCGGGATAAAACCAGGGATAAAATTGGACAGCGAAAAACACCGCTGTGCAATCCTGGCATTATTAAATCTGTATGGGAACATGGTTCTGTGGGCATTGGTTATGATTCCGTGGTTTTCCCCAAGACTTATGACCAGCTCCTTCAGGAAATGGATCGCCGTAAAGATCAACTGGGCGGAGCTTGTTTTGCCGAAGCATTCATAGAAGGCCGGGAATTCAATCTTTCGCTCCTGGCCAAAAATGGCAATGGCATCCCACAGGTGCTGCCGCCGGCCGAAATTTGTTTTGAAAACTACCCCAAGGACAGACATAAAATTGTGGATTACAAGGCTAAATGGGAATCAGAATCCTTCGAGTATCAAAATACCGTTCGCTCTTTTGACTTTCCGGATCATGACAAACCGCTTCTGAACAATATCATTAAGATTGCCATGGAATGCTGGAAGCTATTCAATTTAAAGGGATATGCCCGCGTGGATTTCCGGGTGGATGACAGCGGCAATCCCTGGGTTCTGGAAGTCAATACCAATCCCTGTATTGCACCGGACAGCGGATTTGTGGCCGCCGCAGGCAAGGCGGATTTGACATTCAAACAGATTATTGAGCGCATTATTCATGAGCCGATGGTCCAAATCGCGGACAGGCTACATGCTGAATCCGAAGAACTGTCATGGAAAATAGCCGTCAATGCGTGAGCATACCCTGAATGTCATCTTTCGTGACACCGTTCATCACTCAGATCCTGAAGCCATTTTTCATCTGACCGAATCCTGTGAACTTTTTTATCCCGAAGAAACCGCTGTTGCACGGGAACTTGCTGAAGAAAGACTGGCCAAAGGGCCGTCCAGCGGTTACGAATTCCTGTTTGCAGAAACAAACGGCATCATAAATGGATATACCTGTTTTGGTCCCATTCCGTTCACTCAGGGGCGGTTTGACCTTTACTGGATCGCCGTTCAAAAAGAGCTTCAGGGAACGGGTATCGGCAAACGTCTTCTGCAACTGACGGAATTGCGGATTCAGGAAATGAAAGGTCAGCGAGTTTACGTCGAAACATCCTCCCGAAAAATCTACGAACCCACCCACCGGTTTTATCATTCCTGTGGCTATCATCAGGAAGCGATCCTGACGGATTTTTATGCGTCTGGAGATAATAAGGTTATCTACATGAAAGCTATTATATGCCACTAAAAGACATTCAGTTCCGGCTTCATGCCGTTGATCCCTGCGGGGCCAGGCGGGCCGAGTTTACCACCGATCATGGAACGGTTCAGACCCCGGCGTTCATGCCGGTAGGCACGGCCGGTTTTGTACGGTCCACCATGCCAAAAGATGTCGCCGAAACAGGCGCTCAGGTGGTTTTGGCCAATACCTACCATTTATCGCTCAGCGAGCGCCTGGCGACTGTTCAGCGCATGGGCGGGCTGCATCGGTTTATGGGATGGAATCAGACCATTCTGACCGACTCCGGCGGGTTTCAGGTTTTTTCCCTCCCCCAGAAAGAGATTACCGAAGAAGGCGTAAGCTTTGCCTACGAGGAGAACGGAGAGCGGCTTTTTCTGGGACCGGAGCGATCCATGGAAATTCAGCGGGATTTGGGAGCAGACATCGTCATGGCCTTCGATGAATGCGTGGAGTATCCGGCGCCAGAGGCTTACGTGGAACAATCTTTGGAGCGCACAACACGTTGGGCCGCCCGGTGCCGGGAAGTTCCCCTTCAGCCCCATCAGTTTCTGTTTGGCATCATACAGGGCGGAGTTTATCCACATCTTCGGGAACATAGCGCCATGGAGATCACCGCCATTCCATTTGATGGATTCGCCATTGGTGGAGTCAGCGTCGGGGAAGGATTCGATCTGATGCAGACGGTGGTACGGCACGCTGCGCCGTTTTTGCCGGACCATCTTCCACGGTATCTGATGGGCGTTGGCCTTCCGGAAGACCTTCTATCTGCGGTATCGCTGGGCATGGATATGTTCGACTGCGTGATTCCAACCCGGTATGCCAGACAGGGAACTTTTTTTACCCGCCTGGGGAAAATCCGGATAATGGACAAGACCTACCGCAAGGATAAATATCCGATTGATACTCACTGTTCGTGTTATACTTGCAAGACTTATTCCCGCACGGTGCTCCGGTATCTGTTTTTTACCCGTGATCCCCTGGCGGAAACCCTGGCCACCATCCACAACCTGACGCTATATCAGGATCTGATGAAGGATATGCGGCAAGCCATTTTGGACCATCGCTTCGAGACATTCAGGAAGGAGTGGCTGGCAAGGTATAATAAAACAGGCTGAAGAAAAAGGGGCCAGAGATCAGATATCAGGGATTAGATATCAAGGAACAGAAATCAGGGTTTCTTGACCTGTCCCCCGACCCCCTGTCCCATGTTTTCAGAGACCTGGCGGGCGACCCGCTGGCCATCAAGCGCTGCCGATACAATCCCGCCTGCATACCCGGCTCCTTCGGAACAGGGATATAAGTGTTGAATCTGAGGGTGCATCAGGGTATTTTCATCTCGCGGAATTCTTACCGGAGAGCTTGTTCGGGATTCAATTGCAAGCACCAGCGCTTCCTCGGTGTAATACCCCTTCATTTTTCTATCAAACGCCTTAAAAGCCGTCTGCAATCGCCGCCTTATGCCTTCTGGAAGCAGTTCATGCACCGGCGCTGACACTATGCCAGGTTTATACGATGCTTTCGGCAGTACCGACGACAGCTTGCCTGCTACAAAATCTGTCATGCGCTGGGCCGGTGCCATCAGCCCATTGCCGCCAGCCTGAAAAGCCTGCTGCTCCAGCTCTTTCTGAAAATTCATTGCGGCCAACGGTCCTTTTTTCGAAGCTGCATCAATATCCTCAAGGCGGACTTCCACCACAACGCCAGAATTGGAAAACGGAGTATCCCGGCCTGCCAGACTCATCCCGTTAACGACCAGCTCGCCCGGCGCAGTGGCCGCCGGCACAATGAAGCCGCCTGGGCACATACAAAATGAAAACACACCCCTGCCATCCACCTGTTCGACCAACTGGTAACTGGCTGCCGGCAATTTTGGGTGTCTCGGGCTGTGATGATATTGAATCCGATCAATCAGGGACTGGGGGTGTTCAACCCGAACCCCTATAGCAAAGGGTTTGGGTTCAATCAGGATTTTTTTTCGATCAAGCAGCTCAAAGATATCGCGGGCAGAATGGCCTGTTGCCAGGATCACTGCGTCTGCCTGTATTTTTCCTTTTTCTTCCACCACTACGCCCGTAACTATGCCGCTTTCAATGATCAAATCCGTCACCCAGGATTCAAAATGGATTTCACCGCCATTAGACAGGATGGTTTCCCGAATGGATTTGACCACACGCGGAAGCCGGTTGGATCCGATATGGGGATGGGCATCTATCAGAATATCCTCCAGAGCGCCATGAGCGACCAGCAAGGACAATACCCTGCCGATGTCCCCCCGTTTATGGGAGCGGGTGTAGAGTTTGCCATCCGAATAGGCGCCAGCTCCGCCTTCGCCAAAACAGTAATTGGAATGAGGGTTTACAATGCCTTTGGAGTGAATCTGCTGAATATCCTTGCGACGGGACGTGACATCCCTTCCTCTTTCCATTAGAATCGGCCGAATGCCATGCTCCAGAAGCTCAAGCGCCGCAAAATATCCGGCAGGACCGGCACCGACTATCACCACCCGATAATCCGTAGATACAGGTTTGAAATTTACCTGAAACGGCGTTTTTTTCTGTAACGTTTCGAGATAAAACACCTCAATATCCAGTAAAAACCGGGGCCGCTTTTTCCTGGCGTCAATGGATTTTCGGTGAATCACATACTCAGGATCAGCATCGGCAGGCAGGTTGAGCTGTTTTCTAATGAGAGCGAGAATTGCCTGGGGAGAATCGATATCATCCGGGTCAACATAAAGGAACATCTTGGTGTGCATAAGGTCTTTCCAGGGGATACAGAAGGAGGATAATATTAGTGAATATGTGTGTCAATCATCCAGAGAGAGAAACCCATTATCGGTGCATGAAGCATGAAACATCTTTGTGCGAAGAGTGTTTACATTGTAAGGATCCAGAGATTTACTGCAAATTCCGATCCGCCTGCCCGATCTGGTTTCTCCAGAAAAAAGGGAACAGGGAATGGCTCACCTCTTAATGTGCACCTGCCCAAATTACATAGGGGGGCGAATTTTGTATTCGCCATATCTTGTATTCGCCATATCGAAAGGGCGAATACAAGATTCGCCCCTACCAATTTCCTGTGAAGGAATGCCCGGATGATTAACTTAGGGCTGCCATTCTATCGGCAATCTTGTTAAACGCCAGGGTTACTGGCGAATCCTTGTACGTTTCCTGAAAGGCGCAGCCGGAATCGCCGCAGGCCACCACTTTCTGGTCAAACGGAATCTTTCCCAAAAACAGAATACCGGCTTCGATCGCTGTTTTTTCCCCACCGCCAGACCCGAACAGATCAATCTTTTCTCCGCAATGCGGGCATGAATATCCGCTCATGTTTTCAATCAGTCCAAAAATATCCATTTTAACAGTCTTACAGAAATTGATGGATTTTCGAACATCAGCCAGCGAAACTTCCTGAGGCGTGGTGACGATAATGGCCTGTGCATCCGAAATGGTTTGGGCAATGGTCAAAGGCTCATCGCCTGTGCCAGGCGGCGAATCAATAATCAAATAATCCAGCTCTCCCCAGTCCACATCTCCAATAAACTGTTTGATTGCAGAATATTTGACCGGGCCCCTCCAGATAATGGCTTCATCCTTTCCGGACATCAGGGATTCAATGGACACCACTTTCAGGTTATCCGAGTACTTCATTGGGCTGAGTTTTTGATCCTCTGTCATCCCCAGCATTCCGGTGATGCCCAGCATTCGGGGAATATCCGGGCCATGCAGGTCAACATCCATCAGACCAACCTGATAACCTTTGCCAGCCAGCGCAACCGCCAGGTTAACGGATGTACTCGATTTGCCGACTCCGCCCTTGCCGCTCATGACAATGAATTTATGTTTGATCTTGCTCAGAGCCCCTTTGACAGAAGCATCCTGTTCGGCATGTTGATCTTTTTTCTTTGCAGATGATGGACACCCGCCTCCTGAAATATAATCCATCGGTTCTTTCCTCCATTACAAAAAAACAGTTTAAATAGGTTTACAATCCGAATCGTTGAAGAAGTGACATGGGAAACATGACTATGAAACAAGGGATGTCAATAGAAAAAAAACATGCGGACAGTATATTCAATGATCTGAAAATTTTTTACACTCTCAGATCATTGAATACACCGGAAACGATTCCCATGTATGGGAGAAAATGCATTGTGAAAAATAGTCTACATCTTGTAGACTATAGTGGACAACCTTATCCGATTTTCAATACCATCCCGGCTCCGGTATCCCCTGCGGCGCAGCCGCCCCATAGCAGATAACCGCCACCAGCCATAACGACTTCCTCAATGCCTTCGATGATGCACCGTCCTGCAGTAGGGGCCTGTGGGTGGCCGTAGATCAGGGAGCTTCCATAATTATTGAAACTCATAACATCAATTCCCAACTGATTGGCCATATTGATGTCGTTGGCTGCGAACGGGTTGTGGGTTTTAATGGCTTTCACGTCCTTAATGCCGATACCGGCTTTTTCAAGCGCCATTTGAACTGCCGGGGTAACAGCCATAGCCATATACCCTTTTTTGGCCCTGGAGAATCCATAAGAAACCACCTGTATCTCAACGCCGGCCTCTGCGCTCAATTCTCTGGCTTTTTCGCGTGTGGTCACGGTAATGGCGCAGTTTCCATCCGCCGGGTGGGTTTGTGCGCCGAAGGTATGTGCGCCATCTGGCAGGACCGGTTTCAAGGTCACAAGACCTTCTTTGGTGCAGGGCGTAATGCCTTCATCATCTTCAACCAGAATGGTTTTTTTCCTGGAAAGCTTGACCTCGACCGGAAACATGTAGCGCTTTTTGAACGCCTTGTCGTTTGCCGATGCGTCCATGTACTGCTCATAACGTCTGAGAGCCACGGCATCGCACTGCTCGCGGGTGATTCCGGCTTCCTTTGCCACATTTTCCGCAGTCTGGATCATGGCACCCTTTGCCCAGGGGTCTCTGCCGAAATTGTCCATCATCCAGTTTTCGGAAATGACTTCGCCGCCGGGACCATTGGGGTTCGGCCAGGTGGTATGGGGGCCGTTGGAGCAACGGTCCGTCATCAGGCAGTAAACATTTTGATACAGCCCGGTTTCGATGCCGGAAGCCGCCTGAAAAATACAGGTGGTGGATGTGGTGCAGGCCTGACTGATCAGCATTCCCGGCGTACTGACGGCGCCGATTAGCGCCGCAGCCCATGGACTGCCATAAAACCACTGGGGCTGCCCGATGGTTATCCCCAGAAATAAGTAATCAAACATCATTGGATCCCATTTTTTTTCAGCCAGCCATCGTTTTGAAGTCTCTGCTGCAAGAATGATGGAATGTTCATTGGCCATACTTCCCTGCCACCTGGAAAATGGGGTGCTGTAATAGCCCTTGTATGGGATGTACGCTTTGCTTAACATGAATTTTCTGTCTCCTTCTGTTTGTTATGGGTAATCCTGCATTTAAGTATTACGGTTCCTTTGAATTAAATTTGTGAGAATCGTTCTCTAAGAACCCTGTGAAGTATTTTCCCCGTGCCGGTCCGGGGCATGTCTTCCTGTGTGATGAAAACGATCTTCTTGGGACGTTTATAGCCGGCCATTTTCTCCTTGCACCAGTCCATGAGTACCTTTTCATCACCGCTTTGCTGGTTTCGGGGAATCACCACGGCCATGACCAGCTCCCCCCATTTATCATCCGGAACGCTGATGACCGCAACATCAAACACATCCGGATGGTTCCCGATCACTTCCTCGACCTCGCTGGGATAGACGTGTTCGCCGCCGGTAATGATCATGTTATCTTTGCGGTCCACGATCTCATAAAAGCCGTCTTCATCCCGTCTGGCCATGTCGCCCGCACTGAACCATCCGTTTTGAAAGGCGCTGGCGGTTTTTTCTGGAAGTTTGTAATATTTGTCAAAAAGCATGGGGCCTTTCGAGTAAAGCTCGCCGACTTGTCCTTGCGCCACTTCATGGCCGTTTTCATCCAGAATCCGGATAAAATCCGTTCCCAAAGACTCATATCCGATGGATCCCAGTTTTCGTAGTTGATCTTCAGGCTTCAGCACCGTTACAATGCCGGCTTCGGTGGATCCATAGCCCTCATAAAGCTCCACTCCTGGAAAAAACTCCATGATGGCTTTTTTAACGCTTTTACGGACCGGCGCCGAAGAGCACAGAAGTTTTTTGATGGAGCTGACATTACAGGTTCTGGCCGTCTCGCAGACGCTCAGCAGCAGATTGTAATGCGTTGGAATCAGGGAGATAAAGGATATTTTTTCCCTTTCAATAATCTGCAAAATCTCTTCAGCCCGAAACGACCTGGCTGGGTGGATATAGACTGATCCGCCGATATAGAGAAATGTGAAGGTAAAAAATGTTGAATTGATATGGCAAAGCGGCATGACATTCATGCAGATGTCATGATGGCTGAACCCGAAATCAATGGCATTTATCAGGTAAAACGCAATATGGGATTCATGGGAGCGAATCACCCCTTTGGGTTTGCCGGTCGTTCCGGAGGTATAGATCAAAATCCAGGTGTCTTCGGGATTCACCACGGCATCTGGTTCATGGTCGGAAGCTGATGCGATCACCTGATCGTAGAATTTGAAACCAGGTACCGCCTTGCCGACAACTATATAGTTTTCAGCCGGAATATTCTGGAGAGCGGGTTTGATCTCCTGAATGATTGGTGCAAATTCGTCATCGACAATCAGCGCCCTGGCATCGGAGTTATCGACGATATACGCCACTTCCTTACCGACCAGCCGGAAATTGATGGGTACCATCACAATGCCGGTTTTGGCCGTTGCCAGAAAAATCTCGATAATTTCGATGCTGTTTTCCATAAAGACAGCCACCTTGTCACCTTTATTCAGGCCAAGGGACACCAGAGCATTGGCCAACCGGTTGACACGTTGGTTCAATTCCGGATAGGTAAAGCTTCTGTCCCTGTCTTTAAGCGCAACAGCGTTGGGAAATTTTCTGGCATTTATTTTAAGATTCTGTCCAAGATTCATCCAGCAGGCCATTACTATCTCTCCTCATCAAATATGTTTGTATAAAAGGTACTTTGGCATAACGGCATTTCCCCCCTCCCAGCCGCTTATATATACGATCTTCCGCCGACATATCGCTGTTTAAAGTACCGTGCGGAAAGCGAATCCTGGCGGATTTTTTTACCCCTTCCAGGCGCATGAATAAACTGGGCGTTGCCGGTATAAACCCCTACATGGGAAACTTTACCCCATTTGTTGTCAGAGAAAAAAACAAGGTCCCCTTTCAACAGATTGTCACGGTGGACCGAATAACCCGTTTCAAATTGACGCTGAGAGTTTCGGGGAAGATTCAGACCGTTCAGTTGATAAACTGTCATGGCAAGTCCGCTGCAGTCAAATCCCGTATCGGGTGAACTACCACCCCACAAATACGGCGTGTCAATGAACCTCATCGTGGTTTTAACCAGTTCATTCCGCAGATAAGTGTTTCCCATGCTGGATTGCCAGGCCGCTGCATAGTCATCGGGGCTGACGATATAATATACTTCAATGATTTTGGATGCCTTTAATCGTTCAGCCTCCTCTCTGGCCTCTTCTTTGGAGGCAAAGTCCCCGAATCGAACCTTAAACAGGCCATCATCCGCCTTGAAATAGGTCGCATCCAGTCCCTGCCCGGAGAGTATATCGACAAGCTTTGCTGCGTTTTCCGCAACAGAAAATGCTCCGACCTGGATGGTATAGCCGATTCGCTGCAAACGTTTTTCGGGCGGCAGTGAAGGCGGAGAAGTAGGCGACAGCTCATACCCGGCACACCCGGACATAAAGGCCGCCAGCAAAATTGCGACCACCAGCCTGTACGAATAGAATGAGAAAGCGCTATCCCGAATTTTAGTATGATCACGCATGGTTGATCCCTGTATATACTTTAAGCTGCCACAAAACATAAGTTGTTACAGTTGACTTTTATACGCTGGATTCGTAATAATCAATGCAACATTTCAGAGTGGTGAATCATCCCATGTTCAGCGACATCTACAAAGTTCAACTAGAAAATGTTTTTGAAGGTCCAATGGATCTTCTCATTTATCTGATTCGAAAGAATGAAGTCAATATCTACGACATTCCGATTTCGCTGATAACCAACCGTTATCTGGAGTATATTGAATGGTTGAAAGCCATGAATGTCGACATTGCCGGAGATTTTCTGGTAATGGCAGCAACCCTTATCCATATTAAATCCCGAATGCTGCTTCCGGTTCATGAAGATTCAGATGAAGAAGACCCCCGCCAGGAAATCGCCAGGCCGCTTCTGGAATACCTTCGAATGAAATCAGCAGCCCTGCAACTGAATGAAAGAGAACTGCTGGGGGAACATACATTTATCAGGTCCCCGGCAAAAACATCCGGTGCTGGAAATCTTCAGGATCGTGAAATCCGGGTGGATCTGTTTGAACTGATTCAAGCTTTCCAGCGAATCATCGACAACCTGTCTCCTGATATCGCCATTGATGTGGTCGCCGAAAAGCTATCCATTAAGGATCGCATGATGGAACTCATCTGGCTGCTGAAAGACAGGGGCTCCCTGATTTTTCAGGAACTGATCTTAAGTCTTAATGGAAAGATTGAGATCATCATTACCTTTTTGGCCATACTGGAGATGGTTAAACGCAACGCGGCCAGCATCATCCAGCATACTGACACTGGCAACATCACATTGTATTTGAATGAAAGTCCATAATGCCGGAATTGAAGTCCATTATTGAAAGTTTTCTCTTTGTTTCTGAAGAGCCTCTGACCCTTGAAAAAATGAAGTTGGCGCTTCCTGAAACCGACGTAAAGGCCATTAAAGAGGCCGTTCAAATGCTTAAGGACGAATATGACCATCGAAAAGGCAGTATCTGTCTGGTCGAGGTAGCCGGCGGGTATCAGCTTCGGACCCGTCCGGAATATGCCGACTGGATACGAAAAATCATCCAGCCCTCCGCCCAACGCCTGAGTCCGGCCGCCCTGGAAACCTTGGCGATCATCGCCTACAAGCAACCGGTCATGCGAAGCGATATCGAACACATTCGCGGGGTTGATGCCGGCGGCATTATTCGGATGCTTCTGGACAGAAAACTGATCAAAATCCTGGGAAGAAAAGAAATCCCCGGAAGACCCCTGATTTATGCCACCACACGGCATTTCCTGGAAATATTTGGTCTGAGAGATATCAAAGATCTTCCGGCGCCCAAAGACATTTCGGATCTGGGCAAACCGACCGTTGAAGCCAATGAAATGACGTTCCCGAATAATATTATTCCCACTCCCGATGAAAACACTTGACTTCATGAGCACAATATCGTTATTTAAGAAACATCATCGGGGCGGTTAACTCAGCGGGAGAGTGCTACCTTCACACGGTAGAAGTCGAAGGTTCAAATCCTTTACCGCCCACCAGCAAATTCAAGGGGTTGTGACGAAAGTCATAACCCCTTTTGACTTTTTACCGGCATCCTTCCTGGCCACCTGATCCCTTTTCATACAAACCTTCTCATCATTACAAGGCTACATTGTAGCTGTCAAGGTATTTATGCTTTAATTCAGTCCGGCCCTCTTCGCAATTTATTTTTTTTGTTTATGACAAAAAAGGAGAACCGGTTATATGCGAAGAAATAAGAAAGAACATGAACCGATACCTCAACATTTTAAAAAGTATTGAAGAGGCATCCGAATTCTGGGATACTAAAAATTTTGGAGACTACCGGAATCTGACTAAAGAAGTAAATTTTGAAACAGATATTCAAAGAAGAGATCAGACACAATATGAATGATACCATGGAAATCATCGTCAACGGCCATAAGGAAACCATCCCCGGGTTTTCGACCCTTTTTTCTCTGATCCATCATTTCAAGGAATATGATGGAGATTTGATCGTCGAGCATAACGGGCGGTTCGTCTTTTCCCAGAAATACGCCGAGGTCACTGTCCGGCAAGGGGATACCATCGAATTCATCAACCCGAATATCGGCGGTTAGATTGCGGTCGATGATCTGAAAGGGTTCGTTTTTGGTTTCCTGACGCTGGAATATCGCTAATACCAAACTGAGGGAATTCAATGAAAAGCTGCGTTCGGCGGATGGCGGAAATCGCCATCAGTTTTTCTCTTGCAACTGCGGCGATCGCATCCTGATTCGCTTCCGGAGAGAGGCTCAGAGTGATAGTCAGGCAGTCTCTGTCCAGACAGGCTGAGAGTTCGGCCTTGAAATCATTCACGCCTGGCAGGGAAAAAAGCGCTTCATCAAGTATCGGCAGGGTGAGCGGCATACCGGAAACCAGACAATCGCCATCGCTCAGGCGGCCTGCTATTTGATCCAGTCGTTTTAAAACCGTGCCGCAGGCACATGGCGAGGTGTGAAATCGAGATATATCGCCGGTCCGATAGCGGATCAGGGGCATTCCGGCGCGGGTCAGGGTCGTGACGACAATTTCTCCGATTTCTCCATCCGGAAGTGATTTGCCTGTTTTCGGGTCAACGATTTCAACGAAGAGATCGGCCTCCCTCAGATGATACCCATCCCTGGCTTCACATTCGACACCGCCGCCCCACCCCATCTCGGTCATTCCGTAGTGACGGTAAACCTTGCAGTTCCAAGCGCGTTCTATTGTATCGGTAATGGCCACGGGGATATAATCGGCAGTCAGAAGCACCGATTTTATCCGGTTATTCAGGCAATTTTCTCCATGTCCGGATCTTGCCAGAGCTAAAACCTGGACCGGCGTACCCACCAGGCAAGTAATGCTCTGCTGAACAATTGCATCCGTTGTGGTTTCAGGATCAGGCCCCGGCGCAAAGCTTTGAACAGCCATACTCGCCAGCGCCCGGCTTAACAAATCGCTCACGCTGTCCGGCCTGTCGCCGCCAGGAAGTAGAATCATCACCCGATCTCCGGGTTGGACCAGCGTGGACATTCCATGATGAAAAAAATCCAGCGTGTGTTCCAGGTCTTCCCTGGTAAAAAACAGCCGCTTGGCAGGGCCTGTTGTTCCAGAGCTTTGCAGCGTGACACAGCGCTCAATAATGCTTTGTGAAACGCAGAGAAACCGGAACGGGTGGTTTTTTAGATCATCTGAAGTGGTAAATGGCAACTGGGCCATATCTTCAAAACATTGGACAGAATTCGTTTTCGCATCGCTCAGCGCACGCCGATAAAAAGGACTGTTTTCGCGCACATATAAAAGGTTTTCCCGTATTTTTTGAAGCTGATATGCCTCAAGGCAGGACCGGGTCAACGGAACGGAATCTTCTCTCGCTTTCGATATTTTTCTTTGAATCCAGTCTTCCAAAGGCGTTCTAATCGTCATTATCGGCCTCTATACAGGGGCTGATTGCTGCTGTCCGTAAGATTATAAGCGCAAAATGGAATCAGTCGGCCATCTTTCGCCACAATATGAATACAGCAATCTCTCAGTCGTTCAATATCCAGGTTCCACACGTCCTGAAACGCCATAGCAGAAATGGAGAAAGACCTTGTGTGGGCAAATTCCAGAAAACTGTCAAGGTCCATGTCGCTGGATGTATCGGTACCGGAGATGTCCTTGGTCGGGCATAGTCCCCACTGCCGGGCAACTGCGGAAACAGTGCGCCTGGCGCCGACATCCGCTGTTTCGGGCGGACTGTCGGCGCTTGTAGTCGGCAGAATTACTATATTTTTCAACCCACCGTCTTCCGTAATAAAAAATCTGCCGTGAAACGAACACATCGCGTTTTCGCATCCCGGAGGTCGAAAATCAGAGGCATGAATCCTTCCCCGGCTCTGGGTTTCAAGGGCTGTCAGAATTTCCGGAAGGGTGATGCGGTCACAATTTTGAGGAAGCACTGGCCGACGTCCGAAATAACTGACTGGTTGAATGTGAATACCCCGGACTGTCGGTGATGCTTTAATCCCAAAATCCAGAATCGCCCCCAATTCCTGAACGTTGACACCGGGAACCACCATGGAAACCAGCACAACACCAATGCCTGCATCCCCGCAGTGCTTGATGGCCAGGCGTTTCTCGGCCAGAAGGCTGCGTCCACGGAGACGGAGATAGACATCATCGGAGACGCCGTCAAACTGCAGGAAAACAGAGGAGAGTCCTGCATCCCGTAGCCTTTGGGCATAGCCTTCTTCCTGGGCCAGCCGCAGGCCGTTGGTATTGAGCTGAATAAACGCAAATCCCATGCGCCGCCCCATTTCGATGATTTGTGGCAAATCGTTCCGGACGGTTGGTTCGCCGCCGGAAAGCTGTATGTTGCAGGAGGGCGCTGCGTGTTTAACTCTGTCGAACCAGAACTGAATGTCATCAAGGGATGGATCGGGTTTTGGATCGTTTTCAGTTGCTGCAAAACAGTATGGGCAGGCAAGGTTGCAGCGTCCGGTGACTTCTATAAGCGCGGTACAGGTAATTTGCCGATGTGCATCGCAAAGTCCGCAGTCAAAGGGGCAGCCTTTTGCGGTTTCAGCATAACACACGGGAGGGCGGACTGGCAGTTTTGGCCGCACCCAGGTTTCAAACGCAGGATTTCCACGCCAGACTACGGTATCGAAAAGCCCGTGTACATCACAACGCTTTTCCATATAAACATCCTGACCATCCATTACCAGAAAGGCCGGGATATTTTTCAGACACGATGGACACAGGCTTTCGGTCCGGGATAGCAGCCGCCGCCCGGACAGACCATCGCCGGTTTCCAACAGTTCCGTGTTCAAAAACGAAAATTCCTCATTACAAATCACCGGTTGCTTGTGGACGATGCCTGGGATTTCATACTCTATCCGATTATTTTTCCAGACTGGTATTTTCTATTACCGCAAATGACGGTTGGATTCTACCAACCATCTGATATTATTTCAAATAATTCATTTTGTTATATCTTGTAGAGCATATATTTTAGTCCATAAAGCAAGAATTATCAAGAACTATGAGTAAGCTATTAAAACCACTCCTCGCAGACACCCCATTGGTTCAAAACCTGAAAAACGCTGAGTAAATGGAAATCATCCTCAATGGATGCAAAAGCTTGGAAGATATAAAAAAGATATAGGGCCTGTGTTTAAATTTAAGTCGGTTCACGACATTTCACACAAGTTTAAGGCGTATGCTGATATGGCGATGCTTACAGGATGCAGGTTTCACGATTTGCGGCACACATACGCGAGTCACTTAGCTATGGCAGGTGAGGATTTAAAGAGCATTCAGGAATTGATGCGCCACCGCTCGATAGCATCCACAATGGTTGTTAAGTCCCTTGATCCGGTTGAGACTTGCTTGGACTTCATTGACTTTTTGAGGACAGACCCCGATAAATGCTTGCGGTTTTTACGCCAGACTGATACCAGAGCAGGTTATGTTGTTCATCGGAGAGGCCGGACGGTAAGATACTGAATGCCGATTGATTCACTCGCACTTTTTGTTAAACAGGATATTATCATGAAAGGTTACGTTCAGGTTTACACAGGAAACGGAAAAGGAAAGACCACGGCAGCTTTTGGCCTTTCCCTTAGAGCCGCAGGCGCCGGCCTGAAGGTATTTATCGCCCAGTTTCTCAAACTGGGCGATTACAGTGAAATCAAAGCTCTGGAACGATTTTCGGATTTGATTGCCATTGAGCAGTATGGCCTTGGCAGGTTGATCAAGGGAAAACCTTCTGTTGAAGATATTGAAGCGGCCAGAAAAGGACTTGAAAAAGTCCATGCGGTTCTGATAGACGCTCAGTATGATGTCGTGATCATGGAAGAGGCCAATGTCGCCGTAATGTGCGGGCTTTTTTCAGCAGACGACATCCTCGGGTTGATCGCCATCAAACCGGAGTCTATGGAACTGATAATCACCGGCCGTGGAGCCGATCCCCGAATTATCGAAAAGGCGGATCTGGTTACCGAGATGAAATGCATCAAACACTATTATGACAAAGGGGTTATGGCCAGAATTGGTATTGAAAAGTGATTCGGTATTATGCGATTAATTGCTGATAATGTGAGAATTACCCAAAAAGCCATTGAAATCGCCGTGGCTGAAAAAGATTCTTTACCGCTGCAGTCGATGGCTAAACGGTGCGAGATGGCGGGAGCTGACGGGATTGATATCAACTCTGGCCCCCTTCACCGGAATCCGGAATCCCGGATGGCCTTTATGGTTGAGGCTGTTCAGGAAGTCACCAGCCTGCCCCTCATCCTGGACACCTCAAATCCAAAAGCCTTGAAAGCAGGGCTTCTTGCCTGCAAAACCCCTGCAACCCTAAATGGACTTTCTCTGGAGCCTTTCAAACTTGAACATATCCTGCCACTTGCGGTGACATATCAGACAGATATTATCTGTTATTTGTTATATCCGAATGGGCACGTTCCGCCAGACAGCACAGAACGCCTGAATGTCGCAATCTCGCTTTATCAGAAGTGCATGGATGCAGGGGTTGAACCGGACCGCGTGATCATCGATCCGGTTGTAGTCCCGCTTTCCTGGCAGGATGGGTTGTTTCAGGCCAGAGAAGTGCTGACCGTCATCGAAACCCTTCCTGAGCTCTTGGGCTTTCCTGTCCGAACCATCGCCGGCCTGTCCAATCTTACTGCCGGTGCAAAGAATCCCATCAAAAAGCATCTGGCGCAGCAAACCTATTTGCCGATGCTGGCGGCATCCGGGCTGAGCATGATTCTGATGGATGTCCTTAACGCAGAATCTGTTCGAGTGGCCCGAATGTGCCGCCTGTTCTCTCAGGAATCGATTTTTACCTGGGAGATGGTCGCCTGACCAGTTATGACGGC
>SERZ01000657.1_pt1 | contig 22788 bp, 33 predicted proteins | sample 3171461 | NCBI WGS metagenome assembly SERZ01 (sample SAMN06051861, study PRJNA518727) | freshwater metagenome | biome: subpolar coniferous forest; feature: holomictic lake; material: water; isolation source: holomictic Lake 227, 6 m depth | place: Canada: near Kenora, Ontario | collected... | reverse complement strand
TCGTGCTATAAACGCACAAACCTTACCAGTTGGGTCAACTGGGTGAATTCTTTGAGGAAACTCAATGTCAGAAGTAGCAGAACGACTTGCCGCCAATGTGGTGACAAGTGAAAATTTAGCCGAATTTAACGCCAAACGAATGGGATTAGCTGATCCATTGCCCCAGGGCGCGGCTGCTGTTGAGGAAACTCCAGCAGAACCGTCCGAAGATGTGGCCCAGAGTGATCCAAGTGGTGAAGATGAAGCGAAAGCAACGGAAGAACGCAAGCCAAATCCAAAGTTGGAGAGGCGGTTTTCACAGATAACTAAAGAGCGCGAATCAGCACGGGAAGAAGCCCGTAGGGAACGCGAACTGCGGGAATCTTTGGAAGTCCAGGTCAGGGAACTGAAAAACAAGGCGCAGCCAAGTGCTGAACCGAAGTTCGATAGTGAACCCAAGCCAGAGCAGTTCACCGATATGTACGAGTACCAACAGGCGCTTGTAGATTATCGAGTGGATCAGCGATTAGGGGAAGAAAAGCAGAAGGAAGCAAACGCCAAAGCTGAAGCCGAGCGCATGAAGGTGATCAACACCTGGGCGAAACGGGTGGAAACGGCAAAGGCAGAGATTCCAGATTTTGAGGATATGGTTGGTTCGGCAGACGTTGCGGTTAGCAATGAAGTGCGGGACGCGATCTTTGAATCAGATGTGGGGCCTCGCGTTTTGTACCATTTGGCTGAGAATCCCGATATTGCTGAAAAGCTAAACGGCATGACCATGACAGCCGCATTGAGAATGATTGGTAAATTGGAAGCCCAGTTCGAGAAGAAATCGGACGAGCAATTGTCGAAAACCGTTGTTAACAAGAGTAAAGCACCAGCACCGATTAACCCTATTAGGTCGGCAGCTAACGGGCGTGATGTAAACCTGACCAGCGATGGTCAATTCCACGGTTCATATCAGGCTTGGAAAGCGGCAAGACTTGCAGGGCGAATCCGCTAGTGAAACAAACGCAACAATCCAACATTTGGAGCATTTAACATGGCAAATAACCTTCTCACGATCAGCATGATCACCAACGAGGCCTTGATGGTCTTGGAAAACGAATTGACCTTTTCGGGTCAAGTTGACCGCAACTATGATGACCAATTTGCCGTAACTGGCGCAAAGATTGGCGCAACCCTCAACGTCCGCCGTCCTGGTCGCTTTGTCGGCACGTCCGGCCCCGCATTGAATGTGGAAGACTTTAACGAGACTTCAGTCCCCGTTACCCTGTCAACCCAGTTTCACGTGGACACCCAATTTACTAGCCAAGACTTGGCTTTGTCATTGGATATGTTCTCTGATCGAATTCTCAAACCCGCCGTGGCAGCTATTGCCAACAAGGTGGACTTTGATGGTTTGACGATGGCTAAAAACAACACCGCCAACATTGTTGGTACTGCTGGTACGCCCCCCACTGGTTTGATTACTTATCTTACCGCTGGCGCTTACCTGGACAGCGAAGGCGCACCCCGCGATGGTCGCCGTTCTTGCGTGATTGAACCCTTCACTTCAGCAACCATTGTTGACAGCTTGAAAGGTTTGTTCGTCCCCTCTGACGTGATTGGTAAACAATACCAAAAAGGCATGATGGGCCGCGACAGCGCTGGCGTGAACTGGTACATGGATCAGAACGTTGTGGCACAAACCTTTGGTTCGTATGCAACTGCGACCCTGGCTTGTGCAACCACCACGGCAACTGGTTTCCTGACTTCTGGTTGGGCATCCACTTCCACCATTGCGCTGACCGCAACCACCGCCACCGCTGGCTTGAAACAAGGCGATGTGATCCAGATTGAAGGCGTGTACGCCGTCAACCCACAGAACCGTCAAGCCTACGGTAGCAACAAGCTGCGTAACTTTGTGGTGACCTCCAACGTGACCGTGGCAACTTCTGGCACTACCGCTGTGACCGTTAGCCCTGCTGTGATTACCGCTGGTCAGTTCCAGAACGTGTCGATCCCGACCGCATCTGCAACCGCAGTTGTGACCCCGTTCAACAAAACTGGCACGGTTTCCCCCCAGAACATCGTGATGCACAAAAACGCATTCTGCTTGGCAACCGCCGATTTGGAATTGCCTGATGGTGTGCACTTTGCTGGTCGTGCAAGCGATAAGGAATTGGGTTTGTCGTTGCGTGTGGTGCGTCAATACACCATCAACAACGATTCAATCCCCACCCGTGTCGATGTGCTGTACGGCTGGGCTCCTTTGTACCCTGAGTTGGCTTGCCGCGTTGCAGCCTAAAGCTAATGGGGGCTAATCACCCCCGTTTCAATAAACACTTTTTAAGGAACATATATCATGGCAAATCCAGGCCCAGCATCAACCCAAACGATTCACCCCTCTAATCTGGCAACGAACCAAGCGATTCGCCTTTTGGCTTACGCTAGCGCCGTGCCAATTAGTCAAACTGGTGACGCATCTGTAACCCTTCCAATCAACAATACCTCTTCCTACAACGTGCAAAACGTGGCAATCACCAATGCCAACGTTGACGTTAGCGGCGGCGCATTGGCGATTTGGACGGCTCCAGCAGGTACGGGAACTGAAATTGTGACCAACGCATCGTTGACCAGCAATACCAGTTCCACCTATGTAACTAACTCTACCGTTGTCGCTGGCACTAAAGCCACCCGACTGACGGCTCAGACCTTGTATGTCAAGGTCGGGACTGCCGTAGCTGGCGGTACTGTGGACATTTTCGTGTACGGGTACGATTTCAGCGAGTTTTGATCGTTGATTAAATAAGGAAAGGCCATCCTCAAAAGGGGTGGCTTTTTCCTTTTTGAAGCCTATAATTCAAGCACAATTTTGAAGGATTGAACATGGTCAACACTTCTGTGATGCGATACAGCGGTCGCACATACGCCCTAGACTTGACAACATCGGCTAGTTCCGCATTGTTGATTGAGGCCACAACCAACGATCAGGTTAACTACGTTTCGTTGCTGAACACGGGCACGGGCAAAGCTGCTGTCGAATTTTCCAATTCCAGCACCGTCCCCACCCCCACCATTGCGGCAACTGGCGCAAGCGGTTCGTTTGTGCTTCCAGGCGGGATGACTTTTCCCCTTTTGGTTGCCGTTCCCAAAGCGCCGTTTTACATCAAGGGCATCAGTTCGGGCACAAATACCCTGTACATCACCGCTACCCAAGCGGACTAAGGTTGCCAGATGGCTAACCAAGCCGCCACAACGCAAACGACAAACATTGTCCCCGTCCAGGGGATATTCCAGCCCGAACCAACGTTCGATCTAATCACGTTGATTGGGCCAGCGGGAACGCCGTTTTATGCAAGCATTAATCCCGTTCAGTCGGGGTTGACGATCACCAATAGCACAATCAACAGCAGCGTTATTGGTGGGTCTGTACCTGCGGCGGGTACATTCACAAGCATTGCAACGACCACGGGCACAATATCAACTGCCCCATCTGCGGCGACTGATATTGTCAACAAGCAATATGTGGATTACTTTGCCGCTGGACTAAGCTGGAAAGCCCCTGTTACCGCTGCTTCAACTGTCAACATTCCCACCCTTTCGGGACTGTTAACTGTTGACACGGTGACCCTGGCTGCTGGTGACACGGTATTGGTCAAAAACCAAAGTGCGGCAGCGGATAACGGCATCTATCTGGTTTCATCTGGCGCATGGACTCGCAGCGTTGGCGCGGATACTTGGAATGAATTTGTCGGCGCGATTGTTTTTGTGGTCGCGGGATCACAAGGCGGGTCGGCTTGGTATTGTACCGCGCAGCCTGGGGGCACTTTAGGCACAACCGCCATCAACTGGTCTAATTTTTCGGTTTCATCCACCTATACCGCTGGAACTGGGTTAACTCTTACGGGGTCTGTTTTCAGCATCACGCCCGTGGGCACGGCTGGCACATACGGATCGGCCTCCCAAGTGCCTGTATTTGTCACCAATGCCAGCGGTCAGGTTTCATCAGTCACCAACACATCGATTGCGATTGCAAACACCCAGGTTTCTGGTTTGGGCACAATGTCCACGCAAAACGCAAATGCGGTGGCGATAACTGGCGGCACGATCAACGGCGCAACCATTGGCGCATCAACGGCTGCTGCCATCACGGGCACAACAATCACCGCTAGTTCTTCATTTAGCGGCCCTGGAACGAACTTAACGGGCACGGCAAGCGGCCTATCCATTGGGGGCAATGCGGCTACTGCCACCAGTGCCACAAGCGCCACAAGCGCCACCAATTTGTCTGGCGGGGCATCAGGATCATTGCCCTACCAATCTGCGCCAAGCGCGACCACATTTTTGGCGGCGGGGTCAAATGGTCAGGTCTTGACCTTGGCATCTGGCGTTCCATCTTGGGCAACCCCAACCACGGGAACAGTCACATCGGTTAGCGGAACGGGTACTGTTTCGGGGATTTCATTAAGTGGCACGGTCACCAGTTCTGGCAGTCTGACTTTGGGCGGCACTTTGGATTTGTCTAGCCCCCCTGTGATTGGCGGGACAACGCCCAACACAATTACTGGCACAACAATAACCGCTAATACAAAGTTTGTAAGTTCATATTTTGATGCCGCTGGGTCTGGTGGCGGCTCATTAAGAACAAGTGGCGGGACTGCTGTTTTGCAATGGGGCGGCGGTGGCGGGGTTAATTTAACCCTTGATGGCGCATTCAACATGAATCCCGCCAACTACAGCATTTCTATTGCGCCCACAGGGACGGGGACTTTGACCGTTAATCCAGCGACTGCTGGAACAATAAACAATATGTCCATTGGGGCAACAACTGCCGCTGCTGGATATTTCACGACTTTATCATTGACAAGCACATTGGCTGTTAATGGGTCTACAGGCACAAATGGACAGGTTCTTCAATCCAATGGTTCAAGCGCCCCGACTTGGGTAACCCCAACATCTTATGCCACGGTTACAGATGACACGACAACCGCTGGGACTCGCTATCCGCTGTTTGCAAACCAAACCACGGGCAATCTATCAACCGAATACGTTAGCTCAACCAAGCTGCAATTTAACCCCTCCACGGGCGTTTTTACAGCAACAGGATTTAGCGGGTCTGGTGCAAGCCTGACAAGTTTGACCGCTGGCAATTTGTCGGGGACTATTCCTGGCGCGGTTTTGGGCAATTCAACCGTTTACATTGGTACAACGGCGGTCGCGCTGAATCGGGCATCTGGGTCAATAAGTCTGACGGGCACAAACATTGACGGTTCTGCGGGTTCTGCAACAACAGCAACAACAGCAACCACGGCAACAAACGCCACGAATACGGCGATAACTGATGACACAACAACCGCAGCGACTTTTTATCCTACATTTGTGAGCAGCACAACGGGTAATCTGCCGCAGACGGTTTCATCAACAAAGCTAAAATTTACGCCAAGCACAGGGGCATTAACTGCCTCTCAACTAATCATTGCACCGTAAGGAAACATCATGGGTCAACTAGTCTTCCAAGCAACATTAGGCGGTCAAGTTAACTTGGTCGGCCCTAACACTGCATCAACTTTTAATCTCAATGTCCCAGCGGTTACAAGCACTTTGGCGACCACTTCTGGAACTGAGACATTAACCAACAAGACGCTGACCAGCCCCACGCTGACCTCGCCAAACATCACGACTGCGCTAACGCTAACGGGCGCTGCTGGTACAGCGGGACAAGCATTAGTTTCTGGCGGCACAGGCGCTGCGCCTACTTGGTCAACAGTATCGGCAACTCCTGGCGGCTCTACCACTCAAGTTCAATACAACAATGCTGGGGCATTTGCTGGTTCTTCAAATTTTAATTTTGATGGTACAAGATTACAACTTGGCACTACCGCAGTAATAAACGGCGGTACTCTAAGCATTGCTTCAAGCAGCTCAAGTGACTATCAACTTTCATTGTCTGATACAAGAGCTTTTAGCACTGCTCCATCTGCCAATATTGTGTTTGGTGGAAAATTCAATACTGCTGGCACTAACAAAATATTTGGTTATGTTGGCGGCGGCAAAGAAAATACAACTGATGGAAATAATGCTGGATATGTAGCATTTGGAACTGCGTCCAATGGTGGTTCAGAAACAGAGCGTGCCCGTTTTAATTCTACAGGCGCATTAGTCTTTGCTGGCGGCACAACCACGGCAAATGGTATTGGAATCACCTTCCCCGCAACCCAATCAGCATCATCTAACGCAAACACGCTAGATGATTATGAAGAGGGGACTTTTACTCCTACCATAACTATTGAAACTCCGGGGACATTCTCGGTTACTTACAGTGCTAACTACGGGCTATATGTAAAAATTGGAAAACTTGTATACCTAAATATAGATGTGCGTGTTAATACTTTTAGTAGAGGCACGGGAACGGGGCCTTGGGGGTTTGCCACCATTCCATTCCCCGTTCAAAATAATGGTGGGTATAACAACTATATATCTTCATCAATACAATTTTATAGTGCCAACATAAGCAGTAATCAACCGCCATACATAAATTTAAACTCAAATAATGGGACTGTTCTGTATATGTACACAACTGTAAATGGTGCGCCTAGTGGAAATCAATCAGACCCTATAAATGGGTCTGTTTATCAATTGACAATGATTTATCTTGCATCAACTTAACCAATGTTCAATAGCCTAATTGGATTGGTTAGGCTGGACACAAAGCCAAATTTAAGGAGAAACCGAAATGGCAATCACCAAAGAAAAAGTAATCGACCAAATCACTGTGACAGAAAACGGCGCAGTGTTCTATCGTGAAGCAACCCGCATCATGGAAGATGGCAACGAACTGAGCAAAACATTCCACCGTTCAAGCCTCCAGCCTGGCCAAGACTTGACGGGCATCCCTGCCAATGTTGCGGCAATCTGCAATGTGGCTTGGACTGCTGAAGTCATTGCGGCTTATCAGGCGGCTCAAGTTGCACAGCAAGCAGTATGACCACATTTGCATGGAAAATTTTGGAGATTTCCGCAGAGGAAGGGGTAATCACCCATGCCAAATACCATGTGACCGCCGAAGATGAGGGTCTTATTGTTGAAACTGAGGGAAACTGGTGGTTCAGCGATAAGATCATGAAAACGCCGTTTAGCGAAGTTACTGAAGCAGATGTAGCATCCTGGGTTGAAAAAGAAACAACACAAGACGGCGTAAATTCAATAAAATCACGTTTAGAGGAACAACTAGCGACCCTAAAGGGGAATCGAGTTGTTGTCGCCCCTTGGTTACCGCAGAAATTCGTGCCAAAGGTTTAAATAAATGACGACTCCTTACGACATACTGACCCGTGCGCTAAAGGATATTGGAGCATTAGAAGCTGGGGAAAGCCCGTCAGCGGATGCGGCACAAGATGCATTCGATATGCTGAATGATTTGTGCGCCCAATGGTCTAACGAAAACATGATGGTCTTTTACAAGACCGAAATCATCTTCCAAACTGTCCAAAACACCGTGCAATACACCCTTGGCCCAAGTGGGTCGGTTGGTGCAACTTTCACTGGATCAATTGCTGGTACAACCCTAACCGTTCCAACTGATGGGGTTACGGCTGGGGCGATCACAATGGGCATGACTTTAAGCGGCACAGGTGTGACTGCTGGAACAACCATTGTTGGATTCAATACTGGTGCTGGCGGCAATGTAAACGAAGGCGGCACATATACCGTCAGTAAGTCCCAAACGGTCACCAGCACGACCATTTCGGCTTATTATGAGCGCCCATTAACTATCGAATCGGCGTTTGTTCGGGTGGCTACACAACAAGGCGGGTCAAACGTGGCAGGGGGTTATCTGGATTACCCCGTGGCAATTCTTAGCCTCGAAGAATACGAATCATTGGGCATTAAGCAGCTAAACGGCCCCTGGGCAAAAATGGTCTATTACCAGCCCAGCGAAACCCTTGGGACGTTGTATGTCTTCCCAAACCCCGCAAGCGGTGAACTGCATTTGTTTGCAAACACGATCTTTCGTACTTTCCAGAATTATTACGAAACAATCACGCTGCCCCAAGGCTTTAACATGGCGATGCGCTGGTGTTTGGCAGAACGATTGATGCCAATGTATGGCAAAGCCAGCACCACGCAAATCACCATGATTAACGCATTTGCTGCCCAATCAAAAGCCATCATTAAGCGCACAAACATGAAGCCGCCACAAGTGGCCCGTTATCCTGATTCCTTGCTGATGGGCAAGGCTAAAGATGCTGGCTTTATAATGGACGGGGGCTTCAGATAATGGCTGATTTTGGCTTTGTAGGCGCTTCTTACGAAGCCCCATCAATCTACCAGGATGCCCAGGAATGTATCAATTTCTTCCCTGAAGTTGATCCAACTAAGCCCCAAAGTGATCGCGGTGTGGTGGCTTTGTACCCTACACCTGGACTGACTGCTTTAGTCTTGTTTCAGAATCAGCAAGAAATAAGAGGCATGAACACTCTATCGGGCGGGGATGTTTTGCTTGTTGTTTGTGGACTGTATGTGTATGCGTTGACATCAAATTTCATTGCAACAATGATTGGTCAAATAAACACATCCACGGGACGGGTTGGCATTACTGACAATGGCGTGAATGCTTACATTGTGGATGGCACAAATAGATATGCTTGGCGCATTTCTAGCCCATCTGCCGCTGTGTTTACAGGTTCGATTTCAGGCACAACCCTTACAGTTACGGCAATAACAAACGGCACAATCACGGCTGGGCAATCCCTTTTTGGGGTTTCGGTAACAAATGAAACGGTCATCACGGCATTGGGATCGGGAACTGGCGGGGTTGGAACTTACACAATCAACCTATCCCAAACCATTGCAAGCCGCCAAATGAACAGCGCTGCGGTTGCTGCCATAGTTACTGGATCAATTTCTGGCACAACTTTAACGGTTACCGCAGTTACCAGCGGTACGCTTTATGTTGGACAAACCATCCAAGGTACTGGCGTGACGGCATTGACCATCATCACCGCCTTGGGAACTGGGTCTGGGGGCGCAGGAACATACACTGTCAGCACAAGCCAAACCGCCAGTTCAACAACTTTATATGCTTTGAATTTTTCGCAAATGCCGACCACAGACGGGGCATTTACGGGCGGCACTAATGTGGACACGGTGGACAATTATTTTGTTTATAACCGCCCAAACACGCAGCAATTTGGTTGTTCAAATGTCTTGTCGCCAATATCTGGCAACACAAATTTTTCCAGCAAAGATGGCGCACCTGACAATCTGGTGACGCTAATTGTGGATCACCGCGAGGTTTATTTGCTTGGGGAAACCTCCAGCGAAGTCTGGGTCGATCAAGGAACAAGCCCTTTCCCGTTTACCAGGATTCCAGGTACATCCACTCAGCATGGCATTGTTGCGCCGTTTAGCATGGCCCGTCTGGGGAATTCCTTTGCTTATTTGTCAAAGAACAATCGCGGCACGGCACAAATTGTCCAGATGAATGGATATGTGCCTGAGAGGATTTCCACCCATGCGGTGGAAAATTCTTTAACAAATCAAACCATAACTGATGCGGTTGCCTGGACTTACCAGCTAGAAGGCCATGAAGTTTATGTGATCAGCTTCCCAACCTTGCAGCTAACTTGGTGCTTTGACGTTGCAACCAGAATGTGGCACAAGTGGCTATACACAAACGACCTGGGCCAATATGAGCGCTGCCGTGGAAATTGTGCGGCGGTGTTTCAAGGGTATGTTTTGGTTGGGGATTATTCCAACGGGAAAATCTACAAACTTGACCGCAACATTTACACAGATGACGGGCAAAAAGTCAAACGTTTGCGCCGCGCCCCGCATTTGACTGCTGACCTACAAAGACAATACTTTGAAGAATTGCAGATTCAATTCCAGCCTGGGGTGGGGACTACTGGTATTTCAATCAATTTTTCAAGCGCCAATTTGACAATTGCCCCAGATGAAATTTTTCCAATTTCGCCTAATGAGACTGTTATTGTTGGAAGCGGAACAATAGACCCGCAGACGGTAACGACCAATCCACAAGCCATGCTGCGCTGGTCAAGCGATGGCGGTTCTACTTGGTCTAACGAACATTGGACTTCAATTGGTGGATTGGGGAAATACACAAACCGCGCAATTTGGCGACGTTTGGGCTGGTCTAGGGATCGGGTTTTTGAAGTATCGGTTTCTGATCCCGTCAAAGCGGTGATTGTTTCTGCTAACCTAAAGATGACCGCAGGGGAAAACTGATGGCACTTTTACCCAACCCACAAACGCAGCCCTATCCGCAATCTGAATTTTTGGATGGGCAAACAAAGCGCCCAACCCGCGCATGGCAGCAGTTTTTTATTAACTTGTTGAACTTCAACAGTTCTGCCACGGCGACCGCTGGGTCGGCTACGCTGCCAGCAAACCCAGTTGGCTTTATGAATGTGACGGTAAACGGGGTGGCCTACAAAGTGCCGTATTACAACCAATGAATCTGGAACTGCTTAAAAATCACGTTCCAACCCGTGAAGAAATTGAACGGTTGCAGAGCGAAGTAGCTAAAATGCCACAACCCGAATTGCAAACAGAACATTACTTTTCGGGCGGGATGTATTGCAGAAAACTGGTGCGTCCAGCGGGGACATTGATTATTGGCAAGGTTCACAAAAAGGATCATTTGTTCATGTGCGCCCAGGGGCAGATCATTGCTTGGTCAGAAAAAGGCATGGTTACTTTGAACGCTGGCGATGTGATATGCAGCAAGGCAGGGACAAAGCGGGTGACGTTGGCGGTGACAGATGCGATTGGAATCACAATCCATAAAACCAGCAAAACGAATTTAGACAAAATCGAAAAAGAGTTGATAGAACCAGACGAGTTGGCTTTGTATGATTCGTCAAACAAATTGAAGGCGCAAGCCTTGGAGGGTAAATAAATGACTTGGATCAATGCTGCGGCTGTAATGGGTGGGGCTTCACTTGTGTCTGGTTATATGCAAGGGGAGGCAGCAAAAAGCGGGGCAAACCAAATTGCTGCTGGATCAAGATATGCCGCTGACATTAATAAGCAAATGTTCGACATTACGAACGAGAATTTGCGCCCATACCGCGAAGCTGGCACGACCACGCTAAAAGACCTATTAGCAAGAACGCCAGAACTGACTAGGGGTTACACGGCAGCAGACTTTGCCCAGGGCATCGATCCAGGCTATCAATTCCGATTGGCGCAAGGCCAAAAAGCATTTGAAAACCAAGCCAACCGTGGCGGCGGTTTGATAGGCGGCAACGTAATGCAGGGTATGCAAGACTACACACAAGGCCAAGCGTCCCAAGAATTTGGTAATGCGTTTAACCGAAATACTACTACGCAAACCAACATCTTCAATAGATTAAAAAGCATAGCTGATATGGGTTTGGGCGCAGCGGGAACAACTGGTGAAGCGGCATTGAGAACAGGCGAAAGCATGGGTTCTGCTGGACTGGTTGGCGCACAAGCCCAAGCCGCTGGTGATATTAATGCTGCCAAGGCTTATGGAAACACTTTCCAAAGCATGGCAAACGCAGCCACTTTGCCATACTTTATGCAGACGCCTGGAGCAACACCTATAGGCCAGCCAATGACTACTAATTTCAGCACAGGCGCAAATTATGGAGCGCCGACCAATCTTAGATTTTCGCCGTCATAAGGATTAGGCATGGCAACATATCAATACACTCCTATGCCAACGGTTGAAGGCCCAGCGGTCATGTCCATTGGCGACATGATCAATACGGCCCGTGCGGGTCAAGCCTATCAGCAATCCCAGCAAATCAACCCGCTGGAATTGCAAGCCAAACAGCAAGCCGCCCGAACGGGTCAAATTGCTTTGTCTGTTGAAGAACAAAAAGATTTAGAACGCCGCAATATGCAAACGGTTATGGCAACCCCTAGTTTGTACATGACTGATGGCAAATATGACCCAGCTAAGGCTGCGGCGGTTGCTACTAGAGAAGCGCCGTTAACTGGCTTGTCTTATCTTAAAGATATGGCGGGTTCGTTTGGCGCACAAGAAACCTTTAAGACCGCTGAAACTGGCACTCAATCTGCACAAATGGATTTTGCCAACAAACAAATGATTGGAATTTCTAGTCGTTTGACAAGTTTGATTAACAATCCATTGATCATTGCCGCCGAACAAAATCCAAATGCAATAGATAAAAAGCAATTAGAAGCAATTGTAAAAGGTTATTCTAATGAACAAGCTACAGCTTTAAAAATCCCCAAGGAAAAAGCTGATGAATTAAGTGCGCCATATTTGCAACAGGCTTTGAATAATCCAGCGGGTTTGCGTCAATTTTTGAAGGACAAATTACTTGCAACCATTGACCAAGGTTCACGATTGACCGCCATGCAGCCAAGTGGCATCGGCATCAATACGGGGGCTGGTGGGGCTACTGTCCAAACAGGCCAGTTTGGGCCTTATGCGCCAGGAACTGTTTTGCCTGGAACAATGTACGAACAACAAGTGCCGCCGACCCAACCAGTGGTTACGCCGACAGGTCAAACACAATTGATTGGCCCAATGTCTCAGCGAGGCAATCAACCTATGGTTACAAATCTTGGCCCAGCACAAACCAGTTTGCTTAGCGCTGGCGGTGCAAATATTTCCAAAGATTTGACAACTACATTGGAAGATGCTGCACAAGCGCCAACACGTATTGCCACCTTTCAAAACATCAAGAAACTTGCACCAGAAGCATTTGTCGGCGTTGGTGGCGCACGAAAAGAATTGGCGGCGGGTATTGCTGGCGCTGTTGGATGGAATATTTACGATGCCGAAAAAACCGCAACTGATCAATTGGCAAAAAATTCAAATCTGTTAACTTTGACGGGCGGCAATACAGATGCAGCTAGAGCAATTGCTGAAGCCGCCAATCCCAACAAAAAGATGACAGAGCAAGCCCTAAAAGATGTTGCCGATCAATTGATTGGTATGGAAAAAATGAAACTGGCAAGAGCAAATTTCTTAGGGCCAGTTCAAAACGATGCGACACAGTTTACGCAAAGACAGCAACAATTTAACAGTCTTGCGGATTACAGGCTATTCCAAGAAATGACTCCAGAAACTGTTGCAAAACTTAAAAAATCTATGTCGCCAGCACAACAAGCTGAAATGAGCGCCAAGATCAGGCAAGCCAAACAATTGGGGATAATTCCATAATGGCAACACTCGCTGAACTTTGGGATGCGCCAGCAAGCGTTTCCCCCAATCGCATCCCTTCTGATGTGCAAGCCAAGCGAGATCAGGAAGCGTTAGCTATTCACCAATCTGAATTGAGAAAAGCACAAACAGATTTAGCCCAAGCAACTGATCCCAAACAAAAGTTGCGGCATCAGGCCGACATTGAGGGATTGTTAAGGGAAATATCTCGCAACCCAGCGAGTAAAAACGCACCTGCTATTGCGCCAGCCGCACAACCATCTGCACAAGTTATGGCGCAATCAGCGGCAGAACCAGCGGCGCAAGGTGCAACCCTTGCTGATTTGTGGGAATCTACGCCAGCTTACGAAAAGCCAGAAGCTAAAAAGACCGCCACATTTGCTGGCACAAGGGGCGACACTGGCATATCTGGTGATGTAAGTTTGCGTCAGATAAAAGAAAAATTTTTGGGCAAATCAGAACCCGCTAATTTAGAAGATTACAAAGACCTAAACAAAAAACTTGTGCCTGGAGATCAGTCAGCGGATTTGCGGCCTTTGTATGAAGTGCCAAGGGCCATAGCACAGAATTTGGCTGCGACTGTTGCCAGCGGATATGGCGCAATTGGAACTGGTCTTAAAACGGGTTCTATCGAAAAAGCGGCGGCGGTGCAAAAAGAAATCCAAGACAAATATGGATATGAGCCTAATTCGCCTATATCCAAAAAAGTGCTTGAAATTTTAAATTTGCCTGTGGAATATGTTGTTCAACCTGTTGCTAAATTTGCTGGTGACATAGCCCAATCCATCACGGGTTCACCAACTGCTGGCGGCGTTGTTACTGGTGCTGTGGAAACCGCGCCCATGTTGTTGGGTTTGCGTAGAGGCCCACCAGCGGCAAAACCAGCGGGAACTATTGAAACGGTTTCACCTTTGGAACGGCAAAAGGCGGCAATGTCTGATCCTAATTTGCCCCCAGCAGTACGGGCGGTTATTGCTGAAAAAACTGCCAAGGGTGAAGTAATGACACCCGAACAAATCCAAGCAACGCAAGCGCAATTTGAAGCCAATAAACCAAACCTAAAACCAACATCACCCCTAGCACCAGCGGCGGGGGCAACAGCGGCGGCAGTTACTGGGGCGCAACCATTAAAAAGCGTTGGCGCTGCTGCCGTGCCTGATAGCGCAACCATTGCACAGGCATTGTCTGTTGCAAGCCCAGAACTACGGGCGGCGCTGCAAGGCAAAAATTTAGACACATCATTTATTCGGCACATTGAGGCTGATTCGTTACCCATTCAAATGCGTTTGACAGAAGGTCAATCAACTGGCGACATTATCAAAATTTCCAATGAACAAAATCGCAGAGGTAAAGACCCAGATTTGGCACGGCGGTTTAATGAGCAAAACGGGCAATTGATTGAAAACATCAATGAAATTCGCCAACGTGCAGCCCCTGATGTGTATGGAACTAAAACCATAGAAAACAGTCAGGCCATCATTGATTTTTACAAAACAATGGATGAAGCCCGTAATGTAAAGATTCGGGAGGCATACAAAAAATTAGAAGAAGCTAACGGCGGCAAATTCCCTGTGGATGGGGTTGCACTTGCTAACAACGCTGAATTGCTTTTGGGTAAAAAACTTAAATCAGAGTTTTTGCCACCGTCTATTAAATCGCAATTGGACAGGTTCAAAGCTGGCGAACCTATGTCTTTTGAGCAATTTGAGGCTATGAGAACAAACCTTGCCGCTGAGATTCGAAAAGCCGAACGTAGCGGTGATGGCAATGCAGAAATGGCGTTAAGCCTTGTGCGTCAAACTTTGGAAGATTTGCCTTTGGAAAAAGGCGCTGCTGGTGCTTTAAAACCTATTGCAGATCAAGCTAGAACACTTGCAAAACAGCGTTTTGATATGTTGAAAAAAGACCCTGCCTATAAAGCGGCGGTTAACGACACGGTGGCTGCGGACAAGTACATTGACAAGTTTGTGGTAAACGGCATAAACAAAAACATTCGCACAATGGTCGATCATTTGGGTCGTAATTCTGAAGCGCACCAACATATGGCGGCTGGCACAACTAATTGGCTAAAAGACAAAGCTGGCATTGTTGATGAAACAGGCAACTTCAGCCAAGACGCTTACAACAGGGCTTTGAAAAAACTAGATGATGTAAATAACTTGCAAGAAATCTACACACCAGAGGCGGCAGGTCAATTAAAAACTTTGGGCAATGTAGCCCGATACACACAATTCCAACCCCGTGGCGCGTTTGTTAACAATTCCAACACTTTGGTTGGCGCAATGGCTGAACGAGCAAAACAAGCTATTGGCGCAACAGCAGAGGGCGGTTTAAATTATGTTTTGCCTGGTTTGCAGTTGGGCACGACTGTGATGGAAATGAGAGCAAGACGAGCAGCAGAAGCTGAAACCAAAAAAGCATTGGAATTGGGCGCTGGCACAACCAAGCAAACAGGCCAAAATAAAGCCAGCGATATGCTGAAACCAAACAAGGATTAAACATGGCAGTCAATCTATCCCCAGTTGGCAACAGTCAACAATTCTTTGACAACAACGGCATTCCACTTAGCGGCGGGTTGCTTTATACCTACCAAGCTGGGTCTAGCACCCCGTTGTCAACATATACCGACATCAACGAAACAATCCCCAATTCCAACCCTATTGTTTTGAACTCTAGCGGTCGATTGGACAATGAAGTTTGGTTGACCTACGGCTATTACTACAAATTTGTTTTAAAGACTTCTGTGGGCACAACCCTGGGGACTTACGACAACTTGTATGGAATTATTGGTGTTTCTGGCGCAAGCACGGGCACGACTATTCCAACGGGCGTAATTTCGCTTTGGTACGGTTCAATTGGCAGCGTTCCATCGGGCTGGTATTTGTGCGATGGCGCAAACGGCACACCTGATTTGCGTAACCGTTTTGTGGTCGGCGCTGGATCAACTTATGCAGTGGCTGCTACGGGCGGATCAACTGATGCCATAGTGGTTTCCCACACCCATACGGCTACCGTTACCGACCCTGGGCATACCCATACTGGATCATATTTAAATGGCACTCCACAAGCAAGTGGTGCTGGCCCCACTGCTACTACTCCATCTCAATTTACTAATTCAATTTCAATTCCAACTGCAACAACTGGAATTAGTGTTTCTAACGCATCTGCTGGCGTAAGTGGCACAAATGCCAACTTGCCGCCTTACTATGCGCTTGCCTACATTATGAAATCATGAGCGATATTGATTTAGTCAAGTACGGGGTGCTTTGGCAAAAGGTTGAAGACTACGAGCGCCGATTTGATGAAATGGGCAAAAAGATGGACAAGATGGAATCCCAGCTTGAACAACTGATTGCCCTGGCAAACAAAGGGCGCGGTGGTTTTTGGATGGGTATGGTCATTGTCTCTGCCATTTCCACGGGCGTGGGCTACATAGTCCATCTGCTTGGCAAAGGGGCAAGCAATTGATCCCATCACGGCGTTTGCCCTGTGCAAAGGTGCTTATGAAGGCATCAAAGGCTGCATATCTGTCTATCAAGACCTAAAGAAAACTGGCAATGACCTGTCCAAAATCACCAGCGAGGTTGGCGGTGCTTTGTCAAGTTTCTTTAAGGGCCATGCCGAACTGGAGGCCAGTCACGAAAAGGCTGAAGTTCAACGCGAGGAAAACCAGCGGAAGGGAATCAAAGACGATTTAGCCACACAAGCCATTGATAACGTCATGTATTTGCGCCAGACCAAGCAGTTTTATGCTGATCTTGAGAAAATGGTGCGCTGGGAATTAGGGATGCCTGATCTTTGGCGCGACATTGTGGAAGAATATCAACGGCTGTTGGATCAAAAATCGGAGCAAGCGGCTCGTGAACTGCACGAAAAGCGGGTGAAAGCATGGCAGCGACAAAGGTTAAAAAATCAGATAGTGGACAGGGCTTTGGAAACGGTTCTGGTAGCTTTCGTAATCGGTTACCTGATATGCCTAATGTTGTTGATAAATCTCCATCATCGGGGTATCTCTTTGTTTTGATCTTGTTCGCGTTTGTGTTTGTTTTGATTTTGCCGCTGGTCGGTATGATGATGGTGGATACCATAGTGGTCAAGCGCGAGGCCAAAGCCCAAATGGAAAAAGTTGAAAAGCTGCGAAAGCAGGTTGAAGAGGAAAAGAAAAAAGATGATTGACCTTACCAAAGCCATTGGCGCTGTTGCCGCAAGCGTTGCCGCACTGGGTGGCAGTTACACGTTAGCCGACAAGTTTGGCTGGTTTGATCGGGCCATTCTTGAATGGTCACCAGAGCATTTTAAAATTGTGGCAGAGGCTGGGCAACCCATTAACGTTACTGTTGCACGAATCAAGAAACGGGATGATTGCTCTGTTGAAAGTTTTACGCCAAGCATTCGGGATGCGGCGGGTATGGTGCATGAGGCTACCACCACGGCAAGCCGATTCAGCGGCCCAGCAGGGCCAGAGATTGACACGTTTACCTACCAGTTGACGATGGTGCAAAAAGAAAAAATTGTTGAAGGCAAGGCAACTTTGCTGGCAACGATCAAATACAAATGTCCCGAGGGTGAACGTGTTGTTCAATACCCCCGCCATGCCAATCTAAGTTTTGATTTAAAAGGATAAATAATGCTTACTTTGTTTTCATCCCTAATCAGCTTTCTGATGGGCGGCTTACCAAAAATCCTTGAATTTTTCCAAGACCGCGCCGACAAGAAGCATGAACTTGCGCTGGCGGCAATGCAGACAGAAAGGGAACTAACCCTTAAAAAAGCTGGCCTAGAAGCACAGGAACGCATCGAGCATATCCAGACTGAGCAAATCCAAATAACCGCTGATGTGCAGATGGCCCAGACCGCCATGCAAGAACGTCAAGCCCTGTACGCCCATGATATAGCTATAGGCCAGGGGGCCAGCACCTGGGTGATTAACATGAGGGCGGCAACCCGTAGCGTAATTACCTACGGGATGTTTGTGATGTTTATGTTTGTTGAGATTTTTGGTTTTTACTATGCTTGGCACACAGACGTAGCGTTTGACGTAGCGATTAACCAACTTTGGGATGACGAAACTCAGATCATTTGGGCGTGTATCGTGAGTTTTTGGTTTGGCGGTCAAGCCTTCAAAAAGTGATGTTAGGGCTTGATTTGGTCTTTAGCGTGGCGGGGTGGAAAGCCAGAAAAAGCCCCGCATCGACATCCTCAAACGCTGGCTTAACGCCCTAACAAAACAAATATATCATGAACGTTAGCGCCCAAGCTGTTGAAATGATCAAGCACCATGAAGGGGTGCGGTTCAAGCCTTATCGTTGCCCAGCAAAACTTTGGACTGTGGGCGTGGGCCATGTTTTATACCCAGATCAAGGCAAGATGCCTGTTGATCAGCGCGATGGTTATGCCTTGCGCCCAGAAGATAACCGCACGTTTTCAAAAGAGGAAGTAGATGCAATTCTTAGAACCGATCTTGCAAGGTTTGAGCGCGGGGTACACACTTTATTTCCTGTCGATCTCAGCCAAGGGATGTTTGACAGTCTTGTTTCTTTTTCATTTAACTGCGGCTTGGGAACAACCCAGCGTTCAACGCTACGCCAGAAAGTGCTTAGAGGCGACAAAACGGGCGCTGCGGATGAATTCCTAAAGTACACCAAGGGCGGGGGCAAAATCTTGCCAGGGCTGGTTAAACGCCGCCAGGATGAACGGGCGTTATTCCTCCATCCATAGCAATATCTGAACGAATAGCCACCCCGCCACAATAGCGATAGCAGCGCCCAAACACAAAACTAAAAACAATCCAATCACATCACACCCCGCATTTCCCAACCCAACAGAAAGTAATTCCATCGAGTCACGATGTTAATGTTAGTGAACTTTGTCCCGTCCCAGGCCAAGTCTGCTGGGGTATATCCCTTTGAGATCATCAAGGCCATAAAGACTTGTTGTGCTTTCATTGATTCTTGCTCCTTGATTTAGCCTCGACACAGCGCATCAACTCCTGCGCCTCTGGCTCTGCCAAGCATTCGCAGGGGTCTGCCTCTACCAAGCAGTCGTTGCGATCTTCATCACTCAGGGAAACCCATGTGCGCTGTGGTGGGGATGTGTAAAGGGGTTGGTGTTGTTTATCAGGCCAATTCTTTTGTGCATCTTCAAAAGTTGGGTCAATGATGTAATAACCTCTGCCTGTATACGTTCTCCACGCCACAGGCTCTTGCTTTGTGCGCTGTGGTGGCTGTGCGGGTGGGGTGGTGGTTAAGGCATTGCAAATTTCAGTCCAAACAAGAGTCGGGGTATTGCGCTGGATATACCCAACTGCCGCCGCCAATGCCAACGAGCGAGTTTCTGCCCGACAAACTGGGCAATATTCTGGCCCTGCTTCGCAATGCGCCACAGGCTCTTGCTCTGGCTGTGCCAGTGCTCGTAATGTTGCGGCAATGGGCTTTAGTAATTCCAACGGCAGACTTTCATCATTGTTGTCAAAATCTTCAACTACAAGCGCCAGCTTCAATGCTTCGTCTTTCATGTTTTCTCCTGTGGTGGGTAGTTGTTGCTACTGCAAGCCACGCATTCGTAAAGCACCTCTGCTTTGCAGGCTGGGCATATAGGATCTTGCTCAATCTCTTGCCCTAACCTTTGAACCTCACGCATGGGGTCTGCCAATCGTTCTTTGAGTTCTTTATTTTCAAAATGCAAACGGCGTATTTCATGGGCCGCAGTCATCGTTATTCTGTAATCCTCAATGTTTTCTAAGATTTTTACCAGCTTCATTGCTTCTTTGTCAGTCATGTGTTCTCCTTTATTCCGTGGGCGGCTTCTATGGCTCGGGCAATCATTTCCCTTGAATAATCAGGGGTGGCTATAAGGCTGTTCCAAATTGCGTTTATCTCATCATCCGTCAGCGGCTTGCGCTGTGCCACAGGCTCTTGCTCTGGCTTATAGTCCAGCCCCAACTTTCTGGCGTTCTTTGCCTTCTTGTTGAGGGCTTCGTTGGCTAAGGCTTCTTTTATGGCAATAATGACTAATTCAATTTCTGGCAAATATGTCTTTCCTTTCGGGATGTAGTAGCCGTCAACGCAACTGTTTGCCACTTCCAACGCTTCCAATGCCCGCTTCATTACTTTTTTGTCAATCATGTGCCACCACCCATATTGCTTTACCGCCAGTAGGCTCAAAATCATTAAAGTTCAATCTGATGTACTGCTGACCGGGCACACCCGCAGACTGCACATAGCCTTGGATGCCAAAACTCTTTAGTTCTGTCACCACTACCATGCAAGCACCAAACATTTCTTTGTCTGGTGTGACTTGCACAATGTCGCCAACCTTCAATTCTTGTGTCATTTCTTCATTCCTCTTACATAAGCTGTAAACGATTGAATAGTGTCTTTGCCAAACGCTAGAGTGCATTTCTCAATGTGTTGGGCGACTTCTTCAATCACTTCATTTCGCGCATTGTTTTCAGCGTATCGGATTATTTGGTGTTTGCGCGACCCTTGAAGACCCCAATCGCCTTGTCTGCGACTGAGTTCTTCAAATGCTTCATCCTCTTCGTTCATAAATCCCCCTAAAACGCCACTCCCTTTCCTGGCGCTTAGATTTTGATGCGACTGTTTTGCCTGTCAGACAGATCAAGCCCAGCGTTTCTAATTCTTTTAAACGCCGTGCCACTTGATTGCCATCCAGACCCGTGTGGGCGGCAATGCCATCTTTGCCTTGCGGCCCGTGCTGGACAAGACAGGCCACGATCAGCGACCCGTGTTTTTTAGCCAATTCCTTGGCGTTGTCCGCTGCCACAAACGAGGTCAGCGGGTCAGATTTACGCACTCTTGGAAATATAAAATCAAACATGATCAGAAGGGCAAATCTTCATCGTTGTCAACTGGCAAACCCTTGTGTTCAACAGGCTTGGGGTCATTCAGATATGCCCAACCGTCCCACCCGTTTTCCTTTAAAGGAATTACATCCAGTTTGAGCATTTCGCCATTGCGGGTATCAATGATTGACCCAATGCGTTGGTAGCGGTTTTTGGTCTGGCCTTCTTTGTTGGTGTACTGACCCACGATTGCGGTGACTTCTTTTTTGACTTTAGACATTATTTGCTTTCAATGATTGCGTTAAGTTGGTTTACCTGTGTTTGGACTTCAGCAAGAAATTTCACAATCTCTGCTTCAATCTCTGCGATGTATTCGTTATTCCGTTCAACACGGGTAACAAACAATTGCACTTTGGCTGGCATTCGCGGGTCAAACACCGCATAGTCACACCAGTTTCTACCTGTGCAAGCCATTTGGAATTGCATCTGGGTGAAGTATTTGCCAGGGACTTTTTTGGTTAGCAAAGTTTCCAGCATTCCTTTGCTTTCGGGGCATTTGATTTCCACAAGCCCATTGCCCCTAACAAGGCCATCAGGGGACGCACCAGCCCATTCAATTGTCGGGTGAGGTACAAACCCCACTTCCTCAACCATTACGCCTTGTGCCGCCTCATACGCCGCCCGTGCAAATGGTTCTTGCGTTGTGCCCCACTCCATTGCCGCGCTGGTAAACCCCTCAGATTTGGTTTGCGTGATGCGTTCCAAAACCAATTGCGTCATGTAATTGTCTCGACTGGCGCTGTAACCCGTCTTTGTTTTGGCGATTACATCTGCCACTCTGCTGGCGGTGACCTTGCCCAGGCGTTGGTAAAACCATTCGCTTGAACCTTGGATGATTTCAGTTTCCATTTCGTGCCTCCAGCATGGCATCTGCCATCTTGTATGAAAGTTCCGAATCCTGTTTGAAAGATTCGGGGTTGATTACGCCACCAGACCGCAAGATTGATTGCATGGCAAAGATGGCGATAAAGTCTTTGAGGGTTATTTCCTCAAGACCAATTTCTTTCTTTTTTCTCATGCTTTTTCCTTTGCCTTGGCAATGCGGTCTGCCTTGGCTTTGATGACCTTGGCAATCCAAGTCTGGTCGCCTTTGCAAGCGTCATAGGCAGCTTTGTAAGCGGTTTGCAGTTCTTCTTTGTTGGTGCTTGCATCAATGGCGGCGATATGGTCTGCCATCATTCCAGCGTCAATCTTGGGCGCTTCTGGGCGGCGTGAACCAGCATTGCCGTCATCATCTTCTGGGGCGAGGCCCGTAGCGGCAAGCAAGCTGTAACGTCTTGCGTAGGTCAAGGCACTGCCATAACCCTGGGGGTCTTGTTTAGCGGCTGGGACATGAAGCATTCCGCATTCCATGACTTCCCCAGATTCATGGACAAAGATCGTTTCGACCATCACACCCTCTTGGCATTCATAGGTGCGCTGCATCAAGCCAATGCCGTTGTCGTTTAAAGCCCCAATGACGGCCTCAATGCAGTTGGATAGGTCAGCATACTTAGACCGAAAATGCGGGTTCGTGCTGGTCTTTAAAGCTGGCCCAAACTGGCGTTGTGCTTTAACAAAGGCGGCGGCGATTTGTTTTCCAATTGGTGTTTCCATGAATTTTCCTTAATAAGCGTATTTAGGGCCGCAGGTGACTTCCACCACAGTTTCGACTGTGTAGCCATTGATCTTGCGTTTAGCGTACAAAGGGATGGCGCGGAGGCCAGCGGTTTCGCATTGGCGCACGGCATCAATAACCTCATTGCGTCCCATCGGCTGCACTTGCTTGTCAACA
>SERZ01000656.1_pt1 | contig 22794 bp, 18 predicted proteins | sample 3171461 | NCBI WGS metagenome assembly SERZ01 (sample SAMN06051861, study PRJNA518727) | freshwater metagenome | biome: subpolar coniferous forest; feature: holomictic lake; material: water; isolation source: holomictic Lake 227, 6 m depth | place: Canada: near Kenora, Ontario | collected... | reverse complement strand
GGGCACCATTCTGGAAGGCGAATGGGACCAGGTGATGGGCGTGGTCAGCGCTTGTTACCAGGCGATGAGCGCCGACTGCGAGCGCGTGAGCGTGAGCATCAAGGTCGATGCGCGCCGCGGCCCGGGCGGACGCCTGCACTCCAAGATTGCTGCGGTGGAAAGCAAGCTCGGACGCAAGCTTTCCACCTGAGGGCGACAGGGTTTACTCCAACGTGGGCGAGACGATCTTGTAGCGCTTCATGTGGCGGTAGACGGTGGCGCGGCAGATGCCCAGCGCCTGCGCCACGGCGGTCACGTTCCAGTGGTGCTGGCGCAAACTCGCCAGCAGGCGCTGTGCGTCGGCTGAACCGGCAGCGTCGGTTGCAGCAAGTGCGGTCGGGCGCGGCGCAGGCTCGTGGGCGTCGGCGTCGGCCAGCAACTCCTGGGGCAGGTGGCCGGGTTCGATAAAGCCGTCATCGCACAGCGCCAGCGCATAGCGCAAGGCGTTGCGCAATTGCCGGATATTGCCCGGCCAGTGGTAGGCCAGCAAGCGTTGCAGTGTCTGCGGCGCAAGCCGCGCCGGGTGCCCGCTTTGCTGGGCTTCTTGCTGCAGGATGCGCGCAATCACAAAGCTCTGGTCGGTGCGCTGGCGCAGCGGTGGCAGGTGCAGCGTGGCACCACACAGGCGGTAGTACAGGTCTTCGCGAAACACCCCATCGGCTATCAGACGGCGCAGGTCGCGGTGCGATGCCGCCACCACGTTGAGGTCCACCGCCAGCGGCTTTTCGGCACCCAGCGGCATCACTTCGCCTTCGGAGAGCACGCGCAGCAGCCGGGTTTGCAGCGGCATGGGCATGTCGCCAATCTCGTCGAGGAACAACGTGCCACCGCTGGACTGCACGATCAGGCCGCGTGCGCCCTTGCTGCGCGCCCCGGTGAAGCTGCCCGCCACATAGCCAAACAGTTCGCTTTCGATCAGCGACTCGGGGATGGAGGCGCAGTTGACGGCCACAAAGGCGCGCTGGTCGCGCTGGCTGGACTCGTGCAGCGCGCGCGCCACCAGCTCCTTGCCGGTGCCGGTCTCGCCATGCAGAAGAATGTTGACCTTTTTGTTGACCAGGCGTTTGGCCTGGTCGATCAGGCGGCGCATATGCGGGTCTTCTCCGGCCAGCAGGTCCAGCGCCGGGCAGTTGGCCGGCACACTCGGCGCGGCACGCTCCGGCACAAGCTTGCTGCCGGTATGGCGCGGCGGGCTGACCATGGCGTAAAACAACTCGTGCCAGTGGGTGCTGAGCACCGTGCGCTCGCTGGTGGTGCCCGCACGCGCCATGCGCCAGATGGCGTCCATGCCGACCTTGAAGACCTCGGGCAGCGTACTGCCCACCAGCGTGCGCTGGGTGGGGTCCAGGGCACTGGCGGCGAGCAACTGGCGCGCGCCGCTGTTGGCACCGACGATGACGCCATCGGCATCAAACGCCAGCAGGCATTCGCCGCTGACTTCCACCAGCGCCCAGTCCACGCCCAGACGCAGAATCCAGCGGTCGCTGAAGTGGCGGATGAAATTGGCGTCTTCCACCATCTTGGCGTACATCACCGTCATGTGGCGCGCCAGGTGCTGGCTTGGTTTTTCGCTCGGGGAAGTGAGCGCCGAAATGTCGAGCACGCCGACAAACTCGCCGGTGGGGTCAAACAGCGGTGCGGTGGTGCAAGTCAGCCCGATGTGGGTGGCGTCGAAATGGTCTTCCTGGTGGCAGGTCAGGGGCGCGCGCTCGACGATGCAGGTGCCCACGCCGCAGGTGCCCGCGCGCGACTCGTTCCAGTCGGCACCCAGGCACAACCCCGAGCGCCGCAGTTCGCGGTCCCACTGGTCGTTGCCGATGCAGTCCACGGTAATGCCTTGCGCGTCGGTGAGCAGCAGCACGTAGCCCAGCGGCGAAACGCGCTTGTACAGCTGCTCCATGCCGGTGCGCGCCACGCGCATGAACGATTCGATCTGCTCCTGGTGCTCGCGCACCTGCCAGCCTTCGAGCACGCGTGCAGGCTGGGCGCGGGTGGGGTCCAGGCCGTGGTCGGATACGCAGCGGCGCCACGATCGCGTGATGGCGTCGTCCGCTGCGCTCCCTGCCGCGCTGAAGTGCGGCGACGTGCGCGCGAGCACGTCGTCAATGTGTTTGGTCATGCGTGCGGTCATGGCTTGTCTCGCTTGGGTCGCAACCCTGTCGTTATTGGCACCATGCCCAACCCTCAAGCGGTTGCGGCGCAGCCAATGTAGCGCAATCGGCCTGCCTTGAAAAGGGTGGATATACCCGGTACAAGGTAGCGGCAACTTCACCTATCTTTGCACATGCCCCCGCGCAAAATACAAGCAACCTGGCTAACCTCAGGCCTGCAGTTTTTCGGGAGACCTTGATTGAAAAAGCACCTCTACACCTGCCTGCTGCTGTTGCCGATGCTGGGCTCAGCACGGGCGCAAGGCAGCTTGGAAGCGCCCAGACCATCAGCCAACACCATTGCGGTGAGCGCGGCGGCCAAGGTCCCCGAGACCAGTCTCAGCCAGGTGCAAGAGCGCTTGAAACTCACCGACTCACAGCGCGCCCTGTGGGCCGAATACGTGGCGAGAATCGACGCCTACAGCTTGGTCTATTACTCCGAGAGACCGGCATCTGCCTTCGCGGGCGATGCCGCACCGCGTCAGATCGGGCGTCTCAGCGACAACCTGCAGAACCGGCTTGCCGCACTTGACGAGGTGGAGAGCGCGGCAAAAGCTCTGTATGCTGCGCTTGACACCAGCCAAAGGCAGACCGCCGACCAGCTCTTGCTTGCCACCGTACCGGTGTTTGCGTCTTCGGCGGCAGGTGCCTGCCCCCCGATGGGCGAAGGCAAACCCAGGAGCGACAGGCCCGAAGCCGGCCAACACAAGCGCCGCAGTGGCGGCGGCATGGGCGGGTAGCAGGCTTGCCCGTAATGGCGGGTGGGTGCGCGACGGCCACGGGCCAGGCCAGGCAGCCTCAGTTTTTGTAGGCGTCCACCGGTACGCTGATGGACACCTCGTCGCTGACCACCGGGATGTATTTGGTCAGACCGAAGTCCGAGCGCTTCAAGACGGCCGCAATATCGCCGGAGCACATGGCCCGGTTGTCCATGGGGTTCTTGCCGCATTGAAAGTTGTTCACGGCGATCTTGAGCGGTTGGGTCACTCCGAGCATGGTGAACTGGCCTTCAGCTGCGACCACCTTGTCGCCCTCAAACACCAATTTGTTGGACTTGAACGTCATGGTCGGGTACTTCTTCACGTTGAAGAGCCCCGGGTCGGACAAGTGCGCAGTCCACGCCGCCGAACCCATGTCGATGGAACCGGTGTGGATGGTGAAGTCAACGCTGCCGCTCTTGTTGGCCATATCCAGCGTCACCTTGCCGCTGGTCTTGTTGAAGCTGCCTCGTTGGTTCGAGAAACCCAGCCGCGTGATGTCAAAGTGCGCCCTTGAATATGCGGAGTCGATGGTGTAGCTGTCAGCGGCCAAGGTCGCGCCAGCGGCGGCACCCAACACCAGAAAAATGGCAAGCTGCTTATTCATAAAACCTCCGTATGCGGTGTCTGCATGGGGCGACGTACACGCGCTGACGCATCCCATCATGGCATTGCCGGGAAAGACTGCAAATAGCCCGCAACCGCCTCCATTTCCTGGTCGCTCAACAGGTGCGTGATCTGCTTCATGGGCGTACCTGGACGACCTTCGGTCTCCTGGAAGACGTGCAACTGTTTGACCAGGTAGTCCTGGTGCTGACCGGCCAGACGCGGGAACGTGGCCATGCCCTGCGCCAGGGGTCCATGGCAAGCCATACAGGGGGCAGCTTCCTTCTGGGGGACGCCGGTTTCGAAAATTACTTTGCCTGCGGCCATTTGCTGCGCATCCACGGCGGCATTGACACTGGGTTGCTGCCTGGAAAAATAATCGGCCAAGCCCTTGATCTGGTCGTCGGTAAGATGGCGCGCGATGCCCCACATGTATTCGTAGCCAGGAGGGTCTGAGCGTTGGTGGCTGCGGAAGTTCTCCAGTTGTGCAACCAGGTATTCCGGCAACTGCCCGGCCAGGCGCGGAAAGTTGGGCGAGACCGAGTTGCCATCGATACCGTGGCAGAGCGAGCACACCTGTTGTGCCAGCGTCACCGCGGGTACTTTTGGATTGGCCAGATTGCGCGAATGCTCAATGCTGGAGCAACCTGCACCCAATCCTGCAATCGCCAGCGCCAAGAGAATTTGACTGATTTTCATGCTGTGTCTCCAATCAAGCGCGGCGATCAGTACGCGAACCACACGTACAGGAACATGGAATTGTTGTCGCTGGCGTTGCGCCCGGCGCCGTCGTAATTGGTGCTAGCGCCCTGGTAGGTCTTGTAGATGGTGTACTGCGCGCCAATGCGCACGTTTTGCTTGGGGATGAAGAATGCTTCGTAGGTGATGCCGCTGGTTGCGGGGTCACTCTGGTTGTTGGTAGTGCCGCTCAGGTTGAAGGCCGATAGGCTGCCGCCGTACTTTGCCTGGTAGGTATACGACACCTTGGCCCGTGTCGCCGTCGTCGTGTCACTCAACCCCGGATTGACTTGCCCGGCACTTACCGCATCGGAATAAAGGGTCTCCTGCTTCATCGATGCCAGTTGGACGGTTACCACGTGGGGATCGAGGATGTACTGGTATTGCGCGTCGAAACCAGCGTTGCGGAAAGTGCCGATGCTGGCCGGGTCGGAGGTGTCAGTGGGGTCGTCATAGACATGCGCCGTCATACCAGACGCCCCGACCATGATGTTGTGCGGCCCCCATTCGTGTGAAAGCGCCAAGCGCCAGTAGGGGTTGTTGCCGCTGAGTTGGGGTCGGGGGTCGACGCCCGCACTCATGAAGGAAAGCGCGGCGTCTGCAGTTCGGTAGATGCCCACCTCGCCATACACGGTTCTGTTCCAGTAAAGGTATGCGTTGATGCCGGCGATATTGCCGCCGGAGCCAAGCCCCGGGTAAGGCGCAGCGCCATCAATAAACGCGGAGCTTGATGGCCCCGGCACGGGAACGTATTGCATCCATGCCGCTGCGCTGTTCCACGGATCGGTAATCGATGGATTGTTGTTGAGGCTCACGCCGTAAATCCAATCCTGCTTGTCGCCAATGATATGGTTGGCAAACCGGATGTCGATGTTGTCGGTTTGGGTATGGCCTGAGAACGAGCCGTCGCCGTTGTCAACCGCATAGGGGTCATAGGTGATCTGGGTGAACGCGCCAATGTTGTCGGTAATCTTGCCAGCGACAAACAGGCTGCCGGTGGCAAAGATCGGCTCTGCACTCTTGGCCGTACCTTCCGGCGCATTGGCAATGCTCGAACTGCTGATCACCCCCATGACGGACAGCGGAACCGTGCGTTCGCCAATGGTGTAACCGGTCAGTTTGAAAAGGCGTCCGTACGGGGTAAGTTCAGGAAACTGTCCACCGGCATGGCAGGCCACACAGTTCTGCCCAGCCTGGCGAGCAAAGGCCGGGACTGCTTGCACTGGCGTCGCAAGCAAGAGCGCTAACAGCGCCAGCAGCGCAAGGCCATATTGCCTGACCGCTTTGCATAGGCGCACGATTGGGTTGAAGATAGACCACATGTACACGACCTTCCCATATTCGATTGGAATTCTTTGTCCCATGCAGACCAACGACGTCTACACGGGCCCGAGCATGGTCGATGCGCCGCGGCTTGTGTTGGATTCGCGCAGTCTTTACCCAACTTTACCCAACCGTTGTTTTCATCCCGAAACCGAGAACCTCCATCCTGCATAGGGGGCCCGGATTCCAGTACCATGCCCTTCGACTTTGAAAGTGCCGGTTTATCCGGCCCCATGCACAAGGACTCGCACGTTGGCATCTCCGATCCCGCCGCAGGTCATCCGCACCATCGCCTGGCTTGGCAACGGGGCCTTGTTGCCGTTTGTGCTGCTGGCAATCGCCTCGGTGGTTGACAAGGAGCAACAGGATTTCTGGGGCCAGGCGTTGTACACCTATGCGGCGGTCACCCTGGCATTTGTCGGTGCCTTGCACTGGGGCTTTGCCATGGCAATTCCGGACATTCCGCCGACTAGACGCAACGCAGTTCTCATTTGGAGCGTGGTCCCTGCGCTGGTTGCCTGGGGGGCCCTCATGCTCGATGGACCGGAGGCAGGAATCGTTTTGGTGCTGGGCTTTGTCGCACACTACTGGCAAGATATGCGTCTGCACCAGGAGGGATATCTGCCGCCCTGGTACTTGCCGCTGCGCTTGCAATTGACCGCCGTGGCATGCGTTTGCCTTGGCCTGACATCCTATCTGCTGAGCTGAAACGCCAGCGTTGGGCGCAGGAACATTGGAGAAAAGTATGGACATTGATCCTCTTGAAATCGTTGAACAGTCGGCAGCCGAAGCGCCCTCCAAGAAACTGGCATGGCTCAACCCGGCGGTGGCCATCACCGTGGCCATGCTGGCAACGTTCATGGGCATCTGCAAGGTCAAGGACGACAACATCGTGCAGGCCATGCAGCAGGCGCAGGCCGACAAGCTCGACCATTGGCAGTTTTACCAGGCGCGCAACATTCGCGAGGAGATTGCAAAGTCAACCCTGGCTCAATTGAAGCTGCAGGCACAGTCCGCGCCTGCGCAGGTTCAAGTCGCTTACCAGGAACAAATCCGCAGCTACGAAGAACTGGCCAAGGACCAGAATCAGAAGAAAAACGAATTGAAGGAGATGGCTGAGAAAGACCAGGCCAACTACGACGCGCTCAACTTCCGGGACGATCAATTCGACCTGTCAGACGCGTCGATTGCCATCGCCATCTCGCTATTGGCAGTGGCGTCTCTGACACAACTGCCCTGGCTTTACCTGCTGGCCCTGGTACCCTCGGCCTTTGGCATGGCCATGGGACTGGCTGGGCTGATCGGCTGGGGCCTGCACCCGGACGTGCTGATCAAGCTCTTGAGCTGAAACGGTTTGGCGTGCCTCACGAGCGGTGCTGCTACTGCACGATGGCGCGCCGGTGGCTGGTATGCGCAAGGCCCATGGTGCAGACCAGGTCCGTATAGCCCGGACCGCTGATGCGCAGGGACTTGCTGTCTTCATACGTGATCTCGGTGGGAGGCAGAAAACCCAACTGCGTCGCGTCGCCCGTGAAATTTATCCAGTCAAACCGGTTGTTGTAAACACCGCCCTTCAGAATGGCCATAGGTGCCTGGAGTTGCACCCGGTCCGAGCCGTGCAAGTAAGTAACGCTGAACGCGGTGCCCAGGCCTTCGCACAGGTAGGTGTCGGGTGTGTCGGGTAGTGGCATCAGCCCGTGGTTCTTCACTGCCTTGACGACGATCGAGCCGATCACGGCTACGACGGCCAGCGCGGCTATCGAAAAAAAGAGGTACGGCAAAAATCGCCCGGTCAGGACAAAGTTCCTGAAACCAAGCGGCTCCACACCGTTGATCGGCTCCACTTGCGAAGCATCGTGCTGTTTGGAACCACTCATCAAATCTCCGATGGTTCTGCAGACCACGCCTCTGCCCGCCGGGGCGCAGGTCCAAGGCGCGGATGGGTCATGCCGTCGCTTTGTCTGCGGACGCTTCGCGCGTCCGCAGGAAAAACACCGCCACCTGCCAGGTGACAAAGAGGGCAACGATGCCCATCAAGGTGGCGCTGATCGGGCGGGTGACAAATACGCTGAAGTCCCCGCGGCTCAACAGCAGCGCGCGGCGGAAGTACTCTTCGAGCATGGGCCCCAGGATAAAGCCCAGCATCAGCGGGGCGGCCTCCATACCCAGACGCATGAACAGGTACCCGAAGAAACCGAACAGCGCGGTGATGTAAATGTCGTCCAGGCTGTTGTTGATGCTGAAAGTGCCCAGGCAGCAGAAAAACAAGATCGCCGGAAACAGCACGTTGAAGGGAATCTTGAACACGGACAGCCAGTAACGCACCATGGGCACGTTCAGGATGACCAGAAAGCAGTTGCCTACCCACATGCTGGCCACCAGACCCCAGAACAAGTCCGGATGGCTTGCGATCATGTTGGGCCCGGGCTGGATGCCCTTGACGATGAAGGCACCCATCATCAGCGCCATCACCGCGTTCTCTGGAATCCCGATGCTCATCAGCGGAATGAAGCTGGTGCGGGCGGCGGCCTCATCGGCAGCAGCCTGCCCGGCCACGCCCTCAATGGCACCGTGGCCAATTTCGTCCTTGTACTTGCTGAAACGCTTGTCAACGGCATAGGCTGCAAACTGCGCGATCACCGGCCCACCGCCCGGCAGGATGCCCAGAAACGAACCCACCGCGCTGCCCCGCAAGGCGCTCGGGATGATGCGCTTGAACTCCGGCCAGGTCGGCATGAGTTTGATCTCGCCGTTAAACGGAGTGCGCTCACTGCCGCTGTCGAGGTTCTTTGCCACTTCGGCAATACCAAAACAACCCAGGGCAACGCTGATCAAACCAATGCCATCGGCCAGGAACGGCAGGTCCAGGGTAAAGCGCGCAATGCCACTGTTGACGTCGGTGCCGACCACGCCCAGCAGCACGCCGATCAATGTCATGGCAAGTCCGTTGAGCAGGCTTCCGGTGGTGACAAAGCTCACGCACACAAAGCCGAACAGCATCAGCGCACAGTAATCGGCCGGGCCGAACAGAAAGGCCACTTCACCCAGTGTGGGGGCCAGCGTTGCCAGCACCACAATCGCCACCGTACCGCCGATGAAGCTGGAAACACCCGCAGTGAACAAGGCCAGGCCGCACTTGCCCTTGAGCGTCATCTGGTAACCGTCGATGCAGGCTACGATACTGCTGGCATGCGGTATTTTCATGGTGATGGCGCTGACGCTGTCGCCGTACTGCGCGCCGTAGTAAATCCCCGACAGCATGATGAGCGAACCGGCTGTGGGGATGGAATAAGTCAGGGGCAGCAACAGGCTGATGGTCGACAGTGGCCCCAAGCCGGGCAACATGCCCACCAGGGTTCCGACCACGCAGCCAATGGCGCAATAGAGCAGGTTTTGCAGGGTCAGAGCGGTCTCGAACCCGAACGCGAGGTTGTGCAGGACTTCCATCAGAGTAAGGGCAACTGAAGGCCAAGAAGGTTCTTGAAAACAAAGGCGATGGCGATCAGCCCTGCCGAGATCTTGATATTGCGCCGGACCGAGTAGGAGGACCCCGCATACGACGAGCAAAACACCAGAAACACAATGCCCAGGATCATATTGACGTGGGCCGACAGTACGGCAAACCCGCACAGCGCCGTCAACACCAGCGAGATGTTCTTGATGCTGTAGTCCACGGGCACGGACTTCACCATGCGCGAACGCACCAGCGTGACCAGGCCGATGAGAAATAGCAAGCAACTCACAAACAGCGGAAACAGGCCCGGCCCGGATCGGCTGAATTGGCCGACGTTGTAGGTCAGTGCGGCCGAGCCAAAGATCACCGCAATCGCCATGAGGAAGAGGCTTCGGATTAAGTCTTGGTTATTCATAAAACGCCATCAAACGTACATTGAAGCAAAAACCCACCCGCCACTATGGCAGTCACCGGGCATCCTACCATCAAGAAAGCGAAAGTCTGCGCGTCACTTGAAAGATCGGTAAAACGCAAACAGCGCCGTGATCGCACGTCCACCGCAGGTTCAAACCCAACGCAATGGCTGCACCTTCCTTCAGCGCGCAATCCGTGGCAGCAAAACACAATTGCATTGCGCCACATACGCTTGGGCAAGCTGCTCTGCTTCGCCCTGATCGGGGCCACACACCATGACGTAGCCAATGCGGTCGGCGTTGTCGATCGGAGGGCGCACGGCATCACCCGGTGCTTTCAACACTTCAACACAGCGGATACGCGGGTCATCCCAATCAGGCAATTCAACACGCTCAAGCACACCAGACTGCTGCGCCACCATCCAGCGTGTCACAGCCACCCGATCCGCCTCACCCGGTAGCGATTGCCATGGCAATCCCAGATGGGTGTCGATCAAGGCGCGATGAACCGATCGGCCCAGTGCATACCCCATGAGGCGCGCAATTTTCGCTCCTACCAGGCGCGCATTGATTTCGACCAACTGCGGTCCTTTAGGGGTCAGCATCAATTCGACGTGTGCCGCACCCCAATCAAAGCCCACGGCGTCGAGCAAGGAAAAGACGTAGCGCTCGATCTGCGCGAAGGCCGGTCGATGGGGCTTGAAACATCCGCCCCGTATGGCAAACGAGGGTTGCTCGAAATACAGTTTTTCATTTACGCCCAATAGCTGATGCCTGCCGTCGTGCGTCAAGGTGTCGCAGCCCACAACGGTTCCCGCCATGTAGCGCTCCACCAGAAGGTGGTCGTTGGCGCGCACGCCCAAGCCATAGTCAGTGCGCGAAGGCAACATATCCTCCAGCGGCGTGAGCAGCGGATCGAGATCTTCGGGGTAGCGCAAAAGCACGATGTTCTGTGAACCATAGCCGTCCACCGGTTTGATCAGCACCGGCAGACCCAACTCCTCAACCGCCGCCTTGAGTTCGGCATTGGAGGTTGCCAATGCAAAGGCCGGTTGATCGATGCCGCATTCGGCCAAGCGCGCCCGAACATGAAACTTGTCGCGCAATAGCAGCGTGGTCTGCGGATTGAGAAACCGAAGTTGCAGCGCCCTGGCCAGTCTGGATGCCTCGATCAGCCGCGTATCCAGCAGGCAAAGTACGGCGTCAAACGGCTGCACCAGATGGATTGCCAGCATGCTTTGCTCAAGTGCGTCATAGTCAAACGGCGAAATCTCCACCAGCGCCCTGGCCTGCGCCAAGATTTTGTCAAGCCCGCGCTGCCCGGTGTAGTGATCGAGTTGGCCGCTGACAAAGGTAAATTGATCGCCGCGCTCCAGTGCAGCGTAAAGAATATCGGCGTCATTGCCGCCGGGGAGCTCCAGTACCAGTAGGTGTGCCATGGTCAGGTAGTTTGCACCAGCACGCTTTTTTTGTGTTGGTCGATGGTTAAGCGCGGATCATTCGGGCTTGATGCCAGCCGACTCAATGATCTGTCCCCAGAGCGCGAGCTGATCCTTGACGTAGGCAGCCAGTTGCGCAGGCGATGAGCCGTGGGGCTCGAACCCCAGCTTGGCAAACTCGCCCTGCAGATCTTCGCGCCGGAGAATCTCATTGACCGCGGCCGACAGTTGTTGCGTGATGTGTGGCGGCATTCTTGCCGGACCAAACAGCCCGGCCCACGGAACAATGCTCAGCTTGCGCACGCCAACTTCGGCCATGGTCGGCACATCGGGCAGCAGCGCACTGCGCTTGTCCTGCAAGGTTACGACAGCACGGAGTTTTCCTTCCTTGACCCAGGGCAAGGCATTCACCGGCGTGGCAAACATCAGTTGCACGCGACCAGCCAGAAAGTCGTTCATGGCGGGTACTTCGCCCTTGTAGGGAACCTGCGTCATTTCCAGTTTGTTCACGGCCGACCACTCGGCGCTGGCCACAATCGAGCCTACGTTGCCGGTGCCGTAGTTGAGCTCTCCCGGATGCTGACGGACATAGTTCAGCAATTCGGGCAAGGTCTTGACCGGCACGCTGGGATGAACAAACAGAAAGAATGCAAAAGTGCCGGTGGCCGTTACGGCAGTGAAGTCCTGCAGCGCATCGTAATGGATGCTCTTGTGCAAAAACGGCACGGCCGACATCGCTCCATAGGTTGCCATAAACAGGGTGTAGCCGTCGGGTTCTGCCTTGGCCACGTATTCGGCGGCAACGGCCCCGTCGGCACCGGGCCGGTTGTCAATCAACACCGGTTGGTTGAGCTTTTCCGACAGGGGCTTGGCGATCAGCCTGGCCACCATATCGGCGCTGCCGCCGGCCGGAAACGGCACCACCAGTTTGATGGGCCGAACCGGATAGCCTTGCGCCGCGTCAGCCAATGCCTGCAATGGTGCCAGCAACACCAGCGCAGCGCACAGCAGCGCGTACACGTTCAGGCCGCAGTAACGGGCTTAACGGGTGCAGCGCCCGGGCCCTGCATCTTGCTGGCCAGCGCCTGCAGAAAGTCATTGAGCGAGGCATTGTTGCCACTGACACCCAAGGCCTGCAGCAGGTTGTTAAAGCTCTGATCCAGGCCCGAACTGCTCGCGGTGGTGGTGGCAGATGTTGCCGCCGTGGTGCTTGCCGTCGTCGCCGTGGGGGCGGTTTGCGCAATCAGCGATTTGAGCTCGGCCATCAGCTTGGTGCCACTCCCATGATGGTGGTGGCCAGTGACGCTCGGGGTGGCTGGCGCTGTGGCCGCTGCCGCATCGGTGGCGGGCGTGGTGGCGCTGGCCGCCGATGTGCTGGCGCTGGTGGTCGCTGCGTCCTGGGCTTGCAACGAATCGAACAGATTCTTCTCAAAAGCGACCAGCGCCTGGGCAATCAGATCGGTTTGCGATGGGGCCGCACTGCCATTGGCGCTGGTGCTGTCGGTACTGGTGCTGGCAGCAGCGTTCGGCGTCAGGGTACTGAGAAAGGTCTGAACCGCCGGATCGGCCGCGGCGTTGGCACTGGGTGCTGCACCCGCATGACGGTGGCCGCGCCAGGCTTGGGCGGCCTGTTGGGCCGTGGCCAGGTCACCAGCCTGCAAGGCCTGACCAATTTGCGCCAGCGGTCCGGTGCCATTGGTGGCATTCGGATTGTTGGCTGTCATGGCCGCAAAGGCCTGTTGCGCCGCCGTGAGGTCGCCTGCCTGCAGCGCAGTATTGAGCGACTTGAAGTTCTGCTGGCGTTGCTGCCAGTTGCCTACCGAGCTGCTTTCACGGGCCCAATCTGTCCCCGCACTACCTATGCGCATACCCATATTGACCTCCTGCCATGAAGATAAAGAGTCAAAGTGACGCAGCACCGAAGCCAGGGCCGCAGGCGTCAAACCTTGAGAGAGCAGCCCTTCAGGGGCAACTTCGCCCTACGTCGTGCAATGCCCATGCCACAAGGTCGGACTTGAAGGTAAAGTTTTGTCAAGCAATATTTGCCCCCGGAAGCGGCAGATTTCACCCGGTTCACCGCTGCGAGGCATTCCCTGCAAAGTCACAGCTCTTGCGGCAAGCTTTGGCACAACAAGAAGTTTGCGGCAGCTGGTTGCCGCTTGGTGGCAATGGATTGCCGTTTGTTTTGATGGTGTTGAAAGTCGGAGCACGGTCCCTCTTCGGGGGATGTCTTGCTTGCGTCAGAAACACTCAGTGTGAAGTCAGCTTGGACTCAAGCATCCTGGTAAACGCCTCAAAGGCAAGATTCATGAAGTACGACTTGTATGGATAGACCACAGGCGAATCCGTGTCATGTATCCACCCGCCGTTGTCGGCTTCAAACAGAATCAACTTCCCGCCGACTGACTCTGCGCGATCCAAGACCACATAATCAAGATCAATCTTGTCCGCAATACGATCCAGGCACTGGCCATGTTTGCGCAGGAACACCGTGTTGAATTCGTTCATGAACCGCTCTTCTTCCTGGCGCTTGTCAAGACTGAGTTCCATGTGCGCCGAGATGTAGTGCACCACCCAACTCTCTGAAACCGCCAAGTGGCAGACGTACGGCTTCTTGTCGATCAGGGCAATCCTGAATTTCCTGAAAAGTCCATCGGCCCTGGAGCAGTCAATGTATTCGGAGAGGTAAAAGCAATCGGCCCCGTTCTTGCCCAGATAGCTTTCCAACGCCTGGGGGTCCTCGATCTTTTCAAATCCTTCACCGGCATGAAGATCAATCGGGCGAATCAAGAAAGGGATGCGCTGCTTGCCAACATCGCGTCGCTCCACCCGCAGCGTGCGTGGGGTGCACAGGTCGGGATCATCCTTGAACAAGGCATAGAGCCGGTCCCGCGCACAGCGCATCACGCCTTCGGCATGGTTCAGAAAGGGTCGTGGCCAGTTGACTCGTTGTGCTTCGATCCTTTGGTGAATCAGTGCGTTCTTCGACGATTCGCCCAGCGCCAGGATTGCAACATCATGGTCCGGCACCTGCTCCCAGGATGGATCAGGGCCGACCACGTAAAAGTAGTCCAACTGAACATTCTGGTTGAACAGCACAAAGTCCAGCGGAGCGTTATCGGTCATGTTGCCTGGTCCGACGATGGCAAGCAGCCGCAGTCTCGGTGTTGTCGGTGCCAGGAATCGAAACGCGTTGCGATACTGCAATGCCTTGGCCTGCATCTCCAGCGCAAAGTCGTCCATCTGAAAATTCTGGAAGATGACGAACAGCTTCATGTATTTGTTGCCCAGGTCTTCTTCAGCCTCAATTCCATTGAGGAGAGCAGCCAGGCGATCCGCTGACAGCTCCAACAGACCGCGCGCAGAATCGATGGGGGTCAGTGCCAGATCGACCAGTTGCATCACTTGGCTGTGATGGTGATGGGTACGCTCACTTGAGCAGTAAGGCCGGTCGAATCCGCCACCGAAACCTTCAGGCTATAGCTGCCCAACACCGGACTGGGCCAATTGGCCGTGATGGTCATGCCGCTAAACACGAAGGACATCCCGACAGGAACCCCGGATAAGGATGCCAGCACTCTGGCACCAGCGTTTGAGTCGGAGACGGTAATGGTTCCGATCAACGGCTTGCCAACCAACCCCGTCATCGCCGGGGCCGTGATCACAAGACTTGGCGTCGCAATAACCACGGTACAAACACCTTGGCCGCTCAAGCCGGTCTTGGTGTCCTTGGCGATCACGGTCACTGCGTAGGTGCCTGACACCGGGCTGGCCCAACTGATAACCCCCGTGCTGCTGATTCCCATGCCAGCGGGTGCACCAATCAAAGCGTACGTAACCGGGTTGGGAGCTACAACGGCGGGCGTAAACGAGAGTGCTACGCCGGGCGCGCCTGTGATGGTTGCCGTGCCTACCACTGGAGCGGTCGGGGCTGCGATCGTGATGGTGTACAAGCCTTGACCACTCAAGCCGGTGCTAACGTCTTGCGCCGTCACGGTGACAGCGTATGTGCCCGCCACAGGCGTTGCCCAGGTAACGACACCTGTAGAGCCAATGGTCATGCCCGAAGGTGCCCCGCTGAGCGCATACGAGACCGCATTGGGTGCCGTCACCGAGACGGTAAACGACAGCGCCGTGCCAACCTGGCCGCTTATGTTTGCGGACGTTACCACCGGAGCGGTGGCAACTACCGTTGCGCCCGTAAGGTTTCCAAGAAGACTGTTGGCATTGGGGGTGCCCAGACCTGACAGCGGGTCATAACCGACCTTGGCTGTACAGGTGGCGCATCTGCCATCCGAACCTTTGGTGATATCGGCAAACGCACTGGCGTAGTTACCCGGTACAGCACCAATCTGCCCGTATAGCACGGAGTGCGGAGCACCCAGCGCAGGCTTGGCAGCCAAGACACGCAGGGCATTGGACACAGCCATAAGACCGGCCCATTGCGGCGCTGCCAGGCTCGTGCCGCCGCCACTAATCCAATTCACCGCAGAGCTGCCAGGCGACACTATCGCTACATACTGACCCGTGTAGGGATCAGCATTGAAAGCAACGTCGGCGACGGTTCGGTGTGCCACAGCACCCATCCCCGGCACAGCGCTGGTCTGGTAGCTCGGAGTCGGTGTGTACAGGCTGGTTCCACCACCCGTACCGGACCAACTCACTTCGGAGCGCACGCCAGTTCCGGAATAGGTCAACGTGGTGCCGCCAACAGCCAGCACGTTGGACGATACTGCTGGCCAGTACACCGCAGCACCAGCGTCACCGGTAGCCGCAACGTAACTCATATTGGCTTTGGTGAAGGCTGTATCAACGGAGGCTGTCCAGCTTCCTTCGTTGGCACCAAAACTCATCGACACAATTCCGGGCCCCATTGCATTGGCGAGTTTCACCGCGCCAAGGAGACTGTTGGTCGATGCGTCCGCAGCCTCAATCAGAACGATGCGTGCCAACGGTGCCGTGGCGTGGGCCCATTGCACATCCATGGCGATTTCGCCGGCCCAACCGGCGTCATAAGCTGGCGTGGTGCCGGAGAGTGTGCCGCTGGGGGTGCTGTACACCACCGAGAACTCGCATGCGCTCGCAGACGCCGCAGGCAACGGCAAGCTTGCAGCAGTCGCGATCGTGGCGCTCGTGCAAGAAGGCAGCCCAAACTTCTGGTTGAAAGCACTCAACTCGGTAACAACATTCGGGTCGTGCATCGCATCAATGATGTAAATCGTTTGGCCGGCACCCATCTGCGCAGCTTGCGTGGCGGTGGGGGTGTTGCCTGCAACAGGCAAGGCGGGCAGTGCATATGCGGAGCGAATTTGCGCGGGCGAATAGGTCGAAATCAGCCCGTTGCTGGCAAACGCGGTTGCCGCCGCGTCCGAAATTGGAGAACCACCTTGCATGCGCAGTTGCCTGGTTGCGCGCAAGGATTGAACCGTCAGGCGGCGCGTGGACAGACCCTGAAATTCGGCCGAAACCATCTGCTGGTTGGGCCCTTGGCGCGCTGATATTTCATTGTCAACGGTATCGTCCGGCTCAGGCAGCAAGGCAGGAGCGGCGTGGAACATTGGCTGAGCCTCTACCGCCGCATCGGAATGAGACAATGCCGCAGCGTCGAGTTGCAGCGTCGTTGTCGCGCTGGCAATTTGCGCCGCCGCTTGCTGGCTTGCGTTGGGGCTGATCTCACCACCACCGCATGCGACCAGAAGTGCAGCAACTGCGAGGACCGAAAACCACCTGTCACAGTGGCGCAATTCGCTTTGAGTGATGGTCTTGATCATTGCAGCAAAACTCCAATAGGTGCAAAGGCTATCTTGACTGGTCGCTTTGCTTGTCTACCATCGGACAGCAAGGGCTCTCAGTCTAGCGGCAATTGCCTCGCCCGATCAAGTTACACAAAAACGTTGACGTTTGCGCCTACAGTGTCCGTGGGTTTGACTGCAGGCGGTGGTGGCGTAACGCTTGCGACGTTCGCACTGGCACTGGCTGCGTGATGGTGGCCATGGCCAGCCTTCATCTTCGCGAATGCGTCCTGCGCAGCGCTCAAATCACCGGCCTGCAACGCCTTGCCCAACTGCGCAAGCGGGCTATTCGGGTTGCTTGCCGCATGCCCTGCGCTGTTATTGCTCAAGCTTGCATAGGCGGTCTTGGCGGCATCCAGATTGCCCGAGCCCAGTGCTTGCGCAAGCTCTTGAAGGCTTTGTTGGCGTTGCTGCCAGGCTTGCGCACCACCTTGAACGGCCGACGCGCCAGACGAAATTTTCATACCCATGTCATTCTCCTTTGCGGTTTGCACAATGGCCAACGGTTGACCATCGTCGCTGTGCAGCTAACGGGAGTATCGACCTGGCAGCCCAATACTTGACGGTGATCAACTACTCTTTACGTTAACACCGTGTAAAGACACGCACTGTCGCTGCCAGACCGCCAGTGCTTGGAACAATTCAGTCAACTGCACTTGGTGCCTGCCAGCCGCCACCCAGCGCCTTGATGAGAAAGACCGAGCCGACGAGCCGTTGGCCTGCCAGTTGCGCGGCTTGGCGCTCCGAGTTGATTTGGGCCTGCTGGGCTGCCACCACCTCCAGGTAGCTGGCCACACCGCCTTCGTAACGGTCAGTGGCAATCTGCAACAGGTGCGCTGCGCTTTGCACCGCGACCAGGGTCTGTTCGTGCGCGCGTTCCAGGGCGAGCAGGCCGCTGATGCCGTCTTCCACCTCTTGCATGGCGATCAGCACGGTGCGGCGGTAGTTGGCCAGCGCAAGCTCATAGCCGGCTTTGGCAAACTCGACGCCAGACTTGGTACGGCCCGCGTCAAACAGCGTGTGCGTGACCGATACCCCCAGCGACCACAACAGGCTGGGTGCATTGAACAGCGCGTCCCATTGATTGGAGTCGGTGCCAACCGTCGGCCCAAGCGTCATGCTGGGATAGAACGCAGCCTGCGCCACGCCGATCTGCGCATTGGCAGCGGCCATGGCGCGCTCTGCCATCGCCACATCGGGGCGTGCCTCCAACACCTGCGAAGGCACTGCTACCGGCACCTTGGGAAACACCGCCGCCGACGCGCGCGCCGCAATGGAAAACCGTGGTGCAGGGGTACCGGTGAGCGAAGCAATGGCATGTTCAAACGCCGCGCGCTGGCGTTTGAGCAGGTCCACCTGGGCCAGCGTGGCATCCAACTGCGCCTGCTGCTGCGCGGTCTCCAGGCCCGAGGTAGCGCCCAGATCGTGGCGGTAGGTGGCCAGCGTCAAAAACCTCCGCTGCAACGCAATCGACCGGGCGAGCACGTCCAGGTCGGCGTCCACTGCCCGCAAGTTGAAGTAGTTGATGGCCAGGTCCGCGCCCAGGACGAGCTTGGTGTTTTCCAGATCGGCTGCTGACTGTTCGGCAGAAATTACGGCACCGTCCACCAGGCTTTGCACCCTGCCCGCCAGATCCACTTCGTAGCTGGCCGACAGCGCGGTGGAAAAATCGTTCTGCGTGGTTTCCAGGTTGGCAACAGCGTAATTGGTCAGCGGGCGGTTGGCAGAAATTTTCTGCCTCGCCACCCTGCCGCCTAGCGTGACCTGCGGAAAAAGACTGGCCGAATTCACGCCGACCACGGCGCGGGCCTGCGCCAGTCGGGCGCTGGCAGCCGCAAGCGTCTGGTTGCCCGACAAGGCTTTTTCTTCGAGGCTGTTGAGCTGCTCGTCGGCAAACACGCTCCACCAGCGCCCCTTGGGCTGCAGGTCGCTAGGGATGGCGGTGCGCCACGGCAGCTCGGATTGCCAAGCGGTTGGCAAATCACTTTGCGGCTTGACGTAGGCTGGAGGCGTAGCGCATCCCATGGCCACAACGAGCCCGCACAGTGGCACAACAAGGCGCCAGGAACGGCACCAGGTCACGGGGCCGCCCTTTTGCTGCCATCACTGGCCTTAGCCTGTGCCGTGGGCGCAGCGGCGTCATCCTCGGCGGCAGAACGGGTTACTTCGTCGCCCTCCACCAGCGAGTCGGACGGGTTGAGCACCATCCGGTCCCCGTTGTCCAGGCCCGAGAGCACTTCCACGGTCTCGCCAAAGTTGCGCCCGAGTTTGACTGGCTTCATGTGAACCAGATTTTTTTCTCCCACCACGGCAACCATGGTGCCTTCGCCCCGGATGATGATGGCGTTGTTGGGAACGGCCAGTGAACGGCTGGCAGCCAGCGGCATCCCCACCTGCACAAAGGAGCCCGGCAGCAGCAGGCCCTCTTTGTTGGAAAGCGAAATTTCCACCTGCAGTGAACGGGTAGCCGGATCTATGGACGCGCCGGTGCGCGCAATCTGGCCCTTGAAGGTGCGCCCAGGCAGTTCGCTCTGGGTCACGCTGACGGCCTGCCCCAGCTTGATCAGTTGGGAGTACGACTGTGGCACGTTGACGTACAGCCGCAAGGGGTCGGCCTGCGTCACCACAAACAGCGCACGCGCCACGCCACCGGCTGCGCCTGGGTCCACCAGATCGCCCACATCCACGTTGCGCCGGGTTATCACGCCGTCGGTGGGTGCGAGCAACTTCTTGAAGCTCTGCAGTTGACCCAAGCGCTGCACATTGGCCTCAGCCGCTGCCAGATTGGCGCCGGCTTGCTCACTGGCATTGCGGCGCTCGTCGAGCTCCTGCTGCGAGACCACATCCTTCTTGCGCAACGCCTCCCAGCGCACGGCTGTGCTCTTGGCCAGTTCCAGGCTGGATTCGGCTTGCCTGCGCGCGGCCACGGCCTGCGCGAGTTGCTGATCGGTTTCGGGCGTTTCAATCTCTGCCAGCAGTTCACCCCGGCGCACAGCAGTACCAATGTCCTTGGTCCAGGATTTGATGTAGCCGCCCACACGGGCGTAAATGGGCGACTGGGCAAAGCCCTGCAACGTGCCGGGCAACGACAGCGTTTGCCCGCTCTCGCTGACGCGCGCCAGCGTGGTCCTGACGTAGTTGCGCTGGCGCTCGCTGGTGCTGGCCTGCAGGCTTTGCGCCGCCTGCGCCCGGCTGTACAGCGTGCGCGCAGCGCCCAGGGCCAGCAGCAGCAACACGACCAGCGCCAGGACCTTGGTCCGGCGCACAATCTGCCCGCGTTTGAGGAGTTCGCTCCCATCGTCCACCTGCAACGGGTGGACTGCCAGGGGGGCATGGCGTTGTTCGGACATGAATCAGGTCTCCTGGGGCATGGCTGCGTGTTTGTTCATCGACCTGCGCCGCTCCAGGCGGTGCAGCAGTCGCTGATGAATTTCCGCATAAACGGTGGGCACAAAATACAGTGTGGATACGGTGGCAAACAGCAGGCCGCCAATCACGGCCCGCCCCAACGGCGCATTCTGCTCAGCGCCCTCACCCAGGCCGAGCGCCATCGGGATCATGCCGATGATCATGGCCAGCGCCGTCATCAGCACGGGCCGAATACGGGTTGCGCCCGCTTCCAGCGCCGCCGAGAGCGGCAAGATGCCATCGTCGCGGCGCTGCCGCGCAAACGCCACCACCAGAATACTGTTGGCAGTGGCCACGCCCATGGTCATGATGGCCCCGGTGAGCGCAGGGACGCTCAAAGTGGTGCCGGTGAGAAACAGCAGCCAGGCAATGCCTGCAAGCGCGGCGGGCAAGGCGGTGATGATGATGGCGGCGTCAATCCACGACTGAAACGTCACAACGATGAGTAGATAAACCAGCACCACTGCCATCGCCAGCCCCAGGCCCAACCCCATGAACGATGCCTGCATGGTTTGCACCTGCCCCCGGATGGCCACCTGGTTACCACGCGCCAACTTCTTGGCAATGTCGTCAACCAGGCTCTGCACCTGAGTCGCAACGCTTGCCAGATCGGTGCCCTGAATGCCCACATACACATCCACCGCGGGCTGGATGTTGTAGCGCGACACAATGGGCAACTGCCGCCCCAGCCGTGCATCCACCAGATTGCCCAGCAACTGGTTGTTGACGGTCGGCGCAAGGGCACCGTTGGCACCGCTGTTGGCACCCGGTGCCGGGCCGATGGGGATGCCCAGCAGCGCGTCGATGGAGTCCACCTGGTACTGCGGCGTCTGCACCACCACGTTGTAGACCACGCCGTTCTTCGGGTTGAGCCAGAACGCAGGTGCCGTTTGCGAACTGCCCGACAAGGCGATCAGCACGTTCTGGCCCACATTGGTTGCGCCCAGCCCGAACTGCTGCAAGCGGGTGCGGTCCATGCGCAAATCGACCACCGGGCCGTCGAGCCGCTGGTGCACGTGCACGTCCACCGCGCCGGGAATTTTGCGAATCGACTTGGTGAGTTCTGCAGCCAGCGCCGCGTTGCCCAGGATGTCGTTGCCGGTGAACTGCACGTCAATCGCTGCCGGCAAGCCGAAATTCAAAATCTGCGTTGAGATATCGGCTGCCTGAAAGAAAAACTCCACGTTGGGAAAGTGCCTGGGCAGTTCGCTACGCAAGCGGTCAACAAACACTTCGGTCGGTTGATGGCCCTTTTTGAGGGACATCAGAATTTCGGCGTCCATGGTGCCAATCGTCCCGGCGTTGCTGTACGACAGATTGATGCCGCTGTTGGGCAGGCCCACGTTGTCCAGTATGGTTTCCAACTGGTCGGGGCCAATCATGCTGCGAATGACCGACTCCACCGCGTCGGCAATGCGGGCGGTTTCTTCAATGCGGGTGCCGGTGGGCGCGCGCATGTGCAGCCGGATTTGCCCAGCGTCCACCGCCGGAAAGAAGTCCCGCCCCAACACCGGATACAACAGGCACGAGAGCACGCAAAAACTCAGGAACAGCGCGATAAAGTGCATGCGGTGCGACAAGGCCGCCGACAGCGACAGCGTATAAGCGCGCCGCACGTGCTCAAAGCGTGCGTCAAAGGCACGGTACATACGCTGCAGCGCGCTGGGCTTGCTGGCTGTACCCGTGCTGCCATGCACGTCTTTCATCAGCAGCATCACCAGCGTGGGAACCAGCGTGCGCGACAACAGGTAGGACGCAATCATGGCAAACACCACCGCCTGCGCCAGCGGCACAAACAGATAGCGCGCCACGCCCGAGAGAAAGAACATCGGCACAAACACAATGCAAATGCACAGGGTTGCCACCAGCGCCGCCGGGCCAATTTCGCCCGCGCCCACCTCAATGGCGTGGTTGAGCTCTTTGCCCAGGTGCAGATGGCGCTCGACGTTCTCGATGGTCACAATCGCCTGGTCCACCAGAATGCCGACCGACAGCGCCAGGCCGCCGAGCGTCATCAGGTTAAGCGTTTCCCCCAGCGCGTAGAGCATCAGAATGGACGCCAGAATGGACAGCGGAATGGTCAAGGCAATGATGAAGGTGCTGCGCCAGTTGCCCAGAAACACCAGCACCATCAGCGCGGTCAGCCCGGCGGCAATCAGGGCTTCGGTAATCACGCCTTCCACCGCAGCCTTGACGAACACCGACTGGTCAAACAGTGGCGTCACCTTGACGTCGGCAGGCAGGGCTTGCACCGCCTTGGGCAGCAGTGCCTTGACGTTGGCAACAATGTCCAGCGTGGAGGCACCCCCGTTCTTCAGGACCGAGATCAGCACGCCGCGCAGGCCGTCTTGCCGGACCACGTTGGTCTGCGGCTGAAACCCGTCGCGCACATAGGCCACTTCGCGCAGGTAGGTGGTGACGCTGTTGACGGTGCGCACCGGCAGGTCATTGAGCTCGCCCAGCACGCCGGGCGAGCCGTTCATGCGCACGGTGTATTCGGTGTCGCCCAGCTTGACCGTCCCCGAGGGAAGAATCAGGTTCTGGGTGTTGAGGGCATTGACCACATCGGCGGGCGACAGGCCCCGGGCCTGCAGCGCCTGGGTGTCCAGATCGACCGAGATCACGCGCACCTTGCCGCCATACGGAAACGGTGAGGCCACACCCGGCACCGTGA
>SERZ01000655.1_pt1 | contig 22813 bp, 18 predicted proteins | sample 3171461 | NCBI WGS metagenome assembly SERZ01 (sample SAMN06051861, study PRJNA518727) | freshwater metagenome | biome: subpolar coniferous forest; feature: holomictic lake; material: water; isolation source: holomictic Lake 227, 6 m depth | place: Canada: near Kenora, Ontario | collected... | reverse complement strand
GTGCGGTCCCCATCCGCTGGCTCCTTTCAGCGCTACGCGCTATCTCTGTTTGTGACCGATTGAGCGACTGACACGACTGACCGCATTGACAAGGTTGACCGAATGGGTTGCTCCCGCGAAGGTTTCTGCAAGTCCCGAGTCCCATGTCCCAAGTCCTATAAAATTCGAAAATAATGGCGTTTTGTGCTGGATATTCTAATACGCCATGTTAGAATATCGATATGAATTATAGGAATAGGTTGATTGAAGAGAAGCTCAGTGCTTACGTGAAAGCGTTTTCATGTACCCTGGTGACAGGGGCGCGTCAAGTCGGGAAGAGTACGCTTATCCGCCATCTGTTCGGGGATACCGTTCGAACGTTTGTCTTCGATCCGGTTCAGGATCTATATGGGGTGAGGCAAGACCCTGAATTGTTTCTAAGGAACAACCCGCCTCCGTTGGTGCTGGATGAGATCCAATATGTTCCGGAGCTTGTGCCTGCTCTAAAACGGGCTGTGGATGAGAATCGGCGGCCCGGGATGTACATCATTACGGGATCGCAGCAGTGGTATGTGATGCGGAATCTTGCGGAATCGCTGGCCGGGCGCGTCGCTATGCTGGAACTGCCCGCCTTCAGCATCCAGGAGACGGAAGGGCATGTGGAACGGCCCTGTTGGCTGAACCAGTGGTTGGCGAGTGTTCCGGGAGGGATTGAACGCGGCGTTTCAGCGCTCTCGGCTTATCATTCTCAGGGGCTGTCCCTGACCCGCCGTATCTGGCGAGGAAGCTTTCCTGAAATTCAAACGCTGGATGATGCGGTGATACCAGGGTGGATGCAGGGGTATGTCAGCACGTATCTTCAACGGGATGTGCGTAAGCTGTTGGAGGTGCGTGATGAAATGCAGTTCGCCTCTTTTCTTGCCCTTTGCGCGAGTCTGACGGCACAGGAGTGCAATTTCGATCAGCTCGGACGTGACATTGGCCTGTCGTCGCCCTCTGCCAAGCGCTGGACCGGCTTGCTGCGAGGCACATACCAGTGGCTGGAAGTGCCAGCTTTTGCCGCGAATCATATTAAACGTCTGAGCGCAAGGCCAAAGGGATACATGGCTGACACAGGATTGGCCTGTTACTTGATGCGACTATCCTCCCCGGAAGCGGTCCAGGGACATCCCGCATTTGGGGCGCTTTTTGAGTCTCTGGTCGTGACGGAATGCCATAAGCAACTTCAACAAAATAATCTCCTTCCGGTGCTCTATCATTATCGGCAGCATAGCGGAGCAGAGGTTGATCTGGTGATCGAAAAGGACGGACTGCTTTATCCGATTGAAATTAAGGCGGCATCGAATGTCCGTCCTTCGGATTGCCAATCGATCGACATTTTTCGCGAGAAGATGGGGGAGCGTGTGCAGCCAGGGCTGATTATCTCAGGCTGCAAGGAGGTCTTTCGTGTAGGTAAGCGGTGCGTGGCTATTCCCTTTGACCTCGTCTGAGAGAGGCTTAGGGGGCACTCTCGTACAAAACGAAACGACTGGACAAAGGGATGCGGAGGAAGCGGGCAGGTACGGTCCGCAGCCGCAGACAGGAATGTCTGCGCCACCTTGAAGGTGGCAGAGCCGTCCCGGTGAGGCGCCTTCCTGCCTTGTGCGCTGCGCGTAACATGAAGCATTGAGTCAATCAGCCTGCCCGCTGTTTTATCCGCCGTAGGCATCGCGAAGGCGGAAGCCGTATCCGCGAAGGCGGGTCAACCCAGTCGCTCGTTCAATCAGTCAACCCGTCACCCTGTCACCCCGTCAAAAGAATTATTGTTCACCCGCCTCGGGGGAGGCAAAGGGGAACGTGTTTAGACATTAAGCGGTTAGACGACTGAGTGACAGACAAGCCAACAACTCGGAACTGCGCCCCCCACCGCTTGCGGCGCATTCCAAACACTTGCTTTCTAAAATAAAAGACTTTATACTGTCTTAAGTTTTCGAGAAAACTCTACCCGTCAACGATTGGCTCATCATGATTCATAAATAGGGGCTTTGCTTGCTCTGATCTAACAACGGGAGGATATTTTTATAACATTATGAAAAAACAAGTGAATAAAGCACGAGTGGCAGAGCTGACACGTCAGCTCTTGATTGAGCTGGGTGAAGATCCTGATCGTGAAGGGCTGAAGGGCACGTCTAAGCGCGTGGCGGAATCGCTCGCCTTTTTGACCAGCGGTTATCGTCAGACGCCGAAGCAGGTCGTGAATGGCGCGGTCTTCCAGTCGCATACCAATCACATGATCATTGTGCGCGATATTGAAATTTACAGCTTGTGCGAACATCACATGCTGCCCTTCTATGGTCGCTGCCATGTCGGCTACATTGCCAAGGATAAGGTGATCGGCGTAAGCAAGATTGCGCGCATTGTGGACTGCTTCTCGCGGCGTTTGCAGATTCAGGAGCGACTGACGGAACAGATTGCACAGTCGATCATGAAAGAGGTCGATGCTGAGGGCGTGGGTGTTGTGATGGAGTGCCGTCACCTCTGCATGATGATGCGCGGCGTGGGCAAGCAGAACTCAGTCATGACGACCTCGGCTGTGCTCGGTTCATTCCGCACCGAAGGCGCGACGCGCCAAGAATTCCTCTCGCTCATCAAGGAGCATTAAGACGGGAATGAGGGTAGTGGGCAGTTAGCAGTACCAGTCGGCAGTCTTCTTCGCCACGTTTCTAGTTCCCGGCTTCACTATTTCTCATGCTATGTAAGTTTCTGTTCAATTTCCTCCAAAGACTGCCCCTTCGTCTCCGGAATATATTTCCAGACGAAGAAGAAGGAGAAGATGCAGAGTCCGCCGTAGACCCAGAAGGGGAAGGCGTAGTGGAAGGTCTTGACGAGGAAGGCGTTGTCATTGAGCATCGGGAAGGTCTGCGACACGAGGTAGTTTGAAATCCATAACGCGAAGGTCGCTACCGACATGGCGCGTCCTCGTATATTGTTCGGGAACATTTCAGAGAGTACGACCCAGACCACGGGGCCCATAGCGATCGAAAAGCTGGCGATGTAGAGGATGATCAGGATGAGTCCGAGCACGCCCGCCATCTGCATGTAGGCGACATAGCTGAAGGCGAAGAGCGAAAAGGCCATGCCCGCACTGGCCCAGAGCAGCAGGGGGCGGCGTCCCCATTTATCAACCCAGGTGACCGCGACAAGCGTGAAGAATACCATCGCTCCGCCAATAATCGTTGTGTTGATCAGGGAGACATCGCCCTTAACGCCTAAGGATTGAAAGATCTTGGGCGCGTAATAGAGAATCACATTGATGCCGGTCACTTGCTGGATGACGGCCAGGATCACGCCGATCACCAGTAAGCGTCGCATCTTGCCGGTGAGGAGAGTGCTCCAGGTCGAGTTATCATCTTTGTGCAGACCCTTTAACCAGCGCGGACTTTCTGGCACGAAGAAGAGCAGGACGAGGAAGAGGATGCAGGGTAAGGACCCTGCACCAAACATCCAGCGCCAGCCGTGCTCAATATTCCAAGCCTCTGTCTTGCCCACGGCGATGAAGGTGTTGACAAAATAAGCCATGAGCATGCCGGAGGCAATGGCGATCTGGTTGACGGAGACAAGTCTTCCGCGCAGATGAGCAGGGGCTAATTCAGCAATATACATTGGCGAGACCATCGACGCGATCCCGACGCCGACGCCCCCCAGTGAACGGTAAATAACAAATTCAGTGAGTGTGCGCGGTAGCGCTGTTCCTATGGCTGAAACCAGGAACAAGACCGCAGCAACCATCAAGGCTGTCTTACGTCCGAATTTGTCGCTGAACCAGCCCGTGACACAGACGCCAAGGACACAACCGAGTAAGGCTGAGGAGGCCGCCCAGCCTTCTTGCGTGGCACTCAGCGAAAAGAATTGCTTCAAAAATCCGATGCCGCCCGAGATGACTGCGGTGTCGTATCCGAAGAGCAATCCGCCTAATGTCGCCACAAGGCACGGCAGGATGAAAGGGGATGTACGTTCCAGGGATTCGTCTTGTTTCAGTGATACACTCATTGTGAACCTCTTTCGTTATAACGGCAATGGAATTGCCTTATTGCGTGATTGCCTTATTGAAAAACTTTGTCGCGAGCTTTGTTGGTTCGGGCCTTGGGACTTGCAATGCCCAACTGCCAACTGCTACTGCCCACTGCTACTGCGCCGCCCCGGGCGGCTGGCTACCATACCTTGGTCTTTGCGGTTGCTTCCACCGGCTTCGCAAACGGTCCGCTCAACAGCGCCTTCTCAGCGCGCTTCATTCCGAAATAGTCCGTATCGATCACAATAGGCGTCCCGTCAGGATTAAGATAGGGCAGTTGGGGAATTTTCGCAGTACCCAGCAACTCGGTGGTCACGAGCTTGGCTGAGGGATTATGGGCTTTACTCAGCGCTTTTGACTGCACAAACACATGCTGTCCGTCCTCGGTAACCATGACAAGGCTGTCCCCCTCGGTGATGCACTCGGCACCCTGTTCCTTGCTATACGGCTTGGAGGTGCTGAAGAAGATATTCCCACCTGTAAACAGAGGGAACTCGCGGCCATCATATACCCACAGTCCGTAACCCTTGTCTGCCTTCTCCTTCTTGGGTGCAGACGTTTCGCCGCTACCCACGAACAAGTTGTTGTAGTATCGGTTGTCTCCACCCTTGATGTTGACCAGGCCTGCTACGGTCGTGCTGTGCGCTGGATGATAAGGCGTTTCACGCTTCAGTTCTGGCCTGCTCCAGATTTGTCCCGCAAACAAGTTGTGAGCGTAGGCGCCGCCCTCCGACCAGTCCCAGAGGTTCACTTTTGACAAAAACAGATTGTTGTCAATAAGGAAAGGTCCATGATTGACCTCCATAAACAGATCCTCGCCGGTGTTCGCGTAAAATAGGTTCCGGGATACACGCGTCCCTTGCGCCATCCAGTCCAGCCAGAGGCCACGGCTAGAGTGGGATATCCGGTTCCGGCTAATCTCTGTGTCGATTGCGGCATGAAACTTGATCGCCGCCATTTCCGCGCCCGTGAAGAGTTGACGGACGTGGATGTCATGAATGACATTGTCGGTGATCGTACTGAAGGAGCATCCAAGACTTCCGACGATTCCAGCCTGTTCGCAGTGCGAGACATGATTACTTCGCACGATATGGCCGCCGATGTTATCTTTAGTCCACGGGATCGCATGGGCGTGCGCACGTTCGATTGTCTTGACGTACCCCTCTGCCGAATTGGCCGAGGTGTTGTCAAAGGCGTCGCCATGCTTGCCCAAGGCAATACCTGAGCAGACCGAATGGCTGATCGTATTATTTTCGATGACCCACCCCTTGCTCCAGTGTGTGCCGATCAGGCCAATCTGCTCGGCTGTGGGCGGTGCCCACGGCGTGGCGGCATTGCGCATCACGAATCCACGCACGGTAATATAATTTCTACCTGGCTTATCCGGGTAGAAGACGGTGCGCCGGACATTGATCTCCACAAGCTCGCGGTTGGGATCAACCCCTTTGAACTGGGCCAGAATGGTCGTGTTCGCCTGGTCGACTTTGCCAAACCACAGAGGGGTCTGCCCTGTGGGCTTCATGACATCCTCTTGTGTGGCGGCCTCGGTCAGCCACTCCCCGTTTAGATAGACCGCGCCTGTATGATGGTCTCGCTTCTTTGCATTGAACCAGTCCCCCTTGATCAGGTCGCTGTAGGGATTGAACGTACCGAAGAAGGTGTTCGGGAGGGTCGTCTTCCAGACGTTGTCCTGGACCTTCTCCCATGCCTTTACGACTTCAGACCCCTTGATCTCCACCCGCTCGCCGGGCGCGGCCTGGTAGGCAATGCGTTTGGCATCTGAATCACCTCCGCGCGGCGGATTCACCCGCTCGCGATAGGTGCCTGCGTGAACCGTGATGGTGTCACCGGGTTGCGCAAGGTCGGCAGCCCGCTGGATCGTCAGGAAAGGTGCGCTCTGTGTCCCAGCATTGGAATTCTTGCCTGTGAGCGCCACATGAAACTCCGTGGCATGCAGGGAAGTTGCTAATGCGATAATGGTCAATAATGTGACGGGTACTCGATTCATGTTTCTATTCCTTTTGTGACGGGGTTCGGGATTTCTAAAACTTTGTCGTGCTTGTCAGCCTTAGCGTATTCGCGAAGGAGGAAGCTTTGTCGGTTTGGGACTTGGGACGTGGGACTTGGAACGTGCAATGCAAACTGCCTACTGCCACTGCTACTGCCACTGCCAACTGCCTACTGCCGGCTGCCTACTGCTGGTTGATCGCCTTGAACATGGCCAACATGTTCTCTACCGGCGTGGTGGCTTGGACATTATGGATGGCATCAAAGACAAAGCCGCCGCCTTCGCCGAAGATCTCAATACGCTCGCAGCATTCGCGGTAGACCTCCTCCGGGGTGCCGAACGCAAGCGTCTGCTGCGTATTGGCTGCCGCGCCCCAGAAGGTGAGCTCCTTGCCAAATTCGCACTTCAGCATCTTAGCATCCATACCCTCTGCTGAACATTGTACGGGGTTTAGGATGTCGAAGCCAGCCTCAATGAAATCAGGGATCAGTTCGCTAACCGCGCCACAGGAGTGGATGAAGGTTTTCCACGGCGAGTTCGAATGAATGAATTTATTGATGGCTATATGGTAAGGCTTGAACATTTCGCGATAGGCGTCAGGACTGATGAAGAGTCCGCGTTGGGTTCCAAAGTCCGTGCCTGTCAGAAAGACAGCCTGTACAGTATTCCCCAAAAGGTCAATGAGTGTTTGTAGATTTTTCAATCCGATCTCACACTGCTTTTCAAAGATCGCATGGACATACTCCTTGCGGATAGCTGTTGAAATATACCATTCCTCGATGTCGCGTATGCCCTTGGGATATTTCATCCAGGGGGCGGGAACGAGTGCGATATCGCCGAAGGCCGTGCCGGGCATGGTCATCACGACGCCCTTTCCTGAGGCCCTCAATTCGGCAGCACGTCGCGTGTAATAGGCGATATCGTCAGCGCTGAGCAAGCCGAACTCCTCGGTATTGTCCGCAGGATTCAGATGATCGTCATCCACAGGAGGCTGCCGGATGAGGGAGTCAAAGAAGTGAAAGCCTTTTGGCATGCGTCCGCTCGGTGGGGCAGAGAGGTCCCCTTCCGGATAAATAAGCAGGTCTCCATTGGGTTCCGTCGTAATATTGAAGTCTGATGGAACGAGAACAGGTGTTCCGTCAAACAAGGTAAAGGGTTTCCAGCTTTTGTTTTCGAACCCGAAAAGCGTCTTGCGTGTCAACAAGCCTTCAACATCGACACCGAGCGTCTCGGCCAGTTCCGCGTCGATTTCTCCCAGCATCTGATAGGGCTCTATTACCTTAACGCGGTAGGCGGGGTCTGGGAGAAGTGCCTGTCTGAGGCGATGGATGGCTGCGACATGGATGCCAGTCACGGCGGTACTTCCGAAATCAACCGCCACGCGGTCGGGCTGTTGATGGTTCAATGTCATTTGTAAACGTTCTCGGTGATTCATAAAAATCTCCTTATGTCCTCATTATTCTCGCAGAACGGGGACAAAAATGGAATGCCTTAAATTTCAAAAACATATCTAGGATTTCAAATGTGCAACAAGGACGCATCTGCGATTTTTTGTAATCTTGGGCGTATAGGCGTCCTCGCCTGTACAACGTAGCATAGGATATATAGCTGGTCTGGCTACAGCCGGACCAGCGAACAGGCGAGGACGCCTATTCGCCCAGCCTATTTGCGCATGCACTCAATCTCTGATGCGCCTTGCGCATAGAACGGATGAGTAATGTCTTGTGAAGTGGGTGGAGATTTGTTGAAATGAATCAATGAAAAAGAGCGATATAGCTTACGATGGAGAAAAGGCAGAGTGGAGCCAGAGGCATATCCATTCTGTCAACTCGACTATTGGAGAGGTCGGCTATAGTCCCGGGGGCTACTGCGGACCTCGCATCCAGCGTGATTTTCAATTGGTGATGATTTATTCCGGTACTTGCACGGTATCTGTTGACCAGCGGACCTTCCCCTTGCAGATTGACAAGGTCTATCTCTTTACGCCTGGCCATCGCGAACAGTTTGTCTTTTCAGAGACCCAGAAAACGCGCCATTTCTGGTGTAGTGTTTCGCCCCGCGCATTGTCCCGGGAGATGAAAAGCGCGTTACTCGCCTCTTCAGATAATGGATTGCCTCCCTCTGAGTGCTTTCAGCGGCTTGTGTCAGCCACATTCTTACTTCGCATGACAGAGCCGAAAGCGTCGCAACAGGTTGTTGATCAGTTGGCCATGGCGCTATTTGCTGAGTTTTTGCATGGTGCCACGCATGCCAGAAATCAGACCGATCCAGTGATTCATCGTGTGCTTCGCCATTTGGAAGATCACTTATCGGAGGAGGCGTGCCTCAAGGAGGCTAAGCGGCTCTCCGGATATTCTGAAACGGCTTTTATCTACAAGTTTAAGACAGTCACGGGTAATACGCCGTCGCGGTATCTGTGGCAACTACGCACCGAGAAGGGTATCCGGTTACTCTCCGAAACGGGGCTTACGATTTCCGAGATTGCCTATCAATGCGGGTTTAAGAATCCATTCCATTTTTCGCGCAGTGTTCGGCAACTTCAGGGGGTCGCTCCGCGCGAGATTCGGAAAGTTGCCTGGAAATGAGCGGACACCGGGAAGACCGGAATAATACACCCAAGAACGGTGCACTTTAAAAACGTAGAGTTGTCAGCCGGACTGAAATAGGGTATGATAAAAATAATAACAACAAGGGAGGAGTTGAAGATGTATTTTAATCGTAGAACAATGTTGAAGGGGCTTGCGTGCGCGGGTGCGCCGCTTATATTGCCGTCAGGCGTCTGGGCTCAAGGGACCAAGGCGAATGCGAAGATTCGTGTCGGCTGCGTGGGCATGGGCACGCAAATGCGTGGCGTGATGAACGGATTCCGGTCTAATGATGGGGTTGAGATTGTTGCGGTATGCGATGTGGACACCACGCGCCGTACAGCCGCATTTGACTCCTTGAAGGAAGCGTATAAGAATGGCGGGCCTGAAGTTAAGGCCTATAATGATTATCGTGAATTACTCGCGGACAAGTCCATTGATGTGGTCATCGTTGCGACACCCGATCACTGGCATGCCATTGTCACGATCGAAGCTTTGAAGGCTGGCAAAGATGTCTATTGCGAGAAGCCGCTGACCCATAACATCAAAGAAGCGATCGCCGTCATGAATGCGGTGAAGAAATATAACCGCGTGTTGCAAACGGGGTCGATGCAGCGTTCCTCTAATCCAGAATTCCGCGTCGCCTGCGAACTGGTTAGGAATAATGTGCTCGGCAAGATCAAGACCATTGAAATTAATATTGGCGCTCCCGCTATTCCGTTTAATCAAAAGGAAGAAGCCGCGGAACCTGGACTCGACTGGGACAAGTGGTGCGGTCCTGCGCCACTCGTGGGGTACAATTCACAGCTCTCGCCTCGCGGCGTTCACAAGGGATTTCCGCACTGGCGTCTCTATCGTGAATTTGGAACTGGCATGATTGGTGACTGGGGTGCGCATCACATTGACATTGCTCATTGGGGTATGGGCATGGACGATAGCGGTCCTGTTGAGATTCTTCCTTCGACGAATCCGAACAATACGGATGGTGTGTCGATGAAGTATGCCAACGGTGTGACGCTTACGCACATTGCCAAGGGCAATGGTCTGAAATTCGTTGGTGAAACCGGCGAAGTGTTTGCTGCGCGCGGCAAATTCCACCTCATGATGGAGGGTAAGGATTTCGTCCGTTTCCTTGACAAGGAGCAGGACAAGACACTTTCTTGCGAAGGTGCCTGTGCCAAGGCGACCAAGACATTCCTGAAGGATGCGAAGATTAAGCTGGAAGTCAGCAAGAATCATGTTCGCAATTTCCTAGACTGTGTCAGGGATCGCAACGCAAAGCCCATCACCAGCGAGCTGGTTGGCGGTCACACCGCGATCGCTTGCCACTTGATGAGCCAGGCCTATTATAATAAGCAGCGTATGTGCTGGGATCCGAAGGCGTTCGCCTTTACCAACGGTACGGGCGATCCAGCCTGGCTGACGCGTGCTTATCGTGGAGCGGCCACGCTCCCGATCGTATAAAGACGTGATCACATTGAAAAAGGCGCGCCCTTGCGGGTGCGCCTTTTTTTGTTCTTCACGGGTTGTCGCAAATTTTACTGCAAACTGTGAAGACTTCTTTTAGGGGGTTTTGATTTTGGAGATGCCCCACATGACGAGAGGCAAGAGCACAACCGAAGCGATGAGATAAGGGTGGTGAGTTGTCGTGCCTGGCTTGAGCAGATGGTCGAGCGCATCATGCAGTCCAACCAGACCGAAGCCAGCAAAGCAGAGCGCGGCAACCCATTTCACGACCTTCTCTGGGATGTGCTTGTGCAGTACGATGCCCACGACAATTCCAAAGGCATCCGCGATCAACATGCCGGTGGTGGTTCCCATCCAGACGGGAATGATCTGCTGACACTTGGCAAGCCATCCGGCGCCACCGATCTTGACTGCTTCGTCAGCCGCGAGCGCAATCGTCATGAGTTGGGTCTTGTCACCCATCTCGGCAAGAAAGAAAGCGATGGCCACGGTCCAGAAGGGGCTGCGTCCTTGCCGCTGATCTTCACCGTCGAGCGTGTCGCCACGGATGGTCCATAAAGCGAAGACGATGAAGGAGGCCGCAGCCACAAGCTTGATCCAATCCAAAGGAATGAACTGTGTGATCACATTACCAAGGGCAACAGCGAGCAGATGGTTTAAAAGCGTTGCGATCAGCACAGCCCAGAGCACCGTCTGCCAACGGAAACGTGTGGCAAAAGCCATGGCCAGCAATTGGGTCTTGTCGCCCATTTCCGCTAACACCACGGCCACTGTCGCCAATACAAATGCGCTTAACATAGAAGAATTACACGAAGCGGATACGCTTGTTCCTTATTGCCTTATTGCCTTATTTGGGTTATTGCGCCTTGGTGGCAGGGCTCTTGTTTCTGGGGTTGGGAGGGTCACGCGTCTGCGTGACTGGACGAGCAGACGCTCGTCCCTCCCTTCCTGAACCCATTCGCAAGGAGTTCTAGTTGAATATCGACAGGATCACGCCTGCGGCGACAACGGAGCCGATTTGGCCTGAGAGGTTTGCGCCCAGCGCATGCATTAACAGGAAGTTGTGCGGATCAGCCTCAAGACCTAAACGGTTGGAAACGCGGGCTGCCATGGGGAAGGCGCTGACGCCTGCTGAGCCGATCAGCGGATTGACCGGATCCTTTCTCCAGATCAGGTTCATCAGCTTGGCAAAGAGCACCCCGCCTGCCGTGCCGAGAGAGAAAGCGAGCAATCCCAGGATGATAATGCCGAGTGTGGCTGGGGAGACAAACTTATCAGCTTCCATCTGCATGCCCACGCCCAATCCGAGGAAGATTGTGGCCAGATTCATCAACTCGTTCTGCAGGGTTTTGGAAATGCGTTCGATAGCACCTGACTCCTTGATAAAGTTGCCAAAGGCAAAGCAACCCATCAACGGCAGGGCCGTCGGCAACAGGAGGATGCAGAGAGCGACCAGCAATAACGGGAAGAGGGTCTTCTCGAGCTGGCTTACTTCACGGACTTGGCGCATACGGATGAGCCGCTCTTTTTTTGTGGTGAGTAGCTTCATGATGGGTGGCTGGATGACGGGCACCAAGGCCATATAGGAATACGCCGCGACCGCGATTGAGCCCATCATCTCGGGCGCATATTTCGATGCAACAATGATGGAGGTCGGACCGTCCGCGCCGCCGATAATGGCGATGGAACAGGCCTGCTTGAGAGAGAAGTCAAAGCCAGGTATGGCATTCAGTGCGGCCACACCGAGCAGGGTACCGAAGACACCGAACTGCGCAGCAGCTCCCAGGATGGCCGTGCGCGGTGCAGCCAGGAGGGGGCCGAAGTCACACAACGCGCCGATGCCCATGAAGACAATGAGCGGAAGCACTTCATTCTCGATGCCATATTTATAGATGAGCGATAGAAACCCATGCGCATCGCCCATGCCGCCGAGGGGCACATTGACGAAGAGGGTACTGAACCCGATCGGAACAAGGAGCAACGGTTCAAAATCTTTGACCACGCCCAGATAGAGCAAGAGGAAGCCCACGAGAACCATGATGACCTGCTTCCAGTGGCCGCCGACCGTCATGTCCCAGATCCCTGTTGAGCGAACAATACTCTTCAGACAGCCCATCGTTGAGATTGTGTCGCCCGTAGCCGGCGCAGGTGAAACAACGACCGCCTGAGTTGCCAGGACGGGACCACTCTGCTGAACCGCCTGCACCGCAGAAAGGCGCGTTGCCGGGAAGATGAAAGACAAGACCGTGAAGACCAGCAGGGTCAACATGATTGGACGCATACCGCGGCGGTGATAGAGAGAGGCGACAGTAGAGGTGAGGGTGCGAAACATGATGATCTCCTTATGCGATTTCTGCCAGGGTGTCACCGGCCTTTACAGTATCGCCAGCTTTGACAGCGAAACGGATGGTGCCAGCTTGATGGGTCTTAATAGCCATTTCCATCTTCAGCGCCTCCATGGTGCAGATGGGTTGATCTTTCGCAACCCGTGTTTCGTCGGCGACAGAGAGGGAGAGTATTTTTCCAGGCATAGGGGCCAGCACCTTGGCGGTCGCTGTGCCCGCAGGAAGGGGCGCAGCCGCTGCAGGGGCGTGAACCTTTTCGACGCTGACCTTGAAAGGCTTTCCGTTCACGTGCAGATGTACGTTGCCATCCTTATCGGGGATACGGCTGACCTGGTGTTCAACACCGTCGACCATGACGAGGAAATGGTTGTGTTCTTTTGACACGCCTGTGTTTACAGCAGCCTCTGCCTTGGGTGCTTCGATCTTGACTGGCCCGTTGGCCCGTGTCTTGAAGAATCCTAGTGCCACCTGAGGGAACATGGCGTAGGTCAGCACATCTTCAGGAGACACAGTGGATGTGCCCATCTTCTGGCGAAGATCTTCTTCAAGCTTGTGAAACTCATTCGGGATCAGATCCGCCGGACGACAGGTGACCTGTTCTTTCAGGTTGAGTTCTTTCAAAGCGCGTGCAACCAGTTCGGGGTTCGGTTGGGCGGGGGTCTTTCCGTAATTGCCGGCGAGCAGATTTTTTGATTCGTTGCTGAGCTGGGTGTAACGTCCGAACAGCACATTCAGAACAGCCTGTGTGCCGGTGATCTGGCTGGTCGGCGTGACCAAGGGGGGATAACCAAAATCCTTCTGTACAATCGAAATCTCTTCTAGCACCGCATCGAGCTTATCCAGCGCGTTCTGCTCCTTGAGCTGGCTTTCGAGGTTGGAGAGCATGCCGCCGGGGACTTGCGCGATCAGGATACGCGGATCAGCGCCTACGAAGGAAGATTCAAAAGCTCTGTATTTTTTTCGTATCTCACGAAAATAGGCAGAGATCTCGACGAGGGGTTTCAGATCCAATCCTGTGTCATATTCTGTTCCGGCTAAAATTTCAACAAGTGTTTCGGTTGGCGAGTGGCTGGTGCCCATGGCCATGGAGGCGATCGCGGTATCGATTCCATCTGCGCCGGCTTCAATCGCCTTGACCAAGGTCGCCACGGACATCCCTGTGGTTGCATGGGAGTGGATTTGGATCGGAAGGTCCACGGCCTTCTTCAGTGCCTTGACCAGCGTATAAGCATCATAAGGCTTGAGCAGGCCGGCCATGTCCTTGATACAGAGCGAGTCAGCACCCATCTTCTGAAGTTCGCGTGCCAATGTCACATAAGAGTCTACGGTATGGACTGGGCTTGTTGCGTAACTAAGCGTTGCTTGTGCATGTTTACCAGCCTTTTTGACCGCTTTTAATGAGGTCTGCATGTTCCGAACATCATTCAGCGCATCGAAGACACGGAATACATCCACGCCGTTTATGGCTGCGCATTCGACAAAGGCCTCGACAACATCGTCGCCGTAGTGGCGATAGCCCAGGAGGTTCTGTCCGCGCAACAGCATCTGCATCGGCGTGTTGGGCATGGCGGCCTTGAGTGAACGGATGCGCACCCAGGGATCTTCGTTCAGGAAACGGATGCAGGAGTCAAAGGTTGCGCCACCCCAGGTTTCGAGCGACCAAAAACCGGCCCGGTCAAATTGTTTTGCGACCGGCAGCATATCTTCGGTTAGCAGGCGCGTTGCAAAGAGGGATTGATGCGCATCGCGGAGGGTGAGATCGGTGATTCGAATGCGGGACATGGACAGGTCTCCTTTTAGTTCTTTTCCGTGATCAGTTCGGTAACTACGGCAATTGCTGCGGCTACGTGACTATGCGCAGGTGTTTCGTTTTCAGCTTCAGGAAGAGCAGGGTGATTTGTCTCGTAGCGACGGACCATGAAAGCAATCAAATTCATGCACTGTATGACGATAAAAATAAAGAAAAAGACCAACGACATGCCCACAATCATGATTGTAAATGTTTGATTAAATAACTCCATGAGCGCCTCCTGAATAATGTGTAATAGGCAGTATACCCAAGGGGTTTATGGGTTTCAAGTGGAATCAAGAGAATATATAAATAAAGCCGCCGTTTATGGCTGCTTTTTCAAACGTTTTTCATCGGCATGATGGCGTACATCAACGCCATCGACAACAAAGATGGCGTTTTCTGCGATGTTTGTGGCGTGATCCCCGATCCGTTCGAGACACCGGGCGATGTACATCAGATCAAGCGCACGAGAAACGGTTTGGGAATCCTCGGTCATGCAGGCTTTCAACAAATCGATGATTTTTGTCTTCAATGTATCGAGCTGATCATCCCGTACCAAGACCTCTCGGGCCAGGGAGGAGTTTCGGTTGACAAAACTGCGCAGACTATCCCGTACCATGCTCCGGGCGATATGCGATGTCTCTGGAATGAGCTCAAACGGCTTCAGTTGATCAACCGTCAGCAGATGTTCCGCTTTCTTGACAATATTGACGGCTTCATCAGCCAATCGCTCCAGCTCTCCATTGGTCTTGATGATGCCCAGAATAAAACGCAGGTCGCCTGCAGCCGGCTGGTTCAGAGCAATCAGCTTCATGCAGCTCTCATCGATCTCCATCTGCATCTCGTTGACCAGTTCCTCGCGCTCATAGACCGGAGGAATGGCATCCTTGTCGCGATCAACCACAGAACGGACCGCATCCGCGATCATCACTTCCGCCATGGCGCTCATCTTCATCAGATGATTTCTCAATGCCTGCAATTGTTCATCAAAATGCCGTTCCATAATTCACCGCCTTATCTTAACTTATCCATACCGTCCGCTGATGTAATCCTGTGTCCGCTTATCCTTGGGATTCGTGAAAATGCCGGCGGTCTCGCCGAATTCAATCATATCGCCTAGCAACATGTAGCCTGAATAATCTGAAATGCGGGCAGCCTGTTGCATGTTGTGCGTGACGATCACGATGGTGTAATCTTTTTTCAACTCCAGCATCAGCTCCTCGATCTTGCTGGTGGAGATCGGATCCAAAGCTGAACAGGGCTCATCCATGAGAATTACTTCTGGCTCGACAGCCAGCAACCGAGCTATGCACAGACGCTGTTGCTGATCCAACGGGAGCGAGAGTGCCGAGTCGTTCAGTTTATCCTTGAGCGGCTCCCACAGCCACGCGCGTTTGAGGCTCTGCTCGACAATGTTCTCGATTTCCTGCCAGCTGGATCTGCCTTCCACGCGCAGGCCGAAGGCGACATTGTCAAAGACGGAAAGCGGAAAGGGATTGGGTCGCTGGAAGACCATGCCGATACGTTTGCGCAACGTACAGACATCCACGCCAGAGGCATAGATATCCTTGCCGTCGAAGAGAATTGATCCAGTGATCTTCACGCCTGGGACCAAATCGTTCATTCGGTTGATCGCCCGTAGCAAGGTTGACTTTCCGCACCCTGACGGTCCGATTAACGCTGTGATATGGCGCCCCCTGACATTCATGGACACTTGTTTCAGTGCTTGAAATGCGCCATAGAACAAATCTAATTTTTCAATACTAATGACTGTACTCATCCGAATCTGCCTGTCACATAATCATTGGTCCGTTTATCATCTGGAACGGTAAAGATTTTTTCTGTCTTTCCATATTCAATCAGATCGCCCAAGAGAAAGAAGGCTGTATCATCTGCCACGCGCGCAGCCTGCTTCGTATTGTTGGTCACCAAAATGATGGTATACTTTTGCTTCAACACAGTCAATGCTTCCTCGATCTTCGCTGTTGAAATGGGGTCGAGGCCTGAACAGGGTTCGTCCAGCAAAATGACTTCCAGTTCCTCCATGGCTAGGACGCGTGCTAGGCAGAGACGCTGCTGCTGGCCACCGGAGAGGCGCAAGCCCGACATCTGTAGACGGTCTTTGACCTCGTCCCACAGGAAGGCGGCTTTCAGGCTTTGCTCCACGATCTGATCGAGTCGGCTCCGTTTTCGGATTCCTGAAAGCCGAGGGCCATAGACTACGTTTTCATAGATGCTCATGGGGAGAGCTACGGGCAGCGCGAACAGCATGCCGACCCGTTTGCGGAGCATCACCACATCGTATGTTGGATGGTAGATATCTTGCCCGTCCAGAAGAGCCTGCCCCTCGCTATGGGTGTCCAAGAGCAGATCATTGAGCCGGTTCAAGGACCTTAGGAAGGTCGTCTTGCCCGAACCCGCTGGGCCGATTACACCCAGAATGCGGTTTGCGCAAACATCTAAGGTGATACCGTTCAAGAGCGGTTTGCGATCTTGAAAGAATTTGAAACTTTCAAGTGCAATTTTGATGATAGGAGCTTCGCTCATTTAGACCTCTTCGAAATAAAGCGGTTCATCATGGTGTAGGCCACGAAATTGATTAGCAACACCGAGATGATCAGGACAGCGGCAGTCGCGTAGGCCTTCTCATTGGAGATCCCTTCACGGGCGAGAATGTAGAAGTGAACCGACATGGTTCGCACAGAATCGAAGACCGTCAGCGGCATTCGTAAGGAGGAGCCCGCCGTGAAGATCACCGCGGCGGTTTCGCCGATCGAGCGGCCCACGCCCAAAATCATGCCCGTCATGATCCCTGGCAAGGCATTGGGAAGGATCACCTTCATCACCGTCTCCCAGCGCGTCGCACCGAGTGAGAAACTGACTTCACGATAGGCATTCGGCACGGCTCGAATCGCCTCTTCGGATGTCCGGATGATCGTCGGGAGCACCATGATGGACAGGGTGAGTGCGCCGGACAAGAGGCACCACCCCATCTTGAGCATGACCACGAAAAAAATAAATCCGAATAAGCCGAAGATAATCGATGGGATGCCAGCCAGACAGTCCGTGCCGAACCGCAACGCCCGCGTCATGCGCGTCTCGCGGGTATACTCAGTCAAATAGATAGCGGTGCCGACGCCAAGTGGCATCGCTATGCCGATGGCCAGCAGAGGCAGTAAGATCGTGCCGACCAGTGTGGGCAGAATCCCGCCCTCCTTGCCCATCTCCTTGGGGGCGGAGGAGAGAAAGTCCCAGGTCACACCTGGTAAGCCCTTGACTAATACGAAGGCGACGACAAAGAGTAGGATGATGACGGTTAACAACGTGGCGGAACCCAAGACCAGAACAGCCAAAGCTTGCGTAATTTTAGGAGAAATTCTCATCGTTTTCCCCCTTTACTCTTCATGGCTGAAATCGCGATCGCGTTCAGGATCATGATTAGAACGAAAAGCACGATGCCTGTCGCGAAGAGTGCCTCTCGTGCAAGACCTGTCGCATTGGACATCTCCAGCGCGATATTCGCAGTGAGCGTACGTACGGGATCGGTCAGCGAATGGGGAATTCGCACCGTGTTGCCTGCCACCATGATCACGGCCATGGTCTCGCCCAAGGATCGTCCCATAGCCAAAATAACGCTGGCGATTATCCCGGAGCGGGCCGCTTTTAGAATGACCATGTGGACGCTCTGCCAACGGGTCGCCCCGAGTGCAAGTGCCCCTTCACGATAAGAATTAGGAACTGCTGCAATCGCATCTGTTGAGATGCTGATGACCGTCGGCAGAACCATGATGCCCAGAATGATTGAAGCGGCCAGAATCGAAAGTCCAGGTCCGCCCATATACTCGCGAATAAAGGGCGCGAGGACCATGACGCCGAGAAATCCAAAGACGACCGAGGGGATTCCAGCCAGCAGTTCGATGGTGGGCTTGATAATACGCATGAAGGGACGGGGTACAAATTCATTCAGAAAGATTGCCCCTGCAATGCCCAGTGGCGCACCGATCAACATCGCGCCTAAGGTGACATAGAGCGACGAGACGATCATCGAAAAAATGCCGAATTTTCCGTCCTGAGGATTCCAATCGGAAGAGAATAGAAAATCCCTGAGGCCGATCTTGAACATGAACGGCAATCCCTCTTTGAAGATGAAGATCGCAATCAACAACAGGCTGGCTAAAGCCGAAAAAGCCACAACGGTCAATAGCCCCTTAGCTACGTGCTCCCCATTGATCTTTAGACGCATCATTTTTTTACTTGGCCCGGATCAGGCCGTTCTTATGAATCAACACTTGGGCCTCTTCGGAGAGCAGATAGTTCAGGAAGGCCTGACCTGCAGGAGAGATCGTAGGCTTGTATATGAGGAAGACCGGACGGACCAAGGGATAGCGTCCTGCCACAATGTCTTGCTCCCCACAGGAGGCTCCGTCAACGGAGACGGCTTTGATTTTTTCGTTGATCAACCCATGGGAGAGATAGCCGACGGCAAAGGAATCATTGGCGACGGTCTCGCGGATGGTGCCGTTGGAATCCTGAATGAGCGCATCTTTGGTCAACGTCATGTTGCCGACTATTTTTTCGAATGAGGACCGGGTTCCTGATCCTGCTTCCCGTGAGATAACCGAGATCGTATGGTCGTTTCCACCGAGCTCTTTCCAGTTTTTGATCGTGCCACTAAAGATGCCTCGGACCTGATCAGTAGTCAATCCCTTGATGGCGTTGGAGGGGTGTACCACGACCGCGATTCCGTCGCGTGCCACGATTAAATTTTTAAGTGCTGCGGCTTCTGCTGGCAACTTGACGAGATCCGCCATGCCGATCTGCGCTGCACCTGACAACGCAGACTGGATGCCCAATGCCGAGCCACCGCCTTGAATGGTGATCGAGACTTCGGGATGCGTGTTCATATATTGATCTGCCAGCTTTTCGGCAAAGGGTTGAAACGCTGTTGAACCTGCGACAGTAATGTTTTCACGTGATTTTCCGCACCCGCTCACGAGTAGCGTCCCCACCATGATGAGGCCCAACAGATAAGATAAACTTTTGCTGACTAACATGACCATCCTCCTTGACAACCCTCATTAGGTTGATTCGTGTTCTATTAAAGCAGAAAGGGCCCCGCTTGTCCAAAAGTTTGGTGTTAGAAATGTGTTAGGAAAAATTAAAAAACACCGCTTGAAGGATTTTAATCGCTCAAGCGGTGTTGTTCGGTTTCATATTGGAGGGTCGGGTTACATCCCGACCGACGGTGCGGGTGAAACCGCACCCTCCATGTATGGGGTATTCCCTTACTTATTGGCTCTCAACGCGGCCTGTGCAGCCGCGAGGCGTGCGATTGGCACGCGGTACGGTGAACAGGAGACGTAGGTGAGTCCGATCTTGTGGCAGAAGCCGATGGTCTTGGGTTCGCCACCGTGTTCGCCGCAGATGCCCATCTTCATGCCGGGCTTGACCGCACGGCCATGCTCGACCGCATACTGCATCAGACGGCCAACGCCAGCCTGGTCCAGCACTTGGAAGGGGTCATAGTCGTAGATGCCCTTGGAGACATACTCGCCGAGGAACTTGCCTGCATCGTCACGTGAGAAGCCGCATCCCATCTGGGTGAGGTCATTCGTGCCGAATGAGAAGAAGTCCGCTTCAGCAGCGATCTCATCCGCAGTCATGGCGGCGCGAGGAACTTCAATCATGGTGCCGATGGAGATCGACAGCTTGATCTTCTTTTCCTTCTCGACCAGTGCGATGGTCCGCAGGACGATCTCCTTCTGGAGGGTCAGTTCCTTGACATTGCCCACGAGCGGAATCATGATCTCAGCCTTGGAGCCCTTGACCCTGGCGGCTGCTTCCGCAACGGCGCGGGCTTGCATCTCGGTCACTTCCGGATAGGTGATACCGAGGCGGCAGCCACGGTGTCCGAGCATCGGGTTGAACTCATGGAGTTCGTCCACAATACGCTTGATCTGGTCGACCTTGACATTCAGGAGTGCAGCCATTTCCTTCTGACCCTGAGGATTGTCGTTCTGAGGCAGGAATTCATGCAGGGGTGGATCGAGGAAGCGGATCGTGCAAGGACGGCCCTTGAGCGCCTTGAAGATGCCCTCGAAATCCTTACGCTGGAGAGGCAGGAGAGCTGCGAGCGCCTGCAGGTACTGAGAGAGAGGCTCCTTGAGGTTCGCTTCGATCTCGGCTCTGTCTTTTTCGGCAGCGTTCGAGAGTTCAGCGCGCAACTTCTTCACGGTCTCCGCAACGAGGATCAAGCGGCGGAAGGCGATGATGCGGCCTTCTTCGAAGAACATGTGCTCGGTACGGCAGAGGCCGATGCCTTCAGCGCCAAAGTTCACAGCGACTGCTGCATCGTGCGGGGTGTCTGCATTCGTGCGGACCTGAAGCGTGCGATACTTGTCAGCCAACTTCATGATCTGTGCGAAAGGACCCGTGAGCTTCGCTTCGATGGTTGCGACTTCGCCTTTATACACCGCGCCGGTCGAACCGTTGAGCGAGAGCCATTCACCTTCCTTCAGCGTCACCTTGCCGATGGTCAATGTCTTCTTGGCATAGTCGATTTGTGCATCGCCAGCACCCGAGACGCAGCACTTGCCCATACCGCGAGCAACCACGGCTGCGTGGGACGTCATGCCACCGCGCGCGGTCAGGATACCCTTGGCCGCGTCCATGCCTGCGAGATCTTCAGGGCTCGTTTCGATACGAACCAAAATGACAATCTTGCCCTGCTTCGCCCAAGCTTCCGCTGCATGCGCGGAGAAGACGATCTGTCCTGTAGCTGCGCCAGGCGATGCCGGCAGTCCGACGGTCAGTTTCTGAGCCTTGGCTTCGGCGTTCTTGTCGAAGATCGGATGCAGAAGTTGATCCAATGACATCGGGTCAACGCGCAGGACGGCTGACTTCTCGTCGATCAGCTTCTCTTTGACGAGGTCGGTGGCGATGCGGACTGCTGCTGCAGCCGTACGCTTACCATTACGGGTTTGAAGCATGTAGAGCTTACCATCTTCGATGGTGAATTCAAGATCCTGCATATCCTTATAGTGCTTCTCCAACGTGACACGGATGGTGTCGAGTTGTTTGAAGACCTTGGGCATGGATTCCTGGAGTGCAGGATAGCCAGTCTTGCGGGACTGCTCGCAGATGCCCTGGCTCTTCGCCCATTCGCGGGAACCCGCGATGGTGATCTGCTGCGGCGTGCGGATACCCGCCACGACATCTTCGCCCTGAGCGTTGATGAGGTATTCGCCATAGAAATACTTGTTGTCGCCGGTGGAGGGGTCGCGTGTGAACGCAACGCCTGTGGCGGAGTTGGAACCCGAGTTGCCGAAGACCATCGCCTGGACGTTCACGGCGGTACCGAGCAAGCCGCGAATGTCATACATTTCGCGATACTTGTTGGCGCGCGGATTGTTCCAGGAGCCAAACACAGCATTGATGCCGGCACGGAGCTGCTCCATGGCGCAGGTCGGGAATTGCTTGCCTGTCGCATTCTTAACAACCGTCTCGTAACGCTTGACGACTTCTTGTAGGTGCTCGGTTGTGAGTTCGTTGTCGATTTTGATACCCGCTTCTTTTTTCACGGCGGCGAGTTCATGCTCGAAGTCATGATGATCAACACCCATCACCACGCTGCCGAACATCTGCATGAAGCGGCGGTAGGAGTCCCACACGAAACGCGGATTCTGCGTCCGTTCGATCATGGCATTGACGGTTTCGGGATTTAGTCCGAGGTTCAACACCGTATCCATCATGCCAGGCATGGAGACTGCCGCGCCTGAACGGACCGATACGAGCAAGGGATTCTTGCCAGAACCGAAAGTCTTTCCGGTTGCCTTTTCGAGTTTGGCTAGCGCAACATCCATTTCCTTTGCGATCAGGGCCTGAAGGTTCTTTTCGCCAATCTCATAATACTTAGCGCAGGCTTCAGTCGTAATGGTGAATCCTGGAGGCACCGGCAGACCGATGCTTGCCATATCAGCGAGGTTTGCGCCCTTACCGCCGAGTAATTGTTTCATGGAACCTTTACCTTCGGACTGCGTTGCGCCGAAGGAATAAACATATTTCGCGTTCTTAGCTGGTGCTTTCTTAGCAGCAGCTGGTGCTTTCTTTGCCATAATAACCATGTATCCTTTTGGTTTGTTAAAAAATTAAAACGTAAGAGTTTATCAGATATCGTCCTGTGCGTCAACTACCCCGAAAAAGACGATTTATGAGCCTTAATGCCCAGGTTTTGAGGTGTTTGCCTTCTTTTTACGTGTAGCGCAAAATTTCGTCGACGGTGGTATAACCGTCAAGAACATTACGGATCGCGTCTTCACGCATGGTCCGCATGCCCAGTTCACGTGCACGTTCACGGATGAAAAGGGTCGGTCGACGTTCGTTGATGAGATCACGGATCGGATCCGAAATACGCAGATATTCAAAGACGCCTTTACGTCCTTTATAACCCGTTCCGCTGCATTTTGAACAGCCTTTGCCGTAATAGAACTGGCGGTCTCCGACATTTTCGCGCTTGAGCGACAGACGGGCGATGGTGTCGTTGTCGGGCGTGAAGGCTTCCTTGCAGTTGGGGCAGATGGTTCGCAC
>SERZ01000653.1_pt1 | contig 22819 bp, 24 predicted proteins | sample 3171461 | NCBI WGS metagenome assembly SERZ01 (sample SAMN06051861, study PRJNA518727) | freshwater metagenome | biome: subpolar coniferous forest; feature: holomictic lake; material: water; isolation source: holomictic Lake 227, 6 m depth | place: Canada: near Kenora, Ontario | collected... | reverse complement strand
TTCAGCCTTTACAAATAACTCACCAAAATTCTGCACAAAGGTTTGAAATTCATCACTTTGATCCTGGATCAATGATTGAAACCGCTGAAGCAGCTCAACCTGCCCCAATCCCTTTTCTTCCAGTAATGACCGAAGTTGAGCAATGGTTTGGTCCTGTTTCTGGATTGTTTTTTCCAGCGACTTGCATTTTTCCTGCAAGGTTTGATAATCGGCCTGGGGAACCCAGCCCCATAGCTTGGCATTGAGACCGAAAGCAGACTGGAAATTTTCAATCGTCTGTCGCCACATCTGGGTATATTCTGCGGATGCTGGTTGATTAGGCCCGTTCAGGCTGCAAACCTGCTTGAACAGCGTACCAAATTCCGCCATATCCATAACTTTTGGCGTCACACCGGGCGATGTCTGCTCAATCAGCTTTTGCCATTTGGCAGTCTGAATCATATAATTTCCAAAGAATTCCAGAAATTGGCTGTTCATGGGCTACATCCTTAACAATCTAAGAGGCGTCATCCAGGTCGAGTTGAAATCGAACCGGTCCGCGCCAGTTTCCCTCCCCGAACCGGGTATGCAGTGCGCAAGCCGATTTTGGATCAGACCAGGAGGTCGCAATGGCTACATGTCCTTTGGGAAACGGAGTTACCTCGGCGGGAACATAATCCAGCGGAGCCAACGCGGTTTCTTTTTCCACCAGATCATCTTGGGTTCCGTAGCAGATTAACCACGGTATTCCCTTTTCTTTAATCCGATTCAGGTTCAATTTTTGTCCAAACATCTGGATTGGGAGGGTCCCATCCGCTGTGATGGGAATATTGTAAGAGGCAAAACTGATCCGGGTAATAGCAAGTGGCAGATCGAAGCGTTCGGCGGCCAACCAGTAATTCAGTGCTGCCGCGGTTTTGCTGATCTTAACCGGTGCCCCGTTTTTGGCGGTCAACATCTTGATGTCCCGAAAAAATGCGTTCAGCGGCTGTTCGGTTTCGATGCTTTTTAATTTATAAACCCAACCCATCAGCTTTCCATCCGCCACTTTGTTGCCGTTGGGTAGTGTTTTGGTGCCATAAGCCAGATCGTTAAACCGTTTGGGCAGGCGTTTTAAAAATTCCGCCAGACCAAGGCTTCGCGTTCCATCCATGGGTGCAACACAGGTAATAAAGGCATCCACCAGATCATCCAGCTCTCCTGAAAGCAGATTGCACAAAGCGTTGTATCCGCCCTGGCAGTAGCCATTCAGGGTCACGGGTTTGCCGTGTCGTTTGAAGATGGTTTCACAGAAAAGTCGCGTATCCTTGGCATCGTCTTCTGCGGTCATGGTCTGAAGTGCTTCGGTTGTCTTGATGTCTTTCAGAATACGGATGTAGGTGGGAATCCCCTGATTGGCGAAACAATGTACATAGCTTTTGTTTTCACCTGGTAAAAACCCCAGGATATTGGCGCCCAGTACATAGGGCGGCAGGATACAGACTGGTTTTGCATCCATTCGAACCGTTAGTCCGTCGGATGGCGTAATCTGATACAGATAAAACCGATCAGTTTCCGCAACCCGTTCATGCACACCGCGTTCAAAATGAAAGCCGTATTCAGGCTCGATATCCTGGATCATCTGAGGATAAATGCGGACGACCCGGTCCATCAATTCCGCCTGACGGGTGGCGAACGCATTCAGATCATGGTTATTCAGCGCAAACACACTTTGATACATCGCCTGAAGAAAATCGCCCATTTCCTTCTGTGCATAGTTGTTAACCATATCCAATGCACTGGAAACACCACGACCCATCAACTCATTATTGAAATCATTAAGTTTTAAATAGGATTCCAGATTGTCCAGCGGAGACGATTTCGGGAGATGATCGGACTCAGCCTGTTGAAAATAATGGGTTGAAATCAGATAAGGCACAAAAAAATCCGTGGTATATCGCGCCAGACCAGACAAAAATGTCTGCGTGGCGCACCCTAACTTGTTAAAGGCCGAAAAACCTTCCATAAAAGGAAAATCAATATCCGGTGTTTCCGAAATCCTGTCTGCGGGACGATTCATACAACCCCTCTCCTTTTCAGATTTGACGGGATTGATCGGATGGATCATATCCCGCCACATTTCAAGACATCAACTGCTTATTGTGCATTAGAAAAAAAAGAATCAACTTTTGCATAGCTGTCCTCAAGAAGAGACTTGAAATTTTCACAACCGGATTTGTAAGTGGCCATCCAGTCTTTTATGGCCTTTTTCCCCTCTTCAGGAAGCCCAGTGGCCTGTTCCAGGAACACGCCGACAATTTTTTCATTTTGCTCATACACCATACTCATGGCTTTGAAACTGTTGTCTATCGCAGTTTTGTTAAACTGCATCATCTGTTTGGCGATTACTTTCTGATCCATTTGTTCTTTCTCCTTCTTTGGTTAGTTTTATGATACAAGGCGCTTCAAACAATAACCAGTTCCAACGCTGGGTACAGTTTTTTCAAGTTTGGCAGGGATTTTTCCTGCCAGGGGATTTTTTTGCTGCCGACTACACTGAACGCGACATTGCCTTCGTTGCGTACGAGGATGGTAAATTTGGCAAGCACATTAATGCCGGAACTATTCAGAAACTTCAACTCTGTCAAGTCCAGCCGCAGAACTGCCGGTTTTTGCGCAAGAATGTTTTCCAGCATTTCCCTGATCGGGGTATAAAGGGGACCATTCAACCGAAAACTGCCTTCCAGGGCAATCGTGCTGCGCGTTTCGTCATACCAGACGCGATAATCGGGTGTACTGATTTCGATCATTGTCAATCCTTTCGTTGTACAGGCAACCAGGCTTGCGTTTCAATCGCTACAGTGTCACCAATCTGCTCGCGGAACGCCCAGCCGAAACGCACGCCATAATCGCTCATCATGGTTAAATAGCCTATCCCGGAAATGTCGTTTTCCGGATTTAGCGCATTATGCTCAATGCGTTCGAGCAACAGTTGCTGTGGATCGCCTTCCAATAGCCCGTAAATCACTGTTTCCAGATGATGGCGCGCAGATAAGGAGGCGGAATTGAAGGCGCACAAAAGCAAATCAGAGTTGGTCATCATTGCCCGCAACTTCAATGTGCCGCAACAACCAAATTTGCTGGCATTTTCAAGCAATTCGTTAACGACATAATTCACACTGAAAGTCAGCTCATCACGCCCGACCAGCACGCCGTCAGATTCCGCCGGAAAAAACGACGCAAAATAAGCCGCCACGGTATTGGCTGTGATGTCGCAATGCGCCCATTGGAAAGGCAGCAAGGATTGATTACCAAAAAACACCTCAAAATTATGAGTGCTATGTTCTGGAATGTGATAATGACCCAAGGTTTTCATAGTTTATTCCATACTATTGGATTCTCTTGATAACGAGCAAGGTAATGTCATCAAAGACCTCGTGATTGCCAATAAACTGAGTCAGATCCGCCACGATGCCTTCCTGAATTTCTGCTGCATTTAGAGACAGCCGCTTTTGCAGGCTGTCGCAGAGGCGGTCGATTCCGAACTGTTCCCCATCCTTATTTTCGGCCTCGGTAATACCGTCGGTGATCAGCAACAACACGTCACGCGGGCCAAAGTCAACTTGTTGCGTAGCCACGAATGAGCTGATATCAGGCACCAAACCAATGGATATGCCTAAATCAATGGTATTAAATCGCTCAATTCGGCCGTCGCTTCGCCCGACAATCAGTTCTTCATGCTGGCCGGACAATGTCAGCACATCATCCTGAAAATCCAGGAAGCAAAGGGACAGACTCCTATCTGTGTCAATGCGCTGAATATTTTGATACAAAACTTCATTGAGCAGAATCAGGAAGCGCACCGGATCATACATACCCGACTCAAGCAAAGATCGTGCGATGCTTTGAACCATGAGCATCAGTACCCCGCTTTCCAGGCCATGACCCGTGACATCGCCCATGCCGATTTTAATCAGATTGCGATGACGCAACACATCATAGTAATCGCCGCCGACTTCATCAGCAGGACGCATGAAACCGGAAATGTCAAGTTGCGGATCAATGGCATCCAGCTCAGCCTGTTTGGGCAGCACCATCATCTGCAGGCGACGGGCGACATCCAGCTCGGCGCCAAGCCGCAGATTGTCCGCCTTCAAGAGTTTGTTCAACAACTGAACCTCTGCGTTTGCCTGCTCCAATTCACTTGTTCGTTTGCTCACCAAATTTTCCAGATTGGTGGTGTAAAGCTGTATTTCGCCAGCCATTCCGTTAAACACAGCAGCCAACTGTCCCACTTCATCATTGCTGCGAACGTTGACGCGTACCGCATAATCCTTGCTTTGCAGCCGTCGGGCGGCATTGGCCAAATCGCTCAGCCCCTGAGTCATGCGTTTCGAGAGCAAGAGAGCACTCAAAATTGCAGCAAACAAGCTGACAACGCCAACCAGACCGTAGCTGCGCAGGATACCGTGCAGGGTGTTTTTGATTTCCGACTGGGCAGCCGTCAAAGACTCATAGATTTCCTTTTCCGGAACCACAAAACCCAGCGTCCAAAATTCGTCCCGAATATGGGCAGCGGGCAAAACACCATTGTTTTCATTGTATTCCCACATCTGGACAGATGGCAGGCGCATCAGGGTCAAAATGTGCGGCTCTTGCTGTCCCTGAGCATTGATCAGCATCAGTTGTTTGCTATGCACCTGATCGTCCTGCGGCAGTTGAAGACCCATGACGTTTGCCTGTGAACTCTGGCTTAACTCGCGCTTTTGCATATTTACGCCCAATGCACTGGCAATCATCTTCAGCCCAAGAACAGATTCTCCTGACTCATTAATGGCCATTACATTACCGTCTGATTGTGTGATAAAGGCAAACCCGCTTTTGGCCAATTTGACATCACGAACCAGATCAACGATGTCTTCCAGTGAAAAATCCATACATGCCGCACCGGCAAACGATGCGTGTTTATCTGGATGCCATTTCCAAACCGGGTGAAAAACGCTGACAATGATGCCGCCGCCTGCTGCATCCAAATAAGGGGAAGTGGTGGTCGTGGTGCGGCGCAAGTCGTTTGGCGCAAGTGTGTTTGGCAGTTGCTGCCAACAGTCCACAATACCTGGAAAAAAATAATCCCAAAAGTCGGCGGATGTGCTTCCGGGATAATTCTTGTCAAACTCGGCTGCCATGTCACGAAAGCGACTCAGTCGCAAAAATGATTGCTGATGTGGACCAACCATGTACATGTAAAGTTTACTGGCCCCGTTATCGGTCATGGTCGGCAACAACAGGTCCAATACTGCGGTATCCTGCACCGCAGCCAGCACGTCGGGTCTGACGCTTCCATCGCTTTCCAACAGTGGCTTCAAGATGGTGACCACAGAGCGCGCCGGAGACTCATTCTGCGCCCAGAGGATATCGTTTGAACACACTTTGGTGACCAACTGGCTACTGAACGCAGTGGTTTGGGCAAGCGCGGCGCCCAGCATCCGCGCATCTTGCGGGTTGTCCACCAACACCTGCATCACATCCGCTAGCATCTGCGTTTCCGAAAACGCCTGGTTCATAATCAGGCGTGTTCGTTCGGCGACGGTTCGTATATAATTCGAGAGGTATTCAAGACTGGCGGCCGTAAGGCCCTGTTGAATTTTGACAGAAGCATCCTGTCCAAGTCGGGTAAAATTGTTTACGGCAAAAACCCCGCTTAATATCAGCGCCAGTAATACACCTCCAGCGGCCACGAGAAAAAACTTAACCCGAAAACTGCTTCTGCGTCCCATGTACTGTTCTTTGGCGACTGATTCGTTCATTGATTTTCCTGTGTCGTTTATCATCAGCCGGGTTTACAACCTGACGCCACCCAGATCGGCCACCCACCAAAACCTTTCTCATGTGTCACGGAGCGCACATGCGCCGCAAAACCCTCGCGCAACTGTTGGCAATACGCTTCATCTTTTCCGGCATTCCTTGCAAGTTGTTCGATCACATATGTTTCCCAGCTTCGGATAACATCAGCAAAGTCAGAGCCGTTGGTGTTGCAACTGGTCAGCATGAGAGGCTCAACCTGAATATCTTTAAGTCCGGCTTCCGTCATATAGCATCGCATCTTGGGACCAAATTCCAGGTCCATGCTCAATGCGCCAAATAGTCCGGATGCTTCCTGGTAGGTCCACGCAATCTCTTCGGCGTTGGGATAACCGAAGCAGTGGGAATAGGTTTCATTGGTCAAATACACTCTTCCGCCTGGACAACAGATGCGCACCAGCTCGCGCAAAATATTTTCCGGCTTATCAAAAATCTGCAAGGCAAGTCGGCATGCGACAAAATCGAACCGGTTGTCTGCCAGTAGCAAATTTGTCGCATCCCCATAAATGAATTTTAGACTTGGAAGGCGGAATTCACGCGCCAGATGCCTCGCATAGGTTAAGGATGACTGCGCATGATCCACGCCAACAACTACTTTTGGAGCAAAATGACGCACCACCTGCATGGCGAAGCTACCTATTCCGCAACAAATATCGACAACCTTCATATCCGGGGACAAGCCGTGGCGGGGCAGGATGTGTCGCTCATGTTCCCAAATGATTTTAGCTTGCGTCTGTAGCACCGGGATGAAGGAAGAATCTTCCACAGCGTCCTGTCCCGGGTAAAATTGCTTATCATACTGTTCCACACTGAAGTTTCGCCCCAACATCGGGGTCACAACACGGAAACGCCTTTCCGCCCACGGAATGACACTGGAAACAATGATTTTAACGCACAGGTCTGGCCTGTTTTTTTGGACCCAGCACAGCATATTCAGCAAAGCACTGAAAGCTGGAGAATTCATCCGAAGCAACCGTTTACAATTGATGTAAAGCGTTCCTCTGACCGAGGATGCAGCAGAACGCATAATATTCTCGGCGGTGCAGGTTGCAGCACTGTCCCGCGGCAACCATTTTCCTGCCAGGATCAGCTCCTGCCGTTGCTCGTCAAATGTGATGATAGGATGATTGGACATCAAATATTCCCGATCTCTGTTTTTGGACATTTGTTTAAGCTCATGCGTACCGCCAAGCAAATCAAACCGGGTTGGCTCCCATTCTCGACTGTCAAACGCGCACCGTAATCGGCGGCTATTTCATACAGGCAGATGTCGCGTGTGTCCACCGACGAAACCTGAAACAGCAACTGTTCATACAACACAACCGGGTCCTGGGTAGCCAGCGTGGCGACAATACGTTCGTACATCGAACGATCACTGTCACCCACTGAAAATTCTGCGCGCAATACTGTCGCCGTGTTCTCCTCGCTCAACTGCAATATCAGGGAACCCCACCCGGCATTATTACAGAATATCGTCTCAAGCACCTCATTAATGATTGTGGAAAGCATATTGGAAAACGCAAAGGGATCCGCCTTGACCAAACTGAACGCATCCGCCAAAAAATTAGATAACTGATCGCATCGGCGCCAATCGGCAACAAAGCCAGGCATGTCGCAACACACGCGAATCGCCGGAGGCATCGTCATGGAATCCGCCATCTGGGTCATAGGTATCCTTTCCGGCGACTATCGCCATCACATTGAAATGAACATGCCCTGTTAATTTAAAAATCCAGGATGATCATTGAAAAATCATCATCAAATGCCTTCCGTCCCTGCACCGCGCGCAAATCAGTCACCAAGCCATGCATGTCAGGATGGTCTTGCGGACCATATCGCCCAATTAAGTTACACAATTCATTCAAGGAAAACATGCCACCTGTCACCTTTTGCAACTCATATACGCCATCGCTGAACACAAACAGCCGGCTGCCTTCAGTGATAAACATCATCTGATCCCGATACTCGAACTCCGGAACCATGCCAATAATAGGTTGCGGACGGAGGAATTTTATGATTTCAGCAGTTTGCGTGGAGCCTGGAGCTTGAGTGGATACTGGTGTCTGCGTGGAGCTTGGTGCAATAAGAATGGCCGGATTATGCCCACCGCCGGCAAATGTCAATTGATGACTCACCCGATGATAAACACCATACCACAGGGTCAAAAACATCTCGTTTTGCCTGGAGATGTCAAACACGGTATTCATGGCGGTCAACACCTGGTTCGGACATCGAAAATCAATGCCCGAAAGCGTTTCGCCACGCAACGTACTGATGGCAGTGACAGACAGCAGCGCCGCGCCGACACCATGGCCGCAAACATCAAGCAGATAAACTGCCAGATGCTCCGAATCAATCCAATGATAGCCAAACGAATCACCGCCCAACTCCGATGACGGAATAAAAAGCCATTCAGCACGAACCGGTTTGGTCATGGGTTCCGGCAAGAGCGCCATTACATATCGGAGTGCCTGATCGAGCTCCTCCTGCAATCGTGCCTGAATTTTTTCGAGAGCGATGTTTTTTTCCGCCAGTTCATCCTCAATCGCCTCGCCGTGCTCCGTCGTCGTTTCGTAAAGCAGCTCCAGATCCTCTAAATCGCGCTTCAATTGCGCGTTTTCAGCCCGCAACAGCACCAGTTCCTCCTGTGAACTTTCCGGCATATTATTGTCACCTGTCTCTGCATTGATCGTTGCTTCAAGGATGCTATCTGTTGATGTATCCACCGTCCTGTTTTATTGATCAGAACGAAAAGATGCTCCAATTTTGGCTATGATATAGCGAAATTTCTGTAATTGCAATCAGAGATTGCTCTTCAGTATATCGCATTGCTGCACAGCAGCGCGGACAAAGTATATCGGCTTGGTTGCAAACCGGGTTAGAATATATAGGCAAGACGGACATAAACCCAGTCTCCACTGGGATAGTTTTCTGAGTCGATATCATGCATCCAGCGAATACCGGCAGTGCATTTTTCCGAAAGGGTATAGGAGAGGTTGAGGCCGAGTTTGACGTTCATTGGTTTACTGTCGGATACGGTGATGCCGTCGTATGCAGCGTCGTCCACTCCAATCCAGTAGGCGGCGTTGACACCAACGCGGAATTTGTCGGTGATACCATAATGGACGACTGTTTCAAGTTCAAGCGCATCTGGTTCATCGTATTTAAGTTTGTCGCTCTTTGTGAACTGGAAATAGTTGACGTTGAAGTCCATCCCGAATTTGTTGGGATACCAGCCAAAGGCAAATTGATGCTGGAACCACCAGGCATCCCGGCCGAGATTTACGGCATTATTTTCATCGTAATTACCAGTGGGCATAAAAATGAATTCCCAGAAGGACAGATACAGTTTTGAATTCGGATTTTCATACAGATAGATAAAGGGGGAGATTCCGATATCACCGAGACCGAACTCATTATTGGCGCCGTCAAGACTGACGTGGGCAAAGGGGATGACGGCATTGAAACCATAGGAAAGTTTATCTGCTATTTGCCCCATGAAATACACCGGTCGAAGCAGCATATAGCTCTGATCGTAACCGAAATGAAACTTGTCGCCTGTTTTGTCTGCAATGTCAGGGAGATGGATTTGTCCGAAATAGCTGAACAAAGCAACTGTTCCAGGTGGTGCGGAGATGCTGTCATAGGGGTCGATCACATCCGCTGAAGCAAATGCCGCACAATACAAAACCACCAGAGCTACACAAACCAAAAAGAAGTTTCTTTTCATTTACACATTCTCCCTAAAATGTGATCGGCTATTTCTTCAAAAGAGACAACATTCAAAACAGAATTGAACACCATGGTCAAAACTCATTATCTTAATGTTTACAGAATTATTTTGGTTTGAAATTTCATGAGACATCCCGGCTTAAATCAATTTCTTTTGAAACAAATATCCCAGGTGTTCATAAGCGCTTTGCGCCGCGCGCCTGCCGGATGAAGTCCTCAATATCATGCCGATTTTCAGCAAATAGGGTTCAACCACATCCACCAGTGTGTCGGTTTCTTCCTGAAGGGTTGCGGCAATGGCTTCAATCCCGACCGGACCACCATCATAAAAATCAATCACGGTTTTCAGGTAGCGCCTATCCAGATCCGTAAGCCCTTTTTCATCCACCCCTTCAAGAAGTAATGCCGCATTAACAATGGCCTGCGTGATGGCTCCGTCTGCTCGAACCTGAGCATAATCCCTTACCCTTTTCAGCAGTCGATTGACAATTCGAGGTGTCCCACGAGATCGCCTGGAAAGCTCCTGAGCGCCGGCTGTATCAATGGCGATATCCAAAAGGGCGGCAGACCTTCTGGTAATTTGAACCAGTTCTGTTTCGCGATAAAAATCCAGACTTCTGAATATCCCGAATCTGTCCCTTAAAGGCGAAGACAGAAGGCCGACCCGCGTGGTGGCGCCTACGAGAGAAAATCGTTCCAGTCGAATACGATGGCTTCTGGCATGAGCGCCTTTGTCAAATACAAAGTCAACAGCAAAGTCTTCCATGGCGGGATATAAAAACTCCTCCACGGTCTTGGGCAAGCGATGTATCTCATCCACAAACAACACATCCCCTCTGGACAGATGGGTTAAGATGCCGATGAGATCACCCCCTTTTTCCAAAGCCGGACCTGAAGTTACGGTCATGGCTCCTCCCATTTCATTGGCTATGATGTGGGCAAGTGTGGTTTTTCCCAACCCCGGAGGACCATGAAACAGTACGTGATCAAGCGGCTCTTTTCTCTTCTTTGCAGCTTCGATTGCGATTATCAGGGTTTCAACCACTTCCGATTGACCGACATATTCGGATAGGCGTTCGGGACGAAGCGATAGCATGTCGTTTTCGATGTCCGCCGGTTGGCAGGTTCCAGCTACAATACCCTGAGTCAATACGGGAGATTTTTCCATACTTTTTGCGGTCATTATAGCTTGGCGCGAAACACTTCTTCAAGAAGGGCTTCCGGTGTAATAATTGAAGGATTGAGTGTAAGGGTTTCTATCACCCTGCGTTTGGCGTCAACTGGTTTAATCCCAAGTTGTTCGACAAGAATATCCAGAACAGGTTGAATCAGTTCATCTTGTTTAACCGTTGGCCGGCCAGTTTCAATCTTTGATAAAACAAATTTATCCAGCTTTCCAGCAAGAGATGCAATCATTTTTTGTGCGGTTCGCTTCCCGATACCCTTAAGTTTTTGAAGCTTATCAAGGTCGTTTGCTTCAACGGCGCTAGCAATATCATGAACAGGAAGTGTCAGCGCCTTGGCGGCTTTCATGGGGCCGATGTCTTCAACAGTTATCAGTCGCTGAAAAAATTCTTTTTCTTCATCGGTATTGAACCCGATCAGCACGGGTTTAGGCTGTTTTTCTGTTTGATGAAAGTATATGAACAGCGACACAGTGTCCCCGACTTTTCTTTCCTTTAACGAATCCATTACAATGGTTGGGAGCAGCACCTCATACCCTATCTGATTGGCAAGAATCAGTATTCGGTCATCATTTTTCTGAAGTATGTTGCCCTCAATATATCCGATCACTTCTCATTCCTCAATCAACGATTCTGACATCATTGTAACGCAGCAAACCAATCATCGCCAGTCCCAAGGCATCGGAGGCATGATCCGGCTTGATGGGCGCAGTCAGGGACAGCCGGCTGCGAACCGATTTTTCGAGTTGGCTTTTGCTGGCATTGCCGTTTCCGGTAAGCACCTGCTTGGCTTCACGTACCGGAATTTCCTGTATGGGAATGTTGTGAAAAGCGCCTGCCAATAGAATGACGCCGGAAACTTTTCCCAGAATAATACCGGAACGGGGGAATTTCTCAAGGGAAAACACATCTTCAACAATCATCATATCAGGTTTTTCAATGGATAATGTTTGAAGAATCTGTGTATAAATCTGACTCAGGCGGAGGGGCAGGGCAATGTTGGCTAAGGTGTGAATGCTTCCATAAGAATAACTCAGGATGGTTAATCCTTTTCCTGAAACAATTCCAATTCCTGTTGAGGCCAAACCAGGATCTATGCCTATCACCTTAATCATTGGTTATGGATACCATCCATATTGGCTGGATTTAAGAACCTTCAAGTTTTTGTTTGGCGATTTTAGCTTCGTTACTGGAAGGATATTTGTTGATCAGTTCTTTCAGGATCAGCCGCGCATTGGACTTGTCTCCGAGATTATAAAACGAAAAGCCCTGTTTCAGAAGCGATGCCTGGACCTTGTTTCCCTTTGGGTAGTTTTCAATCACCTTCTGGTATTCCAGAATGGCTTTTTCGTACCACTTTTGCCGGTAAAAGATTTCTCCAACCCAGAACTGGGCGCTATCTGCGATGGTGGATTTGGGATACCGTTTGAGAAACTCCTGAAAGCTTGTTCTGGCGGTTTCCAGCTCCCCTGAATCAAAATCCTGCTTGGCCTTGGCGTAAAGTTCATTTTCGGCCATCTCTTTTGCTGGAGAGACATCAGCCTTTTCCTTGGCAGTGGGCTTTTCCGGAACCGTCTTTCCGGGTGTTGCTTTTTTTGTTGCGCCGTCCAGAGCAAGGTATTCTTCTATTCGGAGCAGCCGGTCTTTGATTGAAAGAGATGTTTGTTCCAGATTATTCATTCTGGTTTCAATGCTGTCACCAGCATCACCGGAAATCATGGCTTTTTGGCGATAAGTTTTTTCTTCAAATTTTCCGTTGAGAAGCTGAATCTGTTCTTGCAGTCTGTCAACGGTGGCATAAAGCTCAGCATACTGGGTTCGAAGCTGATGTTCTTTTTCAGTCTGGCTTTTTCGGAAATCTTCCATCCGCAATTGAAACTGATCTCTGGATTTCTCAACATCAGTCCCACGGCTCTCAAGATTTGCAATCCGACTGTCAGTCCTTGTAACCTCCTGACGGGTTGCACATCCAGACACCAGAAAACCAGTCACCAGAAGAATGGCCAGAAGTATTGGTGGATAAATAACAAGACAAAACAAGCTAGATTTCATGACAATACATTTACCCATGTATAAATAAATGGTGGACCCAAACGGGAAAAACAAAAAGCCTTTCGCCCGTATGGATACGAAAATGGCAGGCAGCACAGTATGATGTGCTAACCTGCCATTACCAAACTAAAAAAATCCCGTCATGAAACTTTTTATTTCAGGACAAAATGAGCCCGTCTGTTTTTGGCATAGGCGGATTCTGTCTTTGAAGGATCAAGAGGTTTTTCTTTTCCATAACTGATCGTGGTCATTTTGGCAGCCGGAACACCCATGTTAACGAGGAAAGCTTTTGCAGATTCTGCACGTCTTTCACCGAGGGCAATGTTGTATGCTACGGTGCCACGCTCATCACAATGACCTTCAACGGTGGTGGCGGCATCTGCATTTTTCTTCAACCAGTCAGCCTTGTCTTTCAGAATGGCCTGAGCAGTGGCATCCAGCACAGCACTGTCAAAAGCAAAATTGACATCCTGTTTCATGAATTTTTCTCGAGCTGCCAGCGCTGCACTTTTTGCAGCATCGTCCGTAGCAGGCGGAGCTGGAGGCGCCTTTTTTGCGCTATCGTCGGTTTTTGAAACGGCTGCTTCAGGCTTTACGGCTTTTTTGGCGCATGATGCGGTTAACATCAAACCTGGTACGATAAACAACATTGCTAAAATTACCCAATACTTTCTCTTCATTTTACTTCCTCCTTTAAATAAAAAATTAATTTGTCACACCCGGTGACCATTTGGGCTCTGATTGCTGACCTGGCGTACTCATCAACCTGCGTTGATCCGCCCCGTAAGCAGTCATAACATAAATCCTCGATAACCCTTCTCTGGTAGAGCTAAACGCTATCATACTGGCATCCGGCGACCATGACGGCGATTCGTTGTCTCCCTGGGCTCGGGTAAGCTGCATCAGCCCCTTGCCATCCACACCAAGCATGCAGATATTAAATCCGCCGCCTTTTTCCAATGCAGTGTAAACAATTTTATCCCCTTTGGGCGACCATTCCGGCTGCGTGTTGTTATTTCCTTGAAAAGTAATGCGTTCGGCCTGCCCGGAATTCATATTTTGAACATAAATCTGGGGCGTTCCTCCCCTTCTGGACACAAATGCCATTTTATTACCGTCCGGCGACCAAGTCGGGGATACATCAATTCCCGGGCTATCAGTCAACCTATTAATAACTTTTCCGGTTCCGGTCAATAGATAAATTTCAGGATCTCCAGAAAAAGACAAGGATGCCGCCAGCTCAAACTTCCCAGGAACCCATGAAGGAGAAATGCCCATGCCCTTTTTATCCACCACGGAAGTTCGTTTATCAGAAATATTCTGAATAAACAAGTCCGGTTTTCCTTTGGAATATGATGTATAGGCAACCCACTTGCCGTCATACGACACTGCAGGAGAAAGATTAATGCTTTGATTATGGGTGATCTGGGTGGGATTGTAACCATCAAAGTCGCAAATATACACCTCTTTATTGGCTGATCCGGAGGAAATATACACGATTTTACTCTCGAACAAGCCAGTGCTTCCGGTAAGCAGTCCCATGATTTCATTGCAGAACCTGCGAATCATGACACGCATATCTTTCACATTCCCGGTATATTTTCTTCCGATCAACTGTCGCTCATTGTAAGTGTCAAAGAGTCGTAATTCCATTTCAACCTGGGGATTGTTCAAGGCAATAGAGCCGGTTACCAGAAGTTCGGCGCCGATTGCTGTCCAACCCTTAAACACTGGTGCGGCAACGTCTAATTGCCGTGCATCCAACAGAAAAGATCCCCTGTCCAGGATTTTGAAATAACCCGTAAAAGAAAGCGTATCAGAAAGCAGGGTGGCTCCAGTTTGCGCTGCTTCAGACTCGGATACATCCCCGGAAGCAGGCTTAAAAAAAGGTATGGCGATAGGTACTTTCTTTAAAGAAGGGTTGTTGATATCGATATAGTCGTACTTGTCGGCGCCAAAAGCCACTCCGGTCGATAGAATACCAACCATGATTATTCCCAAGACCAGAAGGGTGTGTTTGGCAACCAGGGTTTTTCTGCATCCGGCGTTTCCGGAATCCACCATCATGTTAACTCCGTTTCAGTCCTTTAGGTGTAAAAATCAGTCCAAGGTCATAGTATGGGCGTGCAAATTCTTTGGGTAACGGCGGCAGCGGATTTGATTTTTTTACAGCCTTGAGTACAGAGTCATCAAAATAACTGTTACCGGATTTTTTTTCAAACCATATATCAGAAATTTCACCATTTTGCATAATTTTAATCACGATAACGGACACGAGATCTGTTCGTCCGCTGAAAAGCTGTTCATTGAACACCCAGTTGTTGTTGATGTGGTCGGGAAGCAGCGACCTGTAAAAATCAATGGGCTGTATTCCAAACGCTCCGGTTCCTCCGGTGCCGCCCCCTCCACCGCCACCTGAAGCCTGTCCTGACGCAGTTTCCTTTGACGGGGACTTGGCCGTTGCTGCCTCAGTTTTTTCTACCTTGCTCTTGATACGGTCCAGAGCAGATGCCAAGGGGTCTGCGGGCCTGGTTTCCTCCACCTGCTTTTCAATACGGTTCAACGCATTTTTAATGGCTTGTGTGGATTTAAATGTTTCTTTTTTCAAAGATGTTTTAATCTTTGGCTTTTCGCTGGAAAGCGATATGACATCCGCCGATTTTTCAGGCTCTGGCTTAGCCGCCTGAGGCTGAGGCTCTGGAACCGACACTTTTTCTGGCTTTGGCGCTGGCCGTTCCGGCTTGGATTCCTGAACCTCGGGCTTAGCTGGCTTTGGCGCAGGCGGCTCCTGTTTGGGTTCCTGAACGTCGGGCTTTGCTGACTTTGGCTCGGGTGCAGCAGGCTTCTCTGATTTGGGCCCAGGTTTTTCCGGTCCGGGATGCCCGGGCTTTCCAACAGAACCAGTTGGCGACATCGTAACCATATTGACCATGATCACTGATGGTACAAATTCTCTTTTTGGAGTAAGATCAGGCAAATAAGTAAATATAACAAAAACCAGCACATGAATAACAAGGGAAACCGCAGCATACCAGCCGATTGAGGCGGCACTGGTTCCTGAAGAAAGCAACAAACTGGCATGAGCTGATCTACGAGCACTCATTCGCTACTTCTTTTTTTCAGGTTTATTATCCAGCGGTACGGTTACCATTCCCAGTTTGTCAATACCAGATGCCTTGATCTCCGCCATCACCCGAACAACTGTACCGTAGGGAATGTTTTTGTCCGCCCGCAGATACGCCTCTTTATCCGGTTTTCCTTCAAGAATCTTGGATAGTTTACTGCTGAGGACATCCAGCGAAACCTGGAATTCGTTGATAAATATCTGGCCGTTGGGATCAATGGTAATGATGAGGTGTTCTTTTTCAGCGGTAAGCGGCGCGGATGTGGTCTCCGGAAGAGCAACATCAACCCCCTGCATCATCATGGGCGCAGTAACCATAAAGATAATCAACAGTACAAGCATGACATCAACCAGCGGCGTGACGTTGATTTCAGACATCAGCCGGCCGTTATTACCACCCATACTCATGGATTGCTTCCTTTGGCGGACATAATGTCCCGCTCAATGATATTCAAAAAATCCGCTGAGAAACCTTGAAGTTCCGTCTCAATGATATTGATTTTCTGCATGAAATAATTAAAGGCGATGACAGATGGAATTGCAGCCGCAAGTCCGGCAGCCGTTGCAATCAAGGCTTCCGAAATTCCAGGAGCAACAACTGCCAGCGTTGCCGACCCCCTAAGGCCAATCCCATGAAAAGAATTCATGATACCCCATACCGTTCCAAAAAGTCCAATAAAGGGGGCCGTGTTTCCCGTTGTCGCCAGAAAAGGCACCATCTGGGTGATCCGGGTAATTTCGGTATTGGTTGCACGCCTGAGAGCACGGGTTACATTATCAATTCCGGCAAAATGTGCTCCCATGGTTAATGTCTCCTGTCCAGGCGTCTGATGCTTGGCGGGTGGTCCGGATTGGCTGACTTTTTTAAGCTCAACGTATCCAATGCGAAACACTTGGGCGATGGGGCTGCTATGAAGTTGCTTGGCCTTGACAAAGGCTTCGGAAAGATCACGGCTTTTCCAGAAATAATCGGTAAACAGCGAGGACTCCTTAAAAGCCCTTCGAATATAGCGATATTTGATGAAAATGATTGCCCAGGACATCACCGAGAAAAAAAGCAGCAGCAGCAGGACAAAGTTCACCATCAAGCCGGAACTGCTGATCATCTGAATCAAATTGATATCTTGTGAAACCATTGTGCGACTGCTCCGATTGTTGGAATATGAATACAGAAAACGATCATGAATTTTTGACATTCGCCCCAAGGATGAGAAAACCAAGTGACAACTCATGATGAATTGTATGCTGACGAAGAAAACTTAAACAATTAATATAATACTTACCGGATAATTATGTCAAGTTATTTCAAAATTTCCTGACATTCCAAATGAGGAATGTATGATTTTTTTCTGTTTTTTTAATGTGATATAGACTTTCAGAAAATTCATTTCGCAAGGCAGCAGGGAGGAGATAATACTGTAGTATATCTCCGACCGATAACGCCTCGAAATTATTTTTCTGAATGTTTATAGTAGCTTAGCAGCATTTTCCCCGCAGATCGCACGAATTTGTTCATCCTTCAGTCCGGCTTTTTTCAATTCGTCCAAATAGCGCAAGGGCTTCAGCAACGGAAAGTCGCTGCCCAGAAGAATTTTTTCATATCCAAAAGCTGTTGCGGCAACCTGATAAATTGCATGATCATAGAGAAAAGGAGAGGCAGCGGTATCAACATAGACATTTTTAAGGACCTCCTTTACTTCCTTTTTCAGCAGATGATAAAAAGGCAGTCCTCCTCCCCAGTGCGCAAGAATAATCACATTGTGTGGAAAGCGCTGCACCATTCTGTAAATCTCGGAGAGCGTCATCGGTGCTTTGCCGGGATAAGCATGGCCGATCGGTTCATTGGTATGGATCAATACGGGGAGACGATTTTCCGCACAAAGGGACATGATCGGAGACAGCGCATTTAAAACCGGCTCGTCGATTCCCGACTGGTAGAATGCCAGTTCTCCAACGCCCTTCAGCCCCCCCTGAATGCATCGGTCAACCTCCTTTGCCGCAGAAGGATGCGATGGATTAAGGCAGCAAAACCCGATCAACCGATCTGGATGGGTTTGAACCATTTCCAATATGTAATCGTTTTGAAACTGCGAGGTTTCAAAACAGTTCCAGGGAAAACCAAACACCACGGATTTGTCGATTCCCTGCTCATCCATGGTAGAGATCAATTCGGTAGCATCCACCAGTCTGGATTTGGGGGAGTCGTACAGCAGTCTGAACTCTGGTTCGCCCTGAAAATAGTTGTCACGATGTTCGCAAATGTCTTTTGGAAAAATATGGGTGTGAAAATCAATAACCATTGTATCCTCGAATCAGTTGTTTCGTTTTTTCAACAGTACTGGCGACATTTAACCTGTCACCTGAATGAACAACAATGTTTTCAACAACATCTAATTCGGGATTGATGTTTTGTCAACAGGTATCCCTGGGAGGAACGATTCGTGTTGATACGCTTTTACAATGATAGTATTATCAGAAAAGGCATGCAGTTAGGGATGAAAATTGATTTTTTATGAAACCGTCTTATTCTAAGCGCTCAGGACTGTTTGACCTGATGGAGAAAAGTCTGACGACAATCTTTTATTTTTTGTCGCAACATACACTGAGAACGAGCATAATTTTGCGTTTTACCCCCACCCCAACCCTCCCCCGCTGGGAGAGGGAGCTAATGGAAATCGCAGATTATGCCCGTTCGCAGCATGCCGACAACAAAACCATTTTTGATGATCAAGAGGATATGAAATGAAAATTGCTTTCCCAACCCAACAGAATTTTGGCCTGCAAAGCCCTTTATTTAACCATTTTGGATCTGCTGTATTTTTTATTGTTGCGGATACAGAGTCTGACAATTTTGAAACCGTGATCAATCCGGACAGGGATCATATTCACGGACAGTGTCAGCCCCTGAAGGCGCTGAACGGAAAACCCGTTGATGCCATTGTGGTCGGTGGCATCGGCAAAGGCGCGCTTCAAAAACTGCTGGCTGCCAATATCAAGGTATATCGGGGTGTCGAGGGCAGTGTTTCGGAAAATCTGGAACGGATCAAAACCGGTAAACTAATTGATTTCAGTATGGATCTGACCTGTTCCGGACACGGCCCGGGTGGCGAGTGCAGCCACTAAATGCTGACCAGTCCCTATCACCAGGAGCAGCATGAAGCCATTCTTATGGCGTCAACACATATAGATACGCTCTCACCAGACCAGATCGAAGCCTTGAGAACATCATCCTGTGAATATCTGATGTTCCGGGATGATGTGGATGCCTTTCTGAATACATATTTTGCAACCATCTGTACGAAAAAATGCTTTCATAACAACCTCAGCGCCTGCTGCTCCAGGGAGGGCATCATCACGTTTTTTGCGGATATTGTCATAAACGCCTTGTTTTCCACTTTGGATGAACAAAAGTTTCTGTTGACGGTTCTCCAAAAACCAAATACCGGCCCCAAATGTGTTTACTTGGGGCCACAAGGCTGTCTGTGGCGGATCAAGCCGATTGTCTGCCAGATGTTTATCTGCGATGCAGCAATGATTCGGATTTTTCCGGACAATCCTACGGCGGAATCCGCGTGGAATGTTCTGAAAAACCGTGAAAAACAGTTTACCTGGCCGGATAAAAAAGTCCTTTTTGACGATATGGAAGCGTTTTTCATTAACGCAGGACATGCTTCTTCCCTCATGTACCTGCATAACAGCCCTGGTCTTCTTCTGGTTAAGAAACGGGCCGGGCTGTAAGCCCAGCATAAACCCATGCCAACTGCAAAACCACTTCAGATAACTATCTGCAATGACATCAGACTCGAAGAAATTCCAGATACTCTCGATCAACTCCTGAGCAATCAACTAAAAATCCCAAATCCCAAATGGCTGGAAAATGACCGCATGGGAAGGTGGAACCGGGAAACCCCCAAGACTCTTTGTTTTTATACCCGGACACCCGACGGTGGTCTGATCTTGCCGCGTGGATGCATGGGGCAGTTGATCCGCCGCTGTAAAAAAGATGGCATTGAGTATCTGATTCACGATAACCGGAGAACTCTTTCCCTGCTTGATTTTACCTTTACCGGAATGCTGAAACCGTTTCAGAAGACCGCAGTCGAGGCCCTGGGACCAAAACATTTTGGCACGTTTTCTGCGCCGACCGGAAGCGGTAAAACCATCATGGCCCTGGCATTGATTGCCGACCGGCGACAACCGACCCTGATAATCGTACACACGCAGGATCTGGCCGATCAATGGGTAAATCGCATTGGAACATTTTTAAATATTCCGGAAGCTGAAATTGGACGGATCGGCGGTGGGAAAAAGAAAATAGGGACGCACATCACTGTTGCTCTGGTTCAATCGCTGTACAAATGCGCCGAGGAAATCGCGCCCCACATCGGGTTTCTGATCGTCGATGAATGCCACCGGTGCCCCAGCCGGACATTTACCGAGGCTGTCTCGCTGTTTGATTCAAAATACATGATGGGGTTATCCGCTACGCCCTGGCGCAGGGATAATCTGTCTCAATTGATCTTCTGGCATCTGGGTGATGTTCAGTATTCGATTAACAAGAATCAACTGATTGATTCAGGCGATATTCTGGACGCAGAAATTGTGGAGCGCCAGACCGAGTTCAAGCCCCATCATGATCCGTCAAAAGCTTACAGCAAAATGCTGGCGGAACTGACGACGGACGACCTGCGAAACCGCCTGATCGCCTCGGACGTGGCGATTGAGGCGGAAAAAACAGACGGAATCTGCCTGGTATTATCAGATAGAAAACAGCACTGCGAAACCCTGAGAGCCCTCCTGACCTTCCGGCATAAAATCACAGCCGAAGTGCTGACCGGAGATGTGGATGCCAACCAGAGGGTACATATTCTTAAAGAGCTGGCCGGGGGAAACATCAAAGTTCTGATCGCAACCGGTCAGCTCCTTGGGGAAGGATTTGACTGCCCGAATCTGTCGTCCCTTTTTCTGACAACCCCCATCCGCTTCAGCGGCAGAGTTCTACAATATATCGGCAGGGTGCTTCGCCCAGCACCCGGTAAACACCAAGCCCGAATATTTGATTATGTGGATGTTCATGTCGGTGTGCTTAAATCGGCGGCGGATGCCAGACAGAGAGTGTATCAGGGTGAAAGTGACCGCTGATACCTACCTGCGCCAAGAAAAATAAAAAAACCAAAAACTCTTTTGGCAGAATTAAAAACCACAATGAATACCCTTCAACCCGTTAAATACCATTTATGTTTACCACCCCTGCGATTGATCGCAACGTTTCGTTCCTGAGGGGCAATCAGATGGCAATTGATCAATATATTTTTAAAGAGCAGGCTCTTATCCGGGGATTCCATAATCGTACCTTGTAAATCGTAAACGGTGAATCAAATACATAGTTTTGACCATAAGAAAATGGCTGTTTCTGATGATTGCCCCAAACGTACAACCCGGTATATATAACAATAAAAAGAGGATGTGACCCTCTTTTTGGTTCAAAGCAAGGAAAAAACATGCCAATAATTTGCCCCTACCGTGTTGTCCTGGCAGACGATCACGCGATATTCAGACAGTATTTGAAGCGGATTCTCATGGCAAGAAGTGAGATGGAAGTTGCCGGGGAAGCGGGCGATGGGGTCGAACTCCTTGCAATCCTTGGTTTGACTGAGCCGGCCGCGCAGATGGCCATTGTTGACATCACCATGCCGAATATTGGGGGAATCAAGGCGACCGCCACGATAAAGCGCACCTGTCCCGCCACCAAGGTGTTGATACTGAGCATACATCGTGAGAAACAATACGTTCAGGAAGCCCTTTCAGCGGGCGCGGATGGATACCTGCTGAAAGAGGATGCGGACATTGAGCTTTTCCCCGCCATCGAAAAAATCAGGCGTGGCGGGATTTATCTTTCACTTCACCTGAACGAAATGGAATGCTTCTGACTGATTAGTTTTGACCATTGTAAGATTATTATTTCTGAGGATTGTTTCAAGTCCTTCCCTGGTTTAGAATACTGTAAAAGTCGAGAGTAATGAATGTCTAAAAAGTCTGCGGGATAAAATGGGAATAATTGACAATCCATCTCAAAATGTTATAGAGAAAGATTTCAAAAAATCAAAAAGTGAAATTCAAGTTAAGCTGACAATATTGAAACTTTCTCATGCAGATTATTTGGATTTAAAATACGCCAAGCAGCTCTTGAATAATCCGAGCCTTGCATCCAAAATTTTTAACAAGCTGGGAACCACAATTGAGAAAGGGTTGGAACGGTTGCCCGCATGGTGGGGTACCCGGGTGCAGGTGGTTTCTGAAAAAGCGTTGACGCAGACTTTGAATCTGGCGGTTTTATCGATGGGGGATGGGAGCATAAGAACATCCTCCGAAAGAATGTATAAAATGATTGCCGCCGTGTCGGGCGGTGTGGGCGGTGCTTTTGGGCTAACCGCCTTGGCGGTTGAATTGCCCATTTCCACCGTCATCATGTTTCGTTCCATAGCGGACATTGCCCGCAGCACGGGCGAGGATATCCGGTCGATCGAAACCCGGCTGGCATGTTTGGAAGTGTTTGCTTATGGTGGGCGATCACAATATGATGATTGCGCTGAAAGTGGGTATTTTGCTGTTCGGGCCGGTTTGTCCAAGACTGTCGGGGCTGCCAATAAATTCATTGCGGGATATGGTGCAGAAGATGGATCTCCGATTCTTGTAAAACTGATTTCGCAAATATCCGCCAGATTCGGGGTTGTGGTTTCAGAAAAAGCGGCCGCCATTGCAATTCCGATTCTGGGGGCTGCTGGCGGGGTGTTGATTAATACGATTTTTATGGAGCATTTCCAGTGTGCGGCCCGAGGACATTTCATCATCCGCCGGCTGGAAAAGATTTATGGAAAAGAATATATTGAAGCAGCTTATGAAAGGC
>SERZ01000649.1_pt1 | contig 22898 bp, 18 predicted proteins | sample 3171461 | NCBI WGS metagenome assembly SERZ01 (sample SAMN06051861, study PRJNA518727) | freshwater metagenome | biome: subpolar coniferous forest; feature: holomictic lake; material: water; isolation source: holomictic Lake 227, 6 m depth | place: Canada: near Kenora, Ontario | collected... | reverse complement strand
TCGCCCTTACCTAACAAAAAGCAAATATCATACCAAATTCGTTAAATCATAAAGGATATATGAAAATTGATTCTCACGCGAAGGCGCAAAGGCGCGAAGAACATTTTTTCGTGTGTTTCGTGTATTTCGTGGTTTAAAAGTCAGGGCGACCGGCCGGTCGTCCCTACTCACGGTAAACAATCAGCAATCTCAAAAGGGAATTCTTTCTATAGTTGAAAGAAATTTTCACAAATCAAAATAGCAATCATCACCGACTATTGGATCATTCGAACCGATTTAAGCCGTTCCAACAAAGAACCGTTACGGCTTCCTTTTCCCAGATTCAGATCCGTTACCGCCACCCGGTTGATTTTATATGTCAAATCCTGATTGCCATCAGGTACCCGATAGGCCCAGGTTGCGTGAATGGTATATGGCAGAAAGCCCGTTTTTCCCAGATACAGCATGATATGGCCTTTCAGGTAAAGCACGGTAATACCGCCTGATGCCTGATCCAGACTGCGGATTTTAAATATTTCCGGGGTGTCCGGATCAAATTCTGCGACACGTTTTCCCACCATCGCCTGATCCGCTGAATTTCTGGGAAAATTCACTCCCACTGTTGCAAATATCTGCTGAATATAACGTGAACAGTCCTGCTCGCCGTACATGCCTCCCCATCCATACGGAGCATTGAGCATTTCAAATGCCTGCTGAAGGATATTCCGGGCGGTATAGGGAAGATATCCTTCACTAACTTGATTTTTTTGAATATATCCTTGTTGTTTGATCAGATATCCCTGGGAATCGCTTATCGGAATCATGACCTGATACGCATTTTCCACAACCTCAATGAGCGGAAGCCGGACCCCCATCTGCACATATTCTTCGGAGTAAGTCAGCGTCGGGTTCCGGTAAATATCCACTTTTGGACGGAGGATCACCAGAAATCGGTCCGGATGGATAAAATCTTCCAGGGCTTCCAGCGAACACCTGGCGATATGCCGTGATTCCACCCACCCGGAGCTGGACGGTGAACAGACGTAAGTCCATTTCATATCACGGGTTTGGTGCAGGAGCAGCAACGGCGTTCCCATTTCGAGAGCATTGTTTTGAAGATCGTCAAAGTCCACTTCTGATGGGTCGCCATAAAGCGGTTCCAATGTTGGCAATATCCGCTGATCCGAGAACCGGACGACAACTCCGCCAAGAGATATTTGGGCCGTATCAATAACCGGGTCAATGACCGAATCCATGATCGGATTAATTGCAGCCAAATCCATATCCTCAATCATGCGATCATAAAACGCGTCTGGCGCCTGGCGACCGGATGAAAAATATCGGGGTTTGGCCCGCAGATGGTCTATGTCTTTTTGCAAGGCGATGGCAAGATCTCTGCCTGAACATGACGCAGGCCAGGATGTATTTTGGCCGGCACCAAGAGATATTTTGGCCGCAGCGGGCTCTAAGCCTTTTTCAATGTGACGATTCAGTCCGGCAATTTGTTCTGCTGTCAATACCAGGGCATCTGGCGATGGATGGCGGCTGATCCAGTAGCCAGCGGTCAGCATGTTGCGGTCAGTGCCCGGCAGAAGGGTTGGCGCAGCGAGCGGTTTATGGCTTTGCTGCACACAACCAGATACAAAGATGAGCAGTAAGAAGCCCGACAAAAATTGTATGATACAGCGTTTCACCAGCAGTCGTCCTCCACTCAAAAGATGAACAGGGATAATCGCCGGGGACTGTATCATAGGACTGAATGCAGGTCGAGGATAAATTGCGGGGACTGACAACTTCCCGCTTTGGAAAAGGGACATTGGGGGGGATTTGTCGGCAAGATAAACGTCAGTCGGGAGATTCTTCTGTTCACCTACCCCCCTTTTTCAAAAAAAAGGGGTAGGTGAACATTTTCATGTTAACGAGATTAATGATGTTTGTGTTCGTAGAACGGCCATTTATGGAAGAACCATTCGTTCCAGAGTAGCGGAATAATCCACCAGAAATTCCAGATCAGGGACTCGCCATGAACAAATTTATGATCCCAGTGTGGATTTCCCAGGCCCCAGGAGCCAAAGTTGCCATAATAAAAGAAAACATAATAAATCGCGCAAAGCACTAACACGCCAGCGGTTCGGAATCCAAATCCTCCCCAGGAATCCACGTCATCCATGGGAACCATGTCATCGAAATAATGATGCCAGGCCAGAAACGGGATCAGGGTAAAACCAGCGATCTCAGCCGCATGGTACCAAAGGAATCGAAGTTTCTCTGTCTCCTTGTCCATGTGATGCAGCACGTCACTCAGCCAGATCGGCTCTAATTTAACGCAAATTGTAGCCGTAATATAACCGCCGATGATAATAAGGATAAAAGATGTCAAGCCCTTGGCTGGTTGCGGAAGACCGATGGCTGACCAGGGTTTTCCTCTCCAGACATTGGCGGTCATGAACAGGATAACGATCATCCATTCCCACCAGCCAAACACCCAGTGCACATGGGAAAAACCGACTATGCTGGTCCACCATGGCGTATTCAGGCCAAAGGATGTCCCGAAAACCGTACCATAAAGGAATCCCCAGAAAGGAACGATCAGAACAGAATAGAAGAAGAACGTCAAAATGGAACACCAGCCAATTTCTAAGAGGCCGGCTTGGGGCTGTTGCAGATCACTGGGCCGGACTGGCCATTTGCCAAAGAGAATGGTTACAAACGGATAACTGAAAAACCCGATAAGAACAAAACACACCACAGCCCGTTGACCATATAGCGCTGTTTTTGCTGTCATGGCATCAAGGGCCAAGGGCTTGCCGCTCGGAAGCATGGTCTTTCCGGCCTCCGCAAGCGCGTTGATATTATCCTGGCTAAGAAAGTTGAACCCAAGGCCAAGGATTTTATAAAAAACAATGTGGATCATGAACCAGGTAACAATCAGGTTCACAATGGTTTCCACGATGCCTCTCATGGGCTGAGGCATGTTCTGGAACGGCCAGTCCCCTAAAAACATGTGCTGATACAGTCCGACCAGAATCATCATGGCCAGATACATAACAAAGGGATAGGGAAAAGAGCCTACCGGACCACGGGGATCGCTGAAAATATACCAAGTGATCAGGGCGATAACTGTAAACACCGACAAAGAGATGATACCGGTTAATGGTTGTCCCCATCTTGGAACCAGTGCGCCTGCGGCTGCAGGGGCTGCCTGAGCTTTTTCTGCCATTGGATGATACCTCCAATATAGTTTTGGGTGGGGGGATGCGCCTGTCCAGTGCGCGAACACTTATCACAGGAGGTTAGGAAGAGCGGAACTTCGGCTCTTCCTGTCTTTCTTTTTCACCGCATTGGACGGATGATTCCAATGTCGCGCTGACAGACCATCCCCGGTTAACGTTGAATTATTTCTTTCCCCATTCAGAATTCCGCAGATCAACGCGGCGAATCTTTCCACTGACAGTTTTGGGAAGTGCGGTTACAAAATCAATCTTTCTGGGATACTTGTAAGGAGCGGTTACTTTTTTCACATGCTCTTGAAGTTCCTTGGCCAATGCCTCGCTGGCGGTATAACCCGGAGCCAGTATGACAAACGCCTTGACCACTTCGCCGCGTGTTTCATCCGGGCTGGATACCACCGCGGATTCGGCTACCGCAGGATGCTCGATCAGGGCGCTTTCCACTTCAAACGGCCCAATGCGATAGCCGGATGTCAGGATGACGTCATCGGCGCGACCAACAAACCAGAAATATCCATCCTCATCCCGGTAGGCCCGGTCGCCGGTCAGATACCAGTCGCCCTTGAAAGCATTGGCTGTTCTTTCCGGCTCTTTCCAGTATTCCTTGAAGAGGCCAAGGGGTCGGTTAGGTTTAACACGAACAGCGATGTCGCCCTCGGTATTCGCGGGGACGATGGCGCCGTCATTGTCGATGATCTGAAGGTCAAAGCCGGGAGTGGGTTTTCCCATGGACCCGAAACGGGGTTCGATGCAGGGAAAGCTTCCGCACAGAAGTACGGTCTCGGTCTGGCCGTAGCCATCGCGGATGGTGCAGCCAGTCGCCTTTTTCCAGACTTCAATGATTTCAGGATTCAAAGGCTCGCCGGCGCCGACGCAGTGGCGAAGGGTGGGGAATTTATAATCGGCAAGCGGCTGAAGCACCAGCATGCGGTAAATAGTCGGTGCTCCGCACATGGTCGTTACCGGGAACTGGGACAGCAGCTCCAGAGTTTTCTTGGGATCAAATCGGTCTGTGCAGTGAACAAACTGAGCGGCTCCACAGTACCATGGCCCGAAGTAGCTGCTCCAGGCAGCCTTGGCCCAGCCGGTATCGCTGATGTTCCAGTGCATGTCTTCTGGTTTAAGGTCCAGCCAGAATTTTCCGGTGACCTGATGGCCCAGTGGATATGATGTATGTGTATGAAGGGCCATTTTGGGGAACCCGACGGTGCCGGATGTAAAATACACAATGGCTTCTTCATCCCTGGCGGTCATGGCGGTTTCAAATATGTCTGAAGCAGCGGTGACGACTTTCGCATAATCCAGCCAACCGTCTCTATCACCGCCGATAACCAGTTTACATTTCAGGGTCGGGCATTTGTCGGCGACAGCATCAAGCTTGGGTGCGTTGCCGTTATCGGTAATAAAGCATGCTGCATTGGATGTATTGACCCGGTATTCAAGGTCTTTGGAGGTTAACTGGGTGGTTCCCGGAGCAATGATAACGCCCATACGAATACAGGCAGTGAAGACTTCCCACCATTCGATGGAACGTCCCAGAACGATCATAAGCACATCGCCCCGTCTAACACCATTCTTGTATAGCACATTACAGAGTCTTTTGGATGCCTTACTGAAATCCATAAACGTCCGTTTGGCCTCAAGGCCATCGTCATTCACCCAGTGCATAGCCAGTTTATTCGGATCCTGTTTCGCCCATTTATCAATGACATCGCCTGCAAAATTGAAATATTCCGGAACTTCCCATTTAAATTCAGCAAAAGTTTTGTCGTAATCCGTCATGTTGTGTGTCATGGTTCTCCCCTTTGTATGGCCTTATCAATCACGATCTCAGCCGGTTTATATGATTTGCCTGAAAGACATCTTTTGAATATTTCCGGACTTAAAACGCCTGACATCACCTCCCCTGATTTTGAAAAATATAACACCGATTTATACCCGAACAAACCAACTATTTTAACAAATATATTATATATGCAAGAATCAAGTATTTGATACTCAAAAAGAATTCAACAAGTTCCCATTATTATGAACGAGCGCTCAGTCAATTTACAGTCGATATTTATTAATCCAAAAAAAACATCTTGTCAAACTTTTTTCCAAGAATTAATGATTAAATTAAATTCAGGACATGTCCCACCATTATACCATATCCTCTAACCAGGTTCCGATTGCTTTCTGATTGATGATTTTTTGCAGTTGCGCCACCCCGGAAAGGGCGTCTTTAAGAAGAATTCTCTCACGTTTGCGCAGGGCATAAGGATCCAGGTAATTATCCGGGAGCCGGTTCTGACCGATTTTATTCAGATTTTCTCTAAGTGCCAGCATCATCAGGGATTCAAAACTAGTTCGATACAGTGTCGATTCCTCTGAAGATATGGCCCCGGCGGCAGTTAGATGTTCAAGCCTTCCCAGCGTGGAAGGCTCCTGAATTCCACAGCCGACTGCCAGAATTCGAATTCCGGTGACTAACGGTTGTATCCCTGCGCTTTTCAGATTGATTTCATCCTTGTGCATCCCGCTTTTTTCCGTGATGATGGTTCCCGGAAAACCGACTGATACCTGCTCCGGCAGTCCGTTGGCAACCGATTTTCGCCGCAATTGAAGCGATTGCCTGAATATGGAAAACACGCTGTCCAAAAAACTCCGGGACAGGGATTTATTACCCCAGATGGGCCGCATATCCAGCAGAATGGTCATCATTCGGCTATCCAGTGGCAGAAATGTTTTGCTCCATTTTTTGACCCACTGCAGCCATTTGCTTTGAGTTCTTCGCCATTGATCATGAAACGGGCTGATGTTTTCCGGACATCTGGCGAATCCGCACACTTCCAGTCCTTCAACCACGATTTCTGAAAATCGCCTGAAATAGGCATCCACCGTCAAGCACATTTCCGGCTCGATATCCGCGTACAGAATCGCATTGTCCTGTTCAGTCCTTACCGTCTGCTCATAGCGGGCCCCACTCCCCAGATTGATCCAGCAGTAATCGACCGGCGCTGCTCCCCAGCCCTCCAGCTTCATTCTTTCCTCAGACAGTTCCATGACCCGCTGTGTCAGCCGCTCGTGAAGCTCCGACATCACATCCAGAATCTCCCCAATGGCTGCTTTATCGGCAACCATTTCACCCAGAATATGATCCACTTCGCGACTTATCACCAAAAGCCCCTGAATGGACTGCTGAGACTCAATGTTATGGGTCAGCAACATCTGCCCGGTACTGCGCAGCTTGATCAGATCCACCATGGCGATAATTCCCACCAGCTTGCCTCGCTCCACCACAATCAGGTAGCGGGTTTTATTGCGAATCATGGAAACCAGGGCCTGCCCGATAAAGCATTCCGGCCCTACGGTCACCAGGTGACTGTTGATAATCTGCTCTACCCGGCAGGTTGAAATCGGATAAAGCTGCTGAGCAATCAAATGCTTGACTAAGCTGCTTTCAGTAATGATCCCCCTGGGTTTTTGTTCAGAGTCCAGCGCAATCACCGCACTGATATCTTTTTCAGACATGATTCTGGAGACCGCTGACACTGTATCCGACATCAGGCAGGTCACCACGGGATAGGACATGATTTCGCTTACCCGTTTGCCAAATAGGGGGGACTCTGCACTGCTGTAAGCTTCATAGGATTTCTGCGCAACAATTTCCTCGTAGAGCAGCCGCATCCGCTCCGCCAGCAGCGCATTGAAAAAGCTGGAAAATTCAGGATGTTCATAGATGAGTTTTTCAAATTGTTTTCGCGTGATGACCAGACAGACCAGACCTTCCTTGGCCCGTGCAGATCCTGGATACCGCTGCTGAGACAGGATTACCGTTTCGCCCAGGAAATCATATACCCTGCGAAGACCCACCACCGATTCCAGTCCACGGTCATTGGTCACGGTGATTTCAACCAGACCCGAGGCGATGATAAAGAGCAGGTCGAGACTCTGATCACCCTGCCGGAACACATAGGAATTGGGAGAGTATGCCTTGACTCCCGTTTTTTTTGAGAGCTGTTTTAAAACATCAGCTTCCAGAATCTCAAAAGGATCCGTTTTCTTGAGTACTGTCAGAATTTCGTGATCTTCCATAATCCCTGCCCTCTGGTGTGTTCAACTTTTTTTCAAACCAGCATACACTGGACGACCAGATAACTCAAGGTCGTGGGGCAGACTCCTTGCCCCCCCCTTTATAATCACTTGACAAAGGCAAAAATGACATGATAGGCTAATTTGACTGAGCGCTCGTTCATATCGCAAAACACTCTTGGCAGCACGGACCTGATGGAGTATTCACCCCGAAGAACCAAAGATGTCGTTACACTGATCAAAAACCCGGATCTGGTGGAACGCAGGCGAAGGCAAATTGTCGACGCAGCCGTCGAGCTGTTCATTGAAAAAGGATTTCACAAAACCACTACCAGGCAGATCGCCAGCGCCGCCGGCTTTTCCATTGGCTCGCTCTATGAATACGTCAAGTCCAAAGAAGATATTCTCTATCTGGTCTGCGATGCCATTCACGAAGAGATGTCTCAGAACGTTACCCAAGCCCTGCATCGAGCCAACGAGGGTGTGAAAGGTCTGGCCGAGGCCATTCGGGAATATTTTCTGGTATGCCATCGCATGAACGACCACATTCTGCTCATCTATCAGGAAACCCAGTCCCTGCCATCTCAGTGGCGAAAGCGCGTACTGGAAAACGAGGTTCAAATCACCGGTCTTTTTGTCAATGTACTGGCTAATCTATCCGCATCCGGCGATTTGCCGTACATGGACGAAAAACATATTGAGCTGGCTGCGCACAATATCACGGTGTTGGGTCACATGTGGACCTTTCGCAGGTGGTTTTTGGCGCGCCATTACAATATCGAAGATTACATCAACATTCAAACCAGATTGATCTTTGGGATTGATGCCCTTGCCGGCGCCATCCCAACAAAGGAGGAAGCGTGAGTATCGCGATTCAAGCCTATCAGCCCAAATATAATGTCCGAGTGGTTACAGCTACCTCTCTTTTTGACGGCCATGATGCTTCCATCAATATCATGCGGCGGATTTTGCAGGACACAGGTGTTGAAGTTATTCACCTGGGACATAACCGGTCTGTCCAGGAAATTGTTGATGCCGCCATTGAAGAAGATGCGCAGGGTATCGGCGTATCCAGTTACCAGGGCGGCCATCTGGAATTTTTCAAATACATGGTGGATCTGTTAAGAGAAAATGGGGCTTCCCATATCAAGGTTTTCGGGGGCGGCGGCGGCGTGATTGTTCCTGATGAAATTCGGGAGCTGGAGGCTTATGGCGTCGCCAAGATATATTCTCCGGAAGACGGCACACGCATGGGACTTCAGGGCATCATCAATAATATGGTTGAAGCCATGGATTTTTCTACGGTCAGCAACCATCCTGTTAATCTGGAGAACCTGTCGCCCCTGAACAAACTTCGCGTCGCCAACCTGATCACAACTGTCGAGCAGACCAAATCCCATGATATCGGACGGCTCCCCGAACTGCTTGAGCAGTTACGGAATAAAGCGGCTGGAAAAACCGTCCCGGTTTTGGGCATTACCGGTACCGGCGGTTCAGGAAAATCGTCACTGACCGATGAACTTATTTTGCGCCTCCTCAATGATATTCCTGAGATTCATGTCGCCATCGTCAGTTGCGATCCTTCCCGAAGAAAAACCGGCGGCGCGCTTCTTGGCGACAGAATCCGAATGAACGCCATCGGAAGCCCCCGCATCTATATGCGTTCTCTGGCCACCCGACAGTCCAACACCGAAATCCCTGGCACCCTGGGCGAGTCCATCCAGGCGCTAAAAGCTGCAGGCTTTGATCTGATTATCGTCGAAACCGCCGGCATCGGACAAGGGGATTCCCTGATCACCAATATCGTGGATACCTCCATGTATGTCATGACCAGCGAATTTGGAGCAGCCTCTCAGCTCGAAAAAATTGATATGCTGGATTACGCAGATATCGTTGTCGTAAATAAATATGAAAAACGCGGCGGAGAGGATGCTGTCCGGGATGTGCGCAAACAGGTTCAGAGAAACCGATCTGCATGGAACGTCTCTCCGGATGAAATGCCGGTGTTTGGAACCATTGCTTCCAAATTCAATGATGACGGGGTAACAGCGCTTTATCATGCCATTCTTGATACGCTTGCTGATAAAACCAAGGTTCGGTTCAATTCCAGTCTGCCAAAGTCGAAAATACGGACTTCAACATCCAAAACCATCATTATTCCAGCGGAACGAACCAGGTACCTTTCTGAAATCTCGGATGCCATTCGGAATTATCACAAAAAGACCGAAGTACAAGCTGAAGCCGTCCGCACAGCCTGGCATCTGGAAGAAGCCGTTAAGTCCGTTGAACTAACACTTTCCGGCGACAAGCAGGAGCTTTTGAACCAGCTTAAGGATGAGGTAGCGCGCGCCAGAAAAATGGTGGATGAGGAATCCTGTAACACACTTAAAGAATGGGATGAAATCAAGGCGGCCTATACCCAGGACACTCTTACTTATGAGGTGCGGGGCTGTGACATCAAGATTCCGCTTTATACAGAATCTCTTTCTCATAAAAAAATCCCGAAGATATCCATTCCCAAGTTTAAAGACCCCGGCGAGATATACCGATGGATGCGCGAGGAAAACGTTCCTGGAAGATTTCCGTTTACCGCAGGCGCCTTTCCGTTAAAGCGGGTTGGCGAGGATCCCACGAGAATGTTCGCCGGAGAAGGCGATCCGGCCAGAACCAACCGACGATTCAAGCTGCTTTCTGGAAACTACGATGCAAAACGGCTCTCCACTGCATTTGATTCAGCCACCCTCTATGGGTATGATCCGGACAGACGTCCGGACATTTATGGAAAAATTGGCACATCAGGAGTCAGCATCTGCACCCTGGAAGACGTAAAAGTCCTTTATGGCGGCTTTGACCTTTGCGCGCCCAGCACTTCGGTTTCCATGACCATCAATGGCCCGGCGCCCATAATTCTGGCCATGTTCATGAACACGACCATCGACCAGCAACTTGATAAATTCACGGAAAAAAATGGCCGGGCGCCATCTGACGACGAAGCAGCACAGATTCGCGCCAATGCCCTTGCCACTGTCCGGGGAACAGTTCAGGCCGATATTCTGAAAGAAGATCAGGGACAGAACACCTGTATTTTCTCCATTGAATTCGCCCTGAAAATGATGGGTGACATTCAGGAATTTTTTATTCAGAACAGGGTCCGCAATTTCTATTCCGTATCCATATCAGGGTACCACATCGCCGAGGCTGGTGCTAATCCCCTAACCCAGTTGGCGCTGACCCTGTCCAACGGTTTTACTTATGTGGAGTATTACCTTTCCCGGAAAATGCCGCTCGACAGCTTCGCACCGAATCTGTCCTTTTTCTTTTCAAACGGCATGGACCCTGAATACACGGTCATCGGCAGGGTGGCGCGCCGAATATGGTCCATTGCCATGAAAGATAAATACAAGGCGACAGAACGATCCCAGATACTCAAGTATCATATTCAGACATCCGGTAGATCGCTTCACAGCCAGGATATTCAGTTCAATGATATCCGTACCACTCTTCAGGCTCTTTGCGCCATATACGACAACTGCAACAGCCTTCATACCAACGCATTTGACGAGGCTATCACCACGCCCAGCTCTGAATCAGTGCGAAGGGCGCTGGCCATTCAGCTTATAATCAATAGGGAATGGGGACTGGCGAAAAATGAAAACATGGACCAGGGCAGTTTTATAGTGGAAGAGCTCACCAAGCTTGTAGAGGAAGCTGTTTTACTGGAATTTGACCGGATTACCGAACGCGGCGGGGTTCTGGGCGCCATGGAAACCGGCTATCAGCGCAGCAAGATTCAGGAAGAATCCATTCACTACGAAATCCTGAAACACACAGGCGACTACCCCATTGTCGGCGTCAACATGTTCCGGGATCCCAATATTTCGGGCGATGAACTAAGCGACGGTGTGGAGCTTGCGCGAGCCTCCGAAGAAGAAAAAGAGTCTCAGCTCAGCCGCCTGGCGGATTTTAAAGAGCGCCATAAACACGAAGCTCCGGCGGCTCTGAAGCGGCTTCAGGAATTGGCGATTTCTGGCGAGAACCTCTTTGCAGAGCTGATGCAGACCGTTCGCGTATGCTCACTGGGGCAGATCACGCAGGCTCTGTATGATGTGGGCGGGAAGTATCGCAGGAATATGTAAAAATACAGGGCTAAGTGTCAAGTTTAACCATTTGATACTTAGCCCCTAATATACTGCGAACGGGCGTAATCTGAACTTTCCATAAACTCCCTCTCCCAGCGGGGGAGGGTTGGGGTGGGGGTTCAAACGTGCAGATTATGACCGTTGACAGTGTACTTAATACCATCTTAATTCATAGGAGATTTTAAATGAAGGAAGCGGTTATTGTCAGCGCGGTCAGAACCCCGCTGGGCAGTTTTAACGGATCACTGAACGCTATCGGGGCGACCGAGCTGGGAGCCATCGTTATCAATGCTGCGATCACACGGGCCAATATCGTCAAATCCGAAGTCAATGAGATCATTATGGGACAAGTACTTCCCTGCGGATATGGTCAGAATCCGGCCAAACAGGCTGCGGTCAGGGCCGGCATGCCCTGGGAAGTAGAGTGCTTCACGATCAATAAGGTTTGCGGATCTGCTTTAAAGGCCGTTATGCTGGCGGCCCAGACCATTCAGACCGGAGATGCGGACGTAGTGGTCGCAGGCGGCATGGAAAACATGAGCATGGCTCCCTATTATCTGGAAAAAGCCAGATTCGGTTATCGAATGGGACCGGGAAAGCTGGAAGACCACATGATTCATGACGGACTCTGGGACATCGTCAATGATTTTCACATGGGCATGTCCAACGAGCTGTGTTCCGAAAAATACAATATAACCCGTGAAGATCAGGACATATACGCCGCAGAATCCTACCGAAGGGCTATCGCCGCCATCTCTGTAGGCCGGTTTAAGGATGAAATTGTTCCCGTCCCGATTCCCCAGAGAAAGGGAAACCCGATTTTCTTCAACCAGGATGAATGCGCCGTGGAAACCAGCCTGGAAAGCCTGTCCAAAATGAAAGGGGCTTTTAAAAAAGACGGCGTGGGAACCGCCGGAAACGCTTCGATCATCAGCGACGGGGCTGCGGCAGTTGTGGTCATGTCGCGCGAAAAAGCGATTGAGTTGGGCTGTGAAGTTCTGGCGACCATCGGGGCTCAGGCATCTTATGGCATTGATATGAAATATGTGCTGGTCGCTCCAATTTGGGCCATTCCCAAGTGCCTGAAGAAAGAAGGCATATCCAAAGATGCCATTGATCTGTATGAAGTCAATGAAGCCTTCAGCGGCTCGACTGTAGCCGCGCTTCGGGAACTCAGCCTTGATCCTAATAAAGTCAATGTAAACGGTGGCAGCGTGGCTCTTGGCCATCCTATCGGGGCCAGCGGGTGCCGACTGCTGGTAACCCTGCTGCATGAGATGATAAAACAGAACAAGAAAACCGGCCTGGTTTCCCTTTGCCTGGGCGGCGGCGAAGCGGTTGCCATGATAGTTAAACGATAACAATATTTACCGTTCACAGTGAACGGTAAATGGTAAACGGTAAACGGCTGTAATTATACGGAGGAGTTCTTTATGGATATTAAAACTTACGGTGTCATTGGCGCCGGTCAGATGGGAAATGGCATTGCACAGGTGGCGGCCATGAGCGGTCTTAGTGTCATCATGAACGATATAAAAGCGGAATTCGTTCAGAACGGAATGAACACAATCACCAAAAATTTAACCCGAAGTGTTGAAAAAGGCAAAATGACCGCCGCTGAAAAAGACGCGGTCCTGGCCCGGATTTCCCCGAGTACAGCGCTGAAGGACATGGCATCCGCCGACTTTGTGGTAGAGGCTGCAACCGAGAATGAAACCCTGAAATTTCAGATATTCAAGCAGCTTGATGAGATTTGTCCTGTCAATGCGATCCTGGCGACCAACACATCCTCCATTCCAATTGGAAGAATAGCCGCACAGACAAAGAGGGCGGATAAAGTCATCGGAATGCACTTCATGAATCCGGTGCCGGTAATGAAGTTGGTTGAAGTCATCCGGGGTATCGCAACTTCAGATGAAACCTTTCAAACGACCTGGGATCTTTCGATAAAATTCGGCAAAACACCAGCTCTGGCTAACGACTATCCGGGCTTTATAGCAAACCGGATTCTGTTGCCCATGATCAACGAGGCTGTTTTTTGCCTTTATCACGGAGTTGGCACCCGCGAAGACATAGATACAGTGATGAAACTGGGAATGAACCACCCCATGGGGCCCTTGGCGCTTGCAGACCTCATCGGCTTGGATACCTGTTTGGCCATCATGGAAACCCTCTACAACGGATTCAAGGATTCCAAATATCGACCCTGCCCCTTGCTCCGCAAGTATGTCGAGGCCGGATGGCTGGGCAAAAAAACCGGGCGCGGATTTTTTGAATATTAAATAAAAATAGGGGACTTTAATATAATGTGGAGGCTTTATGCGGAAAAAAACAGAGGATTCAATCACCAGCGTCATCGGACAAAGAATCAAGAAAGTTCGCACAGATAAGAATATTACGCTGGATAGCATCGCCAATGAGACCGGTTTTTCCATTGATCATCTGAAGAAAATCGAAGCTGGAAAAATTACTCCTCCGGTCGGGGCGCTGCTTCAGATTTCCCGGGCCCTGAAAATCGATTCTGGAACCCTGCTAAAGGAAGAGCCATCCAACCTCAAGGACCGAATCAAGGCATATACCAAGCGAACCGATCACTATGCTTACACTACCCTGACTCCGGGGGCTGAAAACAAGCATTTGAAGGCATTCCGGGTGACCATTGATGCGTTTCAGGAGCATATTGGTGTTGGATACCATCACGAGGGCGAAGAATTCGCGTATGTGCTGTCCGGAAAAATCGAGATCGTGGTGGGCGAACACGTCAATAAGCTGGAGACCGGGGATACCCTGCATTTTAACTCCGGCATTCAGCACAACCTGCGCAATTGCGGTGAAACCACTGCAGAACTGATCGTGGTGGTGTACAGCCCCTGATATAACAGGTTGAGAGGAGAAGGTATAATGTCATATAAACTGACAGATGAACAGCTCATGATTCAGGCCATGGTGCGGGAATTTTCCCGAAAGGTCGTGGCTCCTGAAGCAGCAGAGCGCGATCAGAACAAGGAATTTCCAGCTCAGATTTTAAAAAAAATGGGTGAACTGGGGTTCATGGGCATGATGATTCCCCCGGCTTACGGCGGCGAGGGCGCGGATACCATCAGCTATGTACTGGCGCTTTCAGAAATCGCCTATTCCTGCGCCTCAACCGCCGTAGTTATGTCGGTACACAATTCGATTGTCTGCGAGAGCATTTACCATTTTGGTAATGAGGATCAAAAACAGCAATACCTCAAACTCCTTGCCGCCGGAAAAATCATTGGCGCCTTTGCTCTGACAGAACCCCATGCCGGCTCCGATCCCGTGGCGCAGATCACCACTGCCGTTCGCGATGGGGACAGCTACGTCATCAATGGGGTCAAGCGATTCATTTCCACTGGTAAAAACGCCGGGCTGGTGATTGTCACCGCCAAAACCGATGAGACCCTGCGTCACAAAGGAATCAGCGCATTCATCATTCCCCGGAAAACTCAGGGCATGATTGTAGGAAGAACTGAGGATAAAATGGGGCTTCGCGCCTCGGACACCACAGATCTGATTTTTGAAGACTGCCGGATACCGGTGGAAAACCTGCTGGGCCAGGAAGGAGACGGCTTTAAAATCGTCATGAAGGGACTGGACAGCGGCCGCATCGGCATTGCAGCCCAGTCCATTGGCGTTGCGCAGGCGGCCATGGATGCCGCCGTGAAGTATGCCAAGGAAAGAGATCAGTTCGGCCAGAAAATCTGCAAATTCCAGGGGCTTCGCTGGATCATAGCAGACATGGCCACTGAAATCGAAGCTGCACGTCAGCTTATGCTTTCAGCAGCGTCCATGAAGGACCGGGGGGAAAAATATACGGCTCAGGCATCCATGGCTAAACTTTTTGCCTCCGAGATGGTCAACCGGGTCACCGGCAAAGCCCTTCAAATTCATGGTGGATACGGATTTATCAAGGATTATGCAGTGGAACGATTTTTTAGGGATGCGCGGGTATTTACGATCTACGAAGGTACTTCCGAAATCCAGCGCATCGTAATCTCGGATCATGTCCTGAAGGACAAACGGCTTCCCTGATGACGTAAAGAAATGATGAATGCGGAAGAATCTGCAACAGATGATTCCCGTTCATCATTCATCGCGCGCTTCCCTATTCCTGATATTCATTCTTGATCGCAAGAATCTCATCGAACGCTCTTGTGCCCGCTAATCTAAAATACTAAAATCGAAAGGATTCCCCATTGACAATCTGATCGCACTGTTCGGAGCATTGCATTTTCTTTTTCAATCTGTCAGAAATGAATAAAGAGTCACAACCATCGTAACCGTTCACTCCCTCTCCCAGCGGGAGTGGGCCGGGGGGAGGGGCTGAACGCTTACCAACCATCAGTTGCGGCCGACTCGAAATACCGAACATCAAGCTTGTGTAGCAGCAGAGCCGACAAAGGTGTAAGCTGGAATGCAAACTGGAATGACAGAAATGACGTTACTTGCTCAAACTGAAGATACATTTTTCAATGGCAGGATAAAGGTCTTGCAGCACCGGGATGGATACCGGTTTTCCATCGATGCTGTGCTGCTTGCCGCATTTTCAGCCCCAGAGGCCGAAGATCGTATTGTGGATTTAGGCACCGGATGCGGCATTATTTCCTTGATACTGGGATACCGACATCCGGCGGTAAGCATCACTGGAATTGAAGTTCAACCGGAGTTGGCGGAACTGGCAGCGCAAAATGCAGAAGCCAACGGACTGAAGGATCGCATCAATATTATCTGCGCAGATATGAGATCGCTTTCGATTCAAGCTGTTTCCGGACCGGTGGATATTGTGATCAGCAACCCCCCTTACAGAAAAGGCCGGTCTGGCAGGATCAATTCTCATCCTCAGCGGGCAGTAGCCAGACATGAAATTCTGGCAACCCTTCAGGATGTGGCCAAAACCGCCGCCAGGCTGCTCGGCATTGGCGGCAGGTTCGCAATTATCTATCCTGCGGAACGGATCACGGACCTTCTGACAAACCTGCGATTCGCCGGCATCGAGCCCAAACACATTCAGACGGTTCATGCAAAATGCGATGACCCGGCCCGCCTTGTTCTGGTATCCGGCATCAAGGGAGGCGGCCCCGGCGCCGCTGTCCACGAACCGCTGGTGATCTATCAGCCAAATGGCGCATATACCGACAGGGTTCAGGCCATGTTTGATCCCTAAGGTCTATCAGCCCTCGGTCAACCGGTTTAATACCTGACCAGTAATGACCTTTGGATAAAAATACGTGGATTTTCTGGGCATGATTTCCCCAGCCTCGGCAATCCGCTTGACCTGATCGATCCGGGTGGAATTCAGGATAAAGGCGACATCGCAGTCTCCGGTTCTGACGGCCTCCAGGGCGACATCCGTCTTGCTGGAATAGCTCATGATGGATTCATCGTCCAGTTGACTGTGATTCAGACCCAGCAGCTCCATCAATATCAGCCGCGTCAACACCGTAACATCCAGCTCCAGCATCCGTTCCGACATCTCACGCCCGAACATCCGCTGCATAATACCTGGTTTCAGACTGAGCAGATATCCCTGCTGGTGATTTCTGATCACAACGCCGATCCGGGTATGGGCGCCGCCGGTATTCAAAATGCTGTCCCATTTTTCCGCAGTTGTGCCCGTTCCGATTCCAGATTCCATCGAAAATCGGCTGATATCAAAGCAGGCTTCTGCCTCGGTAATGAAAGAAACCAATTTCTCTGGCGAAATTGCCTTCACCATCCGGTGCGCAGGCAGAATCAGCAGCCCGGGGTCTTCCATACCGCATAAATACATCATGATGAAATTGGCAGGATGCTCCGGGGAAAACCCTGGTGTCCGGTCCGCTATCCACTGCCGGTAGTTCAGAGCTGTTTCATAACGGTGGTGGCCATCTGCTATGAAGATGGATTTGTCGTTCATGAAATCGGAAATTCTCTGGTGGACTGCCACATCAGTTATCCTCCACAACTGATGGAGGTGGCCGTAGGTATCGACAAATTTCATGTCTGGTTTCATATCTGGCATCATTTCAGAACATGATTGCCTCAGGGTATTCAGAACAATCTGTTCGGAATCCGAATACAGGGAAAAAATCGGGCTGTAATTGGCGTGACAGGATTTCATCAGCTCCAGTCTTTCCGACTTCACCCTGGAGAATGTTTTTTCATGCGGCAGTACCACCCCGTTTTCAAAAGGTTCCAGAGCAACCTGCGAAATAAGGCCCCATCGGGTGATCTTTCGGGATTGAACAGAAAATTCAATGGATGTCAGATAAAATGCGGGAGAAATATCCTGAATAAGGATGCCTTCGGACATCCAGGCATTGAAAAAATCCGCCGAACGAGTATGGCGATTATCTTGGGGCGTATCCTTTTCAGATGTCTTTCCAAGGATCAACCGAATGATATTCCAGGGATGGCTCTCATAAAAGGCAAGCTGCTCCGGAGGCGTTATCACATCGTACGGAGGGGTGGCGACGTTCGCCAGATTCTCTACTCTTTCGGGATTATATACGATTCCCCGGAATGGAACAATTTTGGCCATCAGACAAATCCTTATAATAAAAGCTCATGTCATGGTCTATGCCGTCCCCATGAATGAAAATCATTTTTCACGCAAAGGCGCAAAGACGCGAAGAACATTTTTTTCGTGTCTTTCGTGTGTTTCGTGGTTTAAAAGTATTTCCACGGTAAACCAATAAAAATATCCTGTCCTCTGTCTTCTGCGTTCCGCCTTCTTACAGAGTGCGGGCAAGAAATACTACAAACCAAGGGGTTATTCAAGTCTGAATGTAAAAAATCTCAATAAGATCATTGACAGGAATTATCAAAAAGTATATCTATGATCGTCTTAAGTCAGAGGGTGATGGAGAGGTGGCCGAGCGGCTGATGGTCCCGCTCTCGAAAAGCGGTATCCTGTCTAAAAACGGGATCGTGGGTTCAAATCCCACCCTCTCCGCCAAAGATTCGGGTTTGAATGATGGTCCCCCTGTTTGATTCTGGAGAGATGTCCGAGCGGCCGAAGGAGCACGACTGGAAATCGTGTGCGCTGTTAATAGCGGCGCCGAGGGTTCGAATCCCTCTCTCTCCGCCAGTTTCATACCCATTCCCAGCCCCAATTTTATGGCGTGAACGCGCTTTTTGCTGACCTTCCGATTATTCTGCCAGGAAATCAATATGTCTTATCTGGTTCTTGCCCGTAAATATCGACCTCAGACCTTTGCTGATGTCGTCAAACAAGATCATGTAACGCAAACACTAGGCCATGCCATCTCCTCCGGACGGGTGGCCCATGCCATTTTGTTTACCGGGCCAAGGGGAACAGGCAAAACCACCATTGCCCGCATTCTTGCCAAAGCGCTGAATTGCAAGCAGGGTCCGACAGTCTCCCCATGTAATGTGTGCCGTTCGTGCATCGAGATTACCTCGGGTCAGGCGGTCGATGTCTTTGAAATTGACGGAGCATCCAACAACAGTGTGGATCAGGTCCGCGATATCAGGGATAATGTCCGTTACATGCCTTCCCACAGCCGCTACAAAATTTACATCATTGATGAAGTCCACATGCTCACGGCTGCAGCCTTTAATGCCTTGCTGAAAACGCTTGAAGAGCCGCCTGCCCATGTGCTGTTCATGTTTGCAACCACCGAACCGCAAAAGATCCCCCTGACTATTCTCTCCAGATGCCAGAGACATGATCTTCGCCGGATAGACACCCGATCCATTCTTGAACACCTTCAATCGCTCTGTTTGAAGGAGGCTGTGGATATTCCGCCGGAAAGTCTCCTTATCATTTCTCAGGAAGCCGGTGGCAGCATGAGAGATGCCTTAAGCCTTCTGGATCAGATACTTTCCTTTTCCGAAGGCGAAATCACCCACGATTTGGTCATCAGCCTTCTTGGCGTCATAGACAGACAATTTCTCTTTGATTTTTCCCAGGCGGTATTAAACGGGGATATCACGGAAATTCTGAATCTTATAGAAACAGGTTATGAAAACGGTCTGGACTTAAAGCGCCTTTACAGCTCGCTTGTTGAACATTTTCGAAACCTGCTTGTTGTCAAAATAAGCAAAAATGCTCAAAAACTCGTTGATGTTCCTCCCCATGAAATTGACCGGATGCAGCAGCTGGTTAAATCGGTTTCGGTTTCATCCCTGAATCATATTTTTGAAATGCTGTTTTCAGAGGAAGCCACGCTTCGTTACTCCAGCCTACCCAGATTGGCCTTGGAACTGGTCTTTTTCAGAATTATTCAGACCCGGCCATCTCTGCCAATTGATGATCTCATCGAAAAGCTGGATCTTTTGCGAAAAGAATTTCATCATCCGTCTCAGCGTCATGTTGTTGAAGAACAGCACCCGCGTTCAATCTTGGAGTCTGGTCCGGAGTCTGGTACTGAACTTGGCCCGGAGCCTGAACCCGAACTGAATCGGTCTCGGCCGAAATCAGAACCGCGTGCAGCCGTTCATTCGCATCCCCCTGAAAAAGACCCGCTGCAACTGCTTCAAATCGAAACCCTGGAGTCCGAAGCTGCGCTTGATGCAGCCATGAAGCGGATTGTGGATAAGGTATCGGAAACATCTCCGGCGCTTGCACCCGTTTTATCCCGATCCAAATTGAAGAAAATAGAGAATCATACCCTGGAGATTTATCTTTCCGGAAATGGATTCAACGTGAACAGAATCCGTCAACCGAAAAATGAAGCCATGCTGAAATTGGTTGTAAGCCAGTTATTTGAACAGCCGATAAAGCTTATTATCCAGACTGAAAAAGAACCGCTTCCGGAAAACCAGGTCAAAGCCAGCCAGGCCCAATACCTGAGACAGGAAGCACTAAACCACCCCCTCGTTGCCGATATAATTGAGATTTTTGGCGGATCAGTTGTCGATGTCAAGATATAGAGTTAATTATGAATTACGAATTACGAATTGCTGATAAAAAACCAAAGGAGAGACCCGAATGATGAAAAATATGGGAAATATAGGACAAATGATGAAAGAGGCTCAGAAGCTTCAGGCCAAAATGGCGAAACTTCAGGAAGAACTGTCTGACAAAACAGTTGAAACCGCTTCCGGCGGCGGCATGATCAAAGTCGTTGCCAACGGCAAACAGCATATAATTTCCATTCAGATCGAAAAAGAAGTGGTGGATCCGGAGGATGTTGAAATGCTGCAGGATCTTATTCTTGCGGCAGTCAATGATGCCCTTGCCAAATCCCAGGAAATGGTTTCCGGTGAAATGAGCAAACTAACCGGGGGCCTTAGTATCCCAGGACTGATGTAACTGCCATGAACCATTACCCCACATCCATTCGACAGGTCATTCGACAGCTCAGCAAGCTTCCGGGCATCGGCGAAAAAACCGCAGAACGTCTAACCATGTATATCCTTCGGTCTTCGCGCAGCGATGCGGAACAGCTCGCGCGAAGCATCGCAGAGCTGAAGGACAAGGTCAGATGGTGTTCCCTATGTTTTTCGCTCAGCGAAGAGGAACATTGCAGCATCTGCAGCAATCCCTCCCGGGATCAGCAGTTGATCTGCGTGGTCGAACAGCCTGCGGATATGGTGTCGATCGAAAAATCAGGCGCATATAATGGACGGTACCATGTCCTTCAAGGCGCGCTGTCCCCCATGGATGGCATAGGGCCAGATGCCATCCGCATCAAGGAATTGATTGCAAGGATTGTAGAAGGCGGGATTCAGGAAGTCGTTCTGGCCACAGGCACTCAAGTTGAAGGCGAGGCTACGGCATCCTATCTACTGGGTCTTCTGGAGAAATTTCCGGTCAAGGTCACCCGCATTGCATCTGGAGTGCCTATTGGCGGAGATTTGAAATACATTGATCAGGTTACCCTGAAAAGAGCAATGGAGACCCGCCATGCAATGTGATCTTTCGATACCACAAGATATTTTCGACTGTCAGCAATGCGGCGACTGCTGCAATGGATTCGGCGGAACCTACGTTTCCCCGGAGGATGTTCAGGCAATAGCCGCCTTCATTCATTTCGATCCGCAACTGTTTCTGGAAAAATACTGTCAGCTTTCCGGCAGCAAACACGTTCTGGCTCAGGCCGAAAACGGATACTGCGTTTTCTGGAAAGACAAAATCTGCACGATTCATCCCGTCAAACCACGAATGTGCAAGGCTTGGCCTTTTATACCAAACGTTCTGAAAGACCCGCAAAACTGGCTCATCATGGCGGGATTCTGCCCTGGAATCCGCACAAATGTAACTCCATCGGAAATAGTCGCCTCTGTCCGCCGCCAGATTTTTCTTGCAAGCAGGAGGTCGTAAACGTTTATGTTTCCCCTTCCTTTTCACATTCATACATAATAGATTCAGATTGTTGGGTGACGGTGGAATGATCAATGGCCATGGAGACCAGTTGTTCGGCTGTTTGTGGCTGGTGGCGTTTATAAGAGGCCACACCGATACTTACGATAACTGTTGCGGATCGACCGTCACATATAAACGGCCTGCACCTGCAAAACTGCTCTATTTTACGGCCAAGGATAGCCGCTTTTACAAGCGCAGTGTTTGGACACAGGATCAGGAACTGCCCTCCGCTATATCGGAATCCGAGGTCCGCGCTGCTGATCGTCATTTTCAGCCGGACAGAGAATTCCTTCAGAATAAAATCTCCAAATTCATGGCCATGAGCTTCATCAATTCGTTTAAAATGATCCAGAGTAATCATGATGCAAGACATATCATTTCCGTAGCGCTTGCACTGTTCAAACTGATGTTCCAGGAAATACGGCAGAAACCGCCGGGTATAAAGCTCGGTCACGTCGTCAATGATGGCAAGCCGCTGTAGTTGTATTTCAACTTCCTTTTGCCGCTCCGTAGCCAGTCGAACCTCTCCATCTTTTTCTTTCAGCTCAAGGACAAGGGACATTCGATCTTTTAGAACCAGGAAATAGTCGATGGCATCCTGAAGCGCCTGCTTCAGATCTTCCAGGTTCACAGGCTTGGTGATATATCGAAAAATTTCACCGGTGTTGATACAGGGCAGCAAATGACCGACCTGCAAATAGGCGCTTAATGCCAGCCGTACCGTATTCGGGTAGAGTCCCTTGACCTGTCTGAGCAGGGTCAATCCGTCCATTCCAGGCATTTTCATATCGGTCACGATAATATGAATCGGTTTTTTCGCCATTACGGCTAAAGCTTCCGCGCCGTTTGTGACAAAATGCACCGCATAAATCTCCTTGCGTAACTGGCGCTCAATAGCGCTCAGCGCGTCCTGTTCATCATCAACAAACAGTATATGGATTTCTTTCATCGCAATATCTCCCTTTGTAGCCCGGTCAGCATCTATGGGCTATGAGTTTATAGGGCAGTTCATAAGGTGAGATCGGCATCCTTCATTTCCTTGTTGACACTTTAATGCCGAAATGCAAAAGTTCTGGGAGCGCCGCACCCCAGTGCGGCCATGCACATATCATCACAAATGCCGCACTGGGGTGCGGCGCT
>SERZ01000647.1_pt1 | contig 22908 bp, 27 predicted proteins | sample 3171461 | NCBI WGS metagenome assembly SERZ01 (sample SAMN06051861, study PRJNA518727) | freshwater metagenome | biome: subpolar coniferous forest; feature: holomictic lake; material: water; isolation source: holomictic Lake 227, 6 m depth | place: Canada: near Kenora, Ontario | collected... | reverse complement strand
GGGGAGGGTTGGCTCTGGTGCTGGAGGAACTTCCGTTTGATGGTCAGCCACTGGTACTCATCTTTGGCGTCAAGGAGTTTGTTGATCACATTGCGCAACAGTATCCGGGTTACTCTATTGTTGGAGAGCAGTTTGCTCGTGCTGGAAAACCTGGAGCTCCGGGTCGTAAACTGCTTTGGCTAAAAGATTCTGCGTGGCTCGACCGGTGGACTGAAGAGCGGCAGAAAATGATGGTTGCTGCTGACAAGTGGTTTTCACATGGTAATCATCGGAAATTATTTACAGAATAAGATTATTTTAAGTATACTCTTTCAAACAGTACTTGCCGCGCTTCCCATGAGAATAGCGTACCAGGGTAAGTCTTTTGCTTTATAAGCCTTGCGGGTTTTTTGAATCTGTAAGGCTTTTTTATTTGCACCTATGCATTATCAAAAGCTCTCCATTCCGATTGATGCTCAAATTCAGCAACTGAAGTTGAGAGGTCTTCTGATTGCGGATGACTCTCTCGCTGAGCATTATCTTAAAAATATCAGCTATTACCGGCTTGCTGGTTATTGGTGGCCAATGCAGTCGGATAAGGTTAACCATGTTTTTAAACCAAGCAGCCGTTTTGAGGATGTTGTGGCTCTCTACAGTTTTGACAGTGAATTGAGACTACTGGTGTTTAACGCTATCGAACGGGTTGAGATAGCTCTTCGTACACGCATGATCAATCATCTATCTCATGAGGTTGATCCGTGGTGGTTTGAAAATCCCTCGATTTTCAAGAATTCATCGGCATTTGCTGAAAATTTGCAGTCAATAGATCGCGATTTAAAACATTCAAAAGAGGTATTTATTGATCAGCATTATCAGAAGTATCATGCTGACCGACGACGGCCCCCGGCCTGGAAAACGCTTGAGGTGGTCAGTTTTGGTCTTTTGTCGAAACTTTATGGAAATCTTGGTTCAAAAATTGCTGCAAAGGATACCATAGCAAAAGAGCTTAATACAGTAAATCATACATATTTAAGAACTTGGTTGCAGGCCCTCTCGCAAATAAGGAACATTTGTGCCCATCATGGACGCTTATGGAATAAAAATCTTCCGGGACGTCCAAAGCTGCTTCCAAGACCCCCGGCATCATGGCTAACTATGGTTCCGCCCGTATTTGAACATCATCAGTTGTATGTGCATATCTGCTGTATTAAATATCTTTTAGATGCAATCAGTCCGGGGCACAAGTTCCTGTCAAAACTCAAAACTTTGTTTGGGAAATATCCGACTGTAGATTTGAAGGCGTTGGGTTTTTCGGAGATTTGGGAAAAAGAGCCGTTATGGCTCAGTTGACTCGGATAACAAAAAAGCAGGCCCAGCTTGTGTTGGGAAGTGCAAGATTTCGAATTGCATACACTTAACAAAGCAAGAGATAAGAAGATGAACACTCAAGAACTGATAAATGAAGCAATTTCATTGCCTGTTGAAGATCGGGCGTTGATAGTCGATTACTTGCTGAAAAGCCTCAATCATGGTGAACCTGATATTGAGAAAAAATGGGCTGAAGAGGCAGAGCGTCGACTTGATGAGCTGAGTTCAGGAAGGGTTAAAGCTATTCCGGGAGATGTAGTTATCAATAATCTGCGGAAACGCTTGCATCAATGAACATCGAATTTCACCCGGATGCAGCAACCGAGCTTGATGAGGCAGTTGATTACTATGAAGCGAAGGAGAGAGGGTTAGGCCTTGATTTTGCCTCAGAGGTTATTTCAACGATTAACAGGATAAAGGCTTATCCGGAAGCATGGCCTTTACTCTGTGCGGAACTTTATCCCCGAATAAATCGTGCTTTGGTAAAACGTTATCCTTACGGGATTTTGTATGGTGTTGACCAGGATCGCATTTACATCGTGGCAGTCATGAATCTTTCAAGAAATCCTGAATACTGGAAAAAACGGATTTAAACGTAACCCAACTGTCAGTTAATGCGTAAACAGCCGGTTATGTTTCGCGGTAAATACTTTTCCGGCTGTTTTCTTACGGCATGCCTGACAAAATGACAATAAGCTTATCCGGTTGTAACTATCACGTAATGAAAGAATATTGGGGGAGTCATCAGTCGATATATCTGAGGTGATATAACATTAAGAGATAAAACCAGATACTTCCATGAACCTGAAAGAAACAGCAGAAAAAGCACTTGAGGCGTATGGCGGTCGTGCGCTTTGGCAAAACGCGAAAACGCTTGAGGTCGAGATTAGTGCTTCGGGGCTGGCGTTTACCCTGAAACGGCGACCGTTTTTCAGCCATGCCCGAATGGTTATGGATGTTCATAGACCTTTTTCAAAATTGACCCCGATTGGGCGCAATCCCGCTGTCACGGGAGTTCTTGATGGTCTTGATGTCCGGCTCGAAAATGCACAAGGGCAGGTCATTTCAGAGCGCAAGAATGCGAGGGGGTATTTCAAGATTGGAAGAAGGCTCTTTTACTGGGATGATCTCGATATGAGCTATTTCGCCAACTACGCTTCCTGGAACTATTTTACCCTGCCTGCGCTGTTGATGAATGAGGATATTCTCTGGAAGGAGCGTGAACCGGGTTTGCTGGAAGGGTGGTTTCCGGATGCAATTCCTTCCCACAGTCGGGTGCAGCGGTTCAGGTTTGACCGTGAGAGTGGTCTCCTGATTCAGCATGACTATACTGCCGACATCATCAGCCCGCTTGCTGCCGCATCCAATGTTGTTCTGCAACACGCGAAAAACAGTTCTGGTCTTGTTTATCCTTCAATACGGAGGGTAACCCCGCAGGGGCTCACCAGGCGGGGCTGGAACAGCAAACCGCTCGGTGGCCCGGTATTGATTCACCTTGATATTCACGATTTCAGACTGATCACTTCTCACTGACTATCCGCTCGATCTGGTTGACCAGATAAAAGGGGAGATTGAGCAGTCTGAACGCTTTTTCCTGCTTGTTTATTTTTGCCTTCATTTCCTGAACCGAGGGTTTTGAAGAGCTGATTCTGATGGCTTGGGTGGACTGCTTTTTGAGCATGTAAGAGTGCAGCGATTTTATGGTGCCGCTTGTGCCGGATTTCACCTCTACCGGGTAGATTTGGTTGCCACTCTCATAAAGAAAATCAATTTCTGCCTGCCCTTCGGATTTTGGGGGTTGCCAGTAGTATAAGGTCGGGTTTATGTAGCCTGGTTTTGCCGCAAGCAGTTGCTGACCTACAAATTGTTCTGCAATGACGCCGCGATTGGCAAGTTCGAGGGGAGAACCCATTATACTTTGTGCAGGAATACCCTGTGCAGCCAGAAGCAAGCCGATATCAACAAATAAAAATTTGCTGATCCGGATTTTTGTGTCACCACCAAGGGGAATGCTGTCAGCGTTGGAGTGCAGGATGCGATAGAAGAGTCGTGCTTCGAGAAATCGTTCGAGAGCATCGTTTAACTGGCGGTTGTTGCCGCTGGTGTTGAGCGATATTTCATTGGCCTGTTTGGGGGAAAAATGGAGTCCAATCTGACCGATAATACCATTGAAAAATGCATTGAGTTTCAGTGCGGTTTGGGAACCGGTATACTTTGAAAAATCATCTTTATAGGTCTGAACAAGCTCGGTTTGGTATTTGACGATTTCGGCGTGATTGAATTGGGTGTCAATGGCACTCTGCACGCAGAAGGGCATACCACCGGTAAGGGTGTAGCGCCGAACCTGGGCGATCAGCTCTTCATGCACACTGTCCGGGATCAACTGCATGGTGCTCTGTGTGAGCATCTCGATGGTGCCGAGAGCTTTCGATTCTCCGGTGGCCTCAAGGAATTCATCGAACCTCAATGGACCCATATAGAGTTGCTCGATACGTCCGACAGGAGTTGGGAGCTTGAAGTCATGCAGCACCTGATCGAGTAGTGATCCGGTTAAAATGACCGCCAGGTGAGGCATCTCCTCCAGGAAGTATCGCAGGCACGCATAGGCCGCAGGGGTAGCCTGTGCTTCATCGAGAAAGAGGATCGCTTTGCTTTCCTGGTTTATGGTTTTGCCGCTGATGAGCGAAAAATTAAAGAGCAGATCCTTTAGATTGTAGCTTCTGAAGAGAGGTTCCAGGCTGGAGTGACGCTCAAGATTGATTTCAATGATCTCCACCTGGAGCTGGTTTGCAGCAAGCCGGACAGCAGTTGTTTTTCCAACCTGCCGGGCACCGCGAATCACCAATGGCTTGCGTTTGCTTCGGTTGTACCAGGATTTTATCTCTTCAACGGCTCGTCGGTTAAACATTTTTTTGTCTCCTGGATCAGGATGTTTTTTGTGCAATTTATTGTAAATCTACCACTTTTCTGCAATAGTTGCATTAATATGTGCCACCTTAATACATATCACACCTTTATTGCGTTTCAGAAGGGGTGTGGAAAGGGTTTGCGGTTGCTCTCATTTTAGTGAACGCGTAAGGAGTTTCTGTGGCGAATGGGTATTTTGTGAGCGTAACTGCCCGTATTTGGGAGCTTCTGGCAGAGTGCGACTCTTTCGATCAACAACGTTTTTATCATGAGTGATTTTCAGGAAATCAGGGGATGGTTAGAGAATTTTCCTTTTCTCACCAAAGAGGATTATGATTTTTTTGAACCGTTTCTGACCCTGAAAAAAATCGGGGCTCAGGAGGTCGTCTTTGCGGAAGGGCAGGTTTGCCGGGAGATGGCATTTGTGAATTCCGGTGCGTTTCGGCTCTATTATCTGGCGGACGGGAAAGAGATCAATTCTCATTTTTTTCTTGAAAATGAGTTCATGGCTGATTTCAACAGCTTTCTGCAAGAGAAGCCTTCCCGTTATTTTTTGCAGGCACTTGAGCCGTCTGAAATTGTCACTTTTGACTCCCAGCTTTTGCAGAATGCCTACGACAGCTCCAAAAACTGGGAGAGGTTTGGCCGGTTGATGGCGGAATATTCATACAAGATTACCGTTGACCGGGTTGAGTCGTTTTTGTTTATGGATGGCAAGGAGCGATACCTGAAGCTTCTGGAAAGTCGCCCGCATATTTTTGAGCGTGTGCCGTTGTACCATATTGCCTCTTACCTGGGCATGGAGAGGGAAAGTTTGAGCCGCATTCGCAAAAAAATCACACAGGAAAGACGAATGTAACATTGGTCAATTTTTTTCTTCAGCATGGGGTGTACTTTTTCTTGAAAATCAAGCAGCACCTAAAAAAGTATTATCCATGAAGAACTACGACGTCATTATCATAGGCGGTGGTCTTGGCGGTCTCACTGCCGGGGCCAAGCTTGCCAAAGAGGGAAAAAAAGTGCTGCTGATCGAGCAGCATAGGGTGCCGGGGGGATTTGCAACAACTTTCCAGAGAAAGGATTTTCTTGTTGAAGCGGGACTGCATGAGATGGACGGTCTTGACCCGCAGGATGCGAAACTGCCGATTTTCAAAGAGCTGGGGGTGTTTGAGCATGTTGATTTTGTAGAGGTTCCGGAATTTTACCGATTCAAGAGCAGCAGAACCGATATCGTTGTTCCTGCTGATACCGATGAGGCAATCAGGGTGCTGATTGCGGCTTTTCCCGATGAGAAAAAGGGGATAGAAACCTTTTTCCACACCATTCATGCCATCAGTCGTGAAATTCGCAAGATTCCTCTTGAGAGCTGGAAAGCGAAGCTTCAGATGCCGATTTTTCCCCTGCTTTATCCGCATCTGTCGGTGGCTTCAAACAAGGCTTCTGCAGTTCTTTTTCCTCTTTTTGCACTTCTGCATCCGAATTTGCTTTTCGGTCAATATTCGACAGTTGGTGATTTTGTCGATGGCATTATCCGCAACGAGGAGCTTAAACTGCTTCTTCTGGCCAATTTCCCCTACTATCATGATGATCCCTACTCACTCTCATTGATCTATTTCAGCGTTGCCCAGTCGAGTTATTATCGCGGGGGTGGGCATTTCATCAAGGGTGGGTCACAAAAACTCTCCGACTATCTGGCTCACTACATCACCACTCACGGGGGTGAAGTGCTGCTTGGCAGGCTGGTGACGAGGATTCTCACTGAAAATGGCAAAGCTGTCGGTGTAGTCTACCGGAAAACACGAGGGGGCGAAGCGTCGGGTGAAGAGAGCGTGTTTGCCAGCACCATTATTGCCAATGCGGCTGTGCCCAATGTCGTGAAAATGCTGCCTGAACAAGAGAGCGCCCTGCTTAGCCGCAAAACTGAACATCTTCAGCCTTCATGCGCCATTCTTAATCTCTATTTGGGGTTCAAGCGTGAGGTTTCGGAGCTGAACAACCACTCATACTCGACCTTTGTTGTGGATGAAGGGACAAGAACCCTGAAGGATGCTGCCAAAAACGTGCATGCCGATTTCAGCACAAGAGGCTTTGCCTTTGTCGATTACAGCCAGATCGATTCAGGACTTGCTCCGGCTGGAAAAAGTTTCGGATCTCTTTGTACCACAGATTATCTCTCGGACTGGGAAGGGCTTGACAAGGAGCAGTACCGGGAGAAAAAGGAGATGGTGGCGCAAATCCTTATCGGCAGGCTTGAAAAGCTCATTCCCGGTATCCGCCAGGAGATTGAGTATTATGAAATCGGGACAGCCAAAACCTTGCAGCGCTATACGCTCAATCCAGGTGGTGTCATTTACGGATATGCCCAGTTGCCAAAGCAGTCGGGGATGCTCTATCGACTACCCAACCGATCACCGGTCAAAAACCTCTATTTTGCATCTGCCTGGTCAAATCCCGGAGGCGGCTTTACCGGAGCGATTCTTGGTGGATGGTTTTGCGCCCATGAAATTCTGGGGAAGCAATGAGAAAGATCCGGTAAAAGGCGAGGTCAATCCACCCTTCGCCATCAGCCTGACTGGCAAAGGAACGCTCAATTTCAGCAAGAAAGGTGGTTTCAAATCCTTCGGGAAATGGTGAGTCATAGCAGGCAGGGTTGAGGTAGCCAGCTTTTGCACCGGAACTGAAGATATCGAAGACTTTGGCCGTACTGTAGCGGTTGCGTGTTTCCTCAATGGAGCAGTGCGTTACATGGAACCCTGCGTCCCGGAAGAGTGAGGAGTATGCTTCTGAGGTTTCAAGCATGAACCAGGGAGAGCGGAACCCTGCAAACACTTTCCTGATGACGGAGTTTCTGCAACTGTCGTTGATGGCTTCAAGAAAAACCGGGCAGTAGTTGGTTTTCGCAGGGGCCTGCAGGCCAATTTTGCCATTCGTTCGCAACGCTTTTTTTGCCTGTTCAAGGAACAGAGAGGGGTTCCGGAACCACTGGAATGCCGAGTTGCAATAGATCCGGTCAAACTCCTCTTCAAACGGCATCGATGTGGCATCCATGACGAGAAAGCGGATGCGTGGGTCGGGATAAGCTTTGGAAGCTTCACTGATCATCGCTTCGAAAGGGTCAATGCCGGTGACGTTGCCGGTTGTGTGTTTTGCCAGTTCAGCGGTGAGGTATCCGGTGCCGCATCCGACATCGAGGATATCTGCCGTGCCAGGAATCTCAAGCAGGTTGATCAGTATTGTGCCAGCAGAAGCCTGTACAAGAGAGGTTTCCCGGTAGCGTGAGGCGATGTCGCTGAATGTTGCCATTGGTGATTTGTTTTCCTGCAAAGATAATGAAGCTTTTGAGGGAGAACAAATTCAGGCTTAGCTGGTCAGGCCTCTTGTTCTGAAGTGTTGGCTCTTCTTTTTTTTTATTACATTTCCTGTTAAACCTGTAAAAAACAAGCAAGAATATTGGCGGAGCATTTATTAGAAAGGTATGATAAAGCAACTATCCATAAAAAACCTTACAGTCTTTTCGGAAGCAGATCTCAGGTTTGGTTGCAATCTTAATGTGATTGTCGGTGAGAATGGTACCGGTAAAACTCATTTACTGAAAATACTTTATGCGGTACTCGCCGTGAGTTCTGAAGCAAGGCGAAAGTCCAATGCTGTAACACCGACTAAATCGCTTTATCAGGTACAACTTGCCGAAAAATTGGTGAATGTTTTTCGTCCTGAATCTTTGGGTCGGCTTGCTCGAAGAAAACAAGGGCGCGAGCGATGTGATCTAAGCTTCATATTTGACAACTCTTCTTTTGATATTGCATTCAGCTTCGCTACACAAAGCAAATCAGAAGTCAGTATCGAAAAGTTACCATCATCATGGATTGATCTTTTTCCGGTATACTTGCCAACACGTGAGCTGCTGACCATTTATCCAAATTTTATATCGGTTTACGAAGGTCACTACCTCGAATTTGAAGAAACATGGCGGGATACCTGCTTGCTTCTTGGTGCATTGCTGCAAAAAGGTCCGAAGGAAAAGCGAATAAGGGAACTGCTTGAACCTCTTGAGGCTGCAATGGGGGGCACGATAGAGCTTGATAAAAATGGACGGTTTTATTTGAGCAATACCAAAGGGTGGATTGAAATGCCGTTGGTAGCAGAAGGATGTCGCAAGCTTGGAATGCTCTCCAGATTGATTGCGACTGGCGCTCTTCTTGATAAAGGGTTTCTGTTTTGGGACGAACCGGAAGCCAATCTCAATCCGCTCATCATCAAAAAAGTGGCAAAAAGCATTCTCGATCTCAGTGCGTCAGGCATTCAGGTTTTTATTGCCACCCACAGCCTTTTTCTTCTTCGCGAACTTGAAATATTGTTATCTGCCGGTTTGTACAAAGGGGTTGAAACGCAATTTTTCGGGCTGCATGAGAGTGACGATGGCGTTGTTGTCCGGCAAGGCAGTTGTTCTGATGAGATCGGTGATATTACGGCGCTTGACGAAGAGCTGGCGCAATCAGACCGCTTTCTTGCCAGTGAGGGGGGGTGATGCAGAGCTATAACGTTGATGGTCTGAATTTTGATTTTCCTGAAGAGTGGAAAGTCAGCAAGTATGACGGTTGGTCATTTTACCGCAATCACTTTGCGAAAATGTGGAATGGTATCAAGGCGGTAGATCTTCTTGCCGTTGATTCGTTCGGAGCAAGTTGGCTGATTGAGGTAAAGGATTATCGCATACATCAGCGAACAAAACCTTCCGAATTGGGAGAGGAACTTGCCCACAAAGTTTTCGATACGTTGGCAGCAATGCTTCCGGCAAAGGTTCATGCTCATGATCTGGATGAAAAACGGATGGCCAGTTTTATAGCTGGCTGCGGAGAGATTCATGTGATTTTACATATCGAGCAGCCCCGAAAACATTCAAAACTCTTTCCCCGTGCGATCAATCCAGCTCATGTCCAGCAAAAAATCCGGCAGTTGCTTAAACCCATAGATGCTCATCCTAAGGTTGTTGAAATGAGTGCAATGCAATCGCTTGGCTGGAGTGTAAGCTGAGTTAAAAGTAAGATTGAGTGCTCTTTTTCGTCCAGCTTCTTGATCAGGTGTCATGTTGATTTGCCGGTGTCCGGGTTATGATAATTGCGAGGAGTTTCTTTGCCGAATCGGTATTTTATCACTATAGCTTCGGCATGGAACGGGATAGGGATAAAGCCTCATTAGAAGACTTATGGCTATTCTTGCAATCGATCAGGGAACCACAGGCACCACTTGTATTCTTTGCAATGAGAGGGGAGAAGTTGTCGCCAAATCTTACCGGGAACTTACCCAGTTTTACCCTCGTGAGGGATGGGTGGAGCATGATCCCGAAGAGATCTGGCAAAGTGTTCTGCTTGGAGTGAAGGAGCTGCTTGCCGGATTTGCCGGGTCAGTTACGGCTGTTGGTATCACCAACCAGCGTGAAACCACAATTCTCTGGGACAAAACAACAGGTAAGCCAGTTTTCAATGCCATTGTCTGGCAGTGCAGGCGTACCAGCGATCTCTGCAAGCGATATGAGCCATTTCGGGAGCTTGTTCTGACCAAGACCGGTCTCCCGATCGACGCCTATTTCAGCGCAACGAAAATCCGATGGATTCTCGATCACTTTCCAGTCCTCGATACGAGTAATCTTCTGTTTGGTACGGTCGATAGCTGGCTTGTCTGGAAACTGACCGGTGGAAAGGTGCATGCTACCGATTTTACCAACGCATCGAGAACCCTGCTCTACAATATCAGAGAGAAGCAGTGGGATGAAGAGCTACTCCATATTTTTGACATTCCGCACTCACTTTTGCCGGAAGTGAAGAACTCAATGGATGATTTCGGCAGGGTCACTGCCATCGAGGAATTGGACAATGTGCCGATTGCCGCAGTTGCTGGCGATCAGCAGGCGGCTCTGTTCGGGCAGTGCTGCTTTGAGCCGGGAAGCATCAAGAATACCTATGGTACCGGTTGTTTTATGGTCATGAATACTGGCGATACTTTTGTTCAGTCGCACAGCGGTCTATTGACAACGCTTTGCCTCGATGCTGACGGGAGGCCTTGTTATGCTCTCGAAGGATCGGTCTTTATAGGAGGAGCGGTGATCCAGTGGCTGCGCGATGAGTTGCAGTTGATTGAGCATGCTTCGGAATCGGAAGCGATGGCACGCGATATAGGCCATAATGGAGGAGTCTATATCGTTCCTGCATTTGTTGGTCTTGGGGCGCCTCACTGGAGCATGGAGGCGCGGGGTACAATTGTGGGATTGACAAGAGGCGCCAACCGGAAGCATATCGTTCGTGCAGCCCTTGAGTCGATTGCCTTTCAGTCATACGATGTTTTTCAGGCTATGGTGGCTGACACGGGAATTTCCCCGAAATCTCTCGTTGTGGATGGTGGCGCAGTCAGTAATGATTTTCTTATGCAGTTTCAGGCGGATCTGCTCGGCGTGTCGCTGCTGAAACCGTTTAATATCGAGTCAACTTCACTTGGAGTTGCTTATCTGGCTGGCCTGCAGAGCGGAATATGGCAGTCAACTGAGGAACTGAAGGCTTTGCACAGGATTCAAAAAACCTTTACGTCAGCAATGGAGCCAGAAACCAGGAAGGCGCTTCTCGATGGCTGGCAGAAAGCACTTCGCCAGACGCTTGCGAAGTAGCCTTGACAATTCTCGTAAACCTCTTTTATGACTATGGCACATCCAGATGAACACACTATCGGCAGCGGAAAAACGCTAACCTGTCCGATATGCAACCAACCCTTTACCTGTGCCCTTTCCTCAACATGCTGGTGTGCTACCAGGGTAGTTCCGGGTGAAGTGCTTGACTATCTTGCCGAACGCTATAAAACATGCGTATGCAGCACCTGCCTCGACCAGCTTATCGCCAGAGCCGGTACGGGTGAAAGTCCCTGATATTGGGGCAATTCAGGTATTAAGCTTGAAGTTACAGTGACGTTAGAGAGGAGGGTTAGTCTGTAAAAGCAGTTGCAGGCTACTCATTACTTCGTCATGTTTTTGTGCAGATATTGTTCCCAGAACTTTTAATACCTTCTTTTTAGAAATGAAAATGGTTTATCGAGTCGGATTGCACTTTTTACCGGGATGTATCCAGTATGCAGATTTTTCCGGTCAACAAAAACCTTGAAAGGGTTTGGGGAAAGATTTGAGGTTATTGCAAGAACGACAATATCGGGGCTCTGATCATTATAAAAGTTACTTGAATGCACTAAAGCTGGTCTAACCTTTGATCCTGACAGGTCTGAAAACGGAAAAGGTATCAGTATGATATCACGTTGATTAATCGTCAAGACATTTCTCCCATAATCCTTCGGGCTCATTGTCATAGATACCTTTCAGGCCTTCTTCAGCAAGCAATTCATAGTCATTTGCTTTTCGCAGCCGTATGCTACCGTCTTTTTCAACGATATAAAAATATACGGTTTCGTCATTGAGCTGAAGCTGAAGCCTGATGTCAGCAAATTTTGCAGCTTGCATGATTGTTTGAAAATTATGGGCTTAAAATTTTTTCATGCTCTCCAGAGCACCTTTATGTCTTCACAAACCTCGTTATTGGTTTGGTTGTTACAGCACAGGTACAACTATAGAAGATAAAGAGATTTCTGAAATTATCATTAATACGGTAGCTTTGATTCCATGTTGTTTTTGTGCAACCGGAATTTGTTCCCGATTTTTTTCTGGTGATCCGAAAAGGGTTGCGTGGTATGGGTATCGGCGTCATTGTTATTGGCTTTCTTATGCTTGGCTGTTATGGTATTGTGTTCAACATGGTCAAGTGGGATTTTTCGCGATTGTTAGGGGTCTATGTGGCTTTTTTTGCATTGATCAGCGTTTTGTTTGGACGGTTTGTCTTCAAGGAGGAGGTTTCTGTTTCTACATGGGCAGGTTTGCTCATTATCATCATTGGCGGGTTGATTATTCAATTCGGTCAGGAATGAAATCACTATTAACACACATTTCAGAGGGAGTTACCTTATGAAAAACCGGTTTTTGAGCGCATTTTTTGTTTTGTCGAGTGTTTTATGTTTTGCCGGTGGAGCTTCTGCTGCCGAAGGGCCTTCTCCAGAAAAAGGTCGTCTGTTGTTCAACTCTTTCTCGCTTGGTGGAGCAGCAACAGCAACAAGCTGTGCCAGTTGCCACCCCTCTGGTGCGGGACTTGAAAAGGCCTGGAAAAACCCTAATCTTGAGGGACAGGTCAACAACTGTATTGCCGGGCCGCTCAAAGGTTCGAAACTCGATGTGAATTCAGTTGAAATGCAGTCTCTGGTACTGTACATTAGGTCATTGAAACAGTAACCAGTAAAAGAGGTGCCATGCAAAAGGAAACTATAACTATTCTCGGGTGTGGCTGGCTTGGATTGCCGCTTGCACAAGCTTTTGTCAGCGCAGGTTATCCGGTCAAGGGATCAACCACAAGGGAGGAAAACCTTGAAACGTTGCGCGATGCAGGTATTGAGCCTTATCTGGTACGGCTTGACCCTGAGGTGAGTGGTGAAGATATTACCGATTTTCTCCAGAGTGATATTCTTGTTGTCAACATTCCGCCCGCACGGCGTGATGATATTGTTGAGTACCATATCGAGCAGTTTTCCTCGCTGATCGATGCGCTTGGCCAGTCAACAGTGCGTTCTGTGCTGCTGGTCAGCTCGACATCGGTTTTTCCGGCTCGCAACCGCGAGGTTACGGAGGAGGATGCAGTTGAACCCGACAGCCTTTCGGGACAGGCTTTGCTTCTTGTCGAGGAGATGCTGATGCAGGAGAGCGGCTTTCAGACCACCGTATTACGCTTTGGCGGTCTGGTTGGCTATGACCGAAACCCTGCAAAGTATCTTGAAGCTTTGACTGAAGTTACCAATCCCGATCAGCCCATGAATCTGATTCACCGTGATGATTGTGTAAAGATAATTTCGGAAATCATCCGTCTGCAGCAGTGGGGAGAGATTTTCAACGCATGCAGTCCGGTTCATCCTCTGAGACGGGAGTACTATGGCAGGGCTGCCGACCTGGCAGGAGTACCCCAACTCCCTCTGGCTGAATCCGCTGAACCAGCTCCATTCAAACTGGTGAACAGTGACAAGCTGGTGAGCGCCCTGCACTACAGCTTTTTGCATCCCGACCCTATAGCGCAGCAGGGATAAAGAACGTTTCGACAGGGTGTAAAATGCCCTGTCGATTTGCTCAAGTATGGCTGCAAACCTGTGTGAAAAATAGCTCTATTATTTTTTTTATTTTCTTTGTTTAAGACGACATGGTTCGATAAGAGAGAGTTAAAACCAACAAAACTCAAATAGGCAGGTGTTATCATGACATCAATCCAATACCTTGAAGAGCAAATCAAGCAACTCACTCCTACTGAACGGCAGGAGTTTCGTGACTGGTTTCTGGAATGGGATGCCGATGATTGGGATCGCCAGATCGAGCAGGATGCGCAGGCAGGAAAGCTTGACTCCTTTGCCGCCGAAGCCCTTGCAGAATACAAAGCCGGGAAGGCAACGGAGATGTGAAACACTATGCATCACGCAGGTATTGGGATTGCTTCTGTAGCCTCCCGAAGTCAGTGCAGGACATGGCCAGGGAAAACTTCAAGCGCCTTCGGCACGATACGTTTCATCCATCGTTGTGAAAAATGGTCAGTACCGAAGCGTACGTATTGGCAAGCAATACAGAGCACTCGGTATCCCTGTGCCTGATGGTGTTCAATGGTTTTGGATCGGGAGTCATGCGGAGTATGACCGATTGTTGGGTTGACACGATGCCCCATAAACTTCCTGCGACTCTCTTTGCCTTTTTCTGTCATTTCTCGTATCTCCTTTTGATTGAAGATATGACTTCTCACCCCTTCCACGAAAATATAGCAAGTTCAGATTAACTGTTAGCGAGAGAAATCGTGCTTTATATCTTGTCCCTCTTCCTCCGCTACAAAATAAACTCCAGATCACACCCTTCTGTTTCCGACTCAACCACAAACTCTCGAAGCACGCCCAGAAAGGCAAGAAACCTTTTCGGGTCAATGTCGCGCAGGTATGCGATGCCGACCGGCTGATCCTGCCAGCCGAGCAAAGTCATTTCATTTTTTTCGGTATTAATCGTTGCAAGGTAGTTGTCGATAATGCCCGTCATCGCTGAAAGGAGGCTGTTATGCAGAAAGGACTCATCCCAACTGTCAAGTCCGTTACCGCTTTCTGAAATAAAGGGCAGTTTGTTGAGCGATTCGACAATGCCGTAGTGAAAAAGTGCAGCATAGTCGTGGGCTCCGATTTCAAAAGAGCAGTATGTTGTGTAAGTTTTGTCCTGAAGCTTTACACGGTTTATTTTGCCGGTACGGTAAATCGAGAGTTCACGGTGCCGGGGGTTGTTGTCGTCGATAAGGATATGCTGAACATTCATGGTTGAGAGTGGAGAGCGGAGAACCTTTAATTGGCCTGTAGAGTTCTGTTTTTATGGAATTGCGAAGTAACGCGCTATCTTTATAATAATTATTTTTAATCACTCATTATTGCCGTGTGCGTATCAGGAGATGATGAAAGAGGATATTCACAATAATTTTACCGATACAAAATAGAATGGAAGGAAATTTTTCTAATAGAGTACAGGATGTCATTCGTCTCAGCCGTGAAGAGGCTTTGCGGTTGGGCCATGACTATATCGGTACCGAGCATCTTCTCCTTGGTCTGATCAAGGAAGGTGAGGGGATTGGCGCCAGGATACTGAAAAACCTCAGGATAGATTTGTTCAGTCTCAAGCAGAAAATCGAGGAGAGTACACATTCCAAGGTTTCTGCCACCCAGATGGGTAATGTTCCACTTACCAAACAGGCGGAGAAAGTGCTTAAAATCACCTATCTGGAAGCGAAAATCTGCAAATCTAATGTGATCGGTACCGAGCATCTTCTGCTCTCGATCCTTAAAGGGGACGACAATATTGCCGCCCAGATTCTCGAGCAGTTTGGCGTGACCTATGATCTGGTAAGAGATGAACTCATGACTATCAGCAGCAGCAGGAGTGAGTCGGATGAGCCTCCCATGGAGGGTTCCTTCTCTGCTGGAGGTGCTGAACGGCAACCAAGGAGACCTGAGCCGAGAAAAGGGGAGAGGACAAAAACCCCTGTGCTTGATAATTTTGGCCGTGATATTACCCGTCTTGCCCTTGAGGACAAGCTCGATCCCATTATCGGACGTGAGAAGGAGATAGAGCGTGTGGCCCAGATACTGAGCCGCCGCAAGAAGAACAATCCGGTGCTGATTGGTGAGCCTGGTGTTGGCAAGACCGCCATTGCTGAAGGTCTTGCGCTCAAGATTGTGCAGCGCAAGGTTTCGAGGGTGCTTTATGACAAAAGGGTTGTAGCGCTTGATTTGGCGGCACTTGTTGCCGGTACCAAGTACCGGGGACAGTTCGAGGAGCGTATGAAGGCGCTCATGAACGAGTTGGAGCGGTCGCGTGACGTGATTCTTTTTATCGACGAGCTGCATACCATTATCGGGGCTGGTGGAGCTTCCGGCTCTCTGGATGCAAGCAATATCTTCAAACCCGCTCTTGCTCGTGGTGAATTGCAGTGTATTGGAGCAACCACGCTTGACGAGTACCGTCAGTATATTGAAAAAGATGGTGCTCTTGACCGGAGGTTTCAGAAAATCATGGTTGAACCGACCTCGGTTGATGAGACCATTCAGATTCTCAACAACATCAAGTCGAAGTATGAGTCTCATCATCATGTGAAATATTCGGACGACTCTATTGACAAGGCGGTCAAGCTTTCCGAACGTTATATCACTGACCGGTTCCTGCCTGACAAGGCTATCGATGTTATGGATGAAGCTGGTGCAAGGGTGCATTTAAGCAACATTCATGTGCCGAAGGAGATTCTTGAGCTTGAAAAATCCATCGAGGAGGTCAAGACCGAGAAGAACCAGGTGGTGAAGATGCAGAATTTTGAGGAGGCCGCAAGACTTCGCGACAAGGAGAAAAACCTGCTCGATGCACTTGATCATGCCAAGCAGGATTGGGAAGACAGGGCCTCTGAGAGCGTTTACGATGTTACTGAAGCCGATATTACCTCTGTGATTGCCATGATGACCGGTATTCCTGTTGTCAGGGTAGCGCAGTCCGAATCGAAAAGGTTACTCTCCATGGAGGCTGATCTTACCAAGGAGGTGATTGGACAGGACGAAGCTATCAAAAAGATTACCAAGGCCATACAGCGTACCCGTGCTGGTCTGAAAGATCCTTCACGTCCGATTGGCTCCTTTATTTTCCTTGGGCCTACCGGTGTTGGAAAGACAGAGCTTGCCAAAGCGCTTACCCGCTATTTGTTCGATACCGAGGATGCCCTCATCAGAGCGGATATGAGCGAGTATATGGAGAAGTTCTCGGTCAGCCGTCTTGTTGGTGCGCCTCCGGGATATGTCGGCTATGAAGAGGGTGGCCAGTTGACTGAAAAAGTAAGGCGCAAGCCCTATTCCGTGGTGCTTATCGACGAGATCGAGAAAGCGCATCCCGATGTATTCAATATCCTGCTTCAGGTGCTCGATGAAGGTATACTGACCGACGGGCTTGGACGGAAGGTTGATTTTCGCAATACGGTCATTATCATGACCTCCAATATCGGGGCCAAGGATATCAAGAGTTTTGGTGCAGGTTCGGGTATGGGCTTTACAGCTCCTGATGATTCGACAGGAAGTTACAAGGCGATGAAGTCCACCATCGAGGATGCCCTGAAACGGGTCTTTAATCCCGAGTTCCTCAACCGTATCGATGACATCATTGTTTTTCATCCGCTCGAAAAGCAGCATATCTTCAAAATCATCGATATCACTGCGGGCAAGCTTTTCAAAAGGTTGCGCGAAATGGGTATCGAAGTGGAGATCGAAGAGAAAGCCAAGGAGTTTCTTGTCGATAAAGGCTATGACCAGAAGTATGGTGCGCGTCCCCTGAAACGGGCATTGCAGAAATATGTCGAAGACCCTCTGGCTGAAGAGATGCTGAAAGGCCGGTTTACGGAAGGCAGCACGATTCTGATCTCCTTTGATGAAAAGGAGAACGAACTGAGGTTTCTCGATGGTGCAGTTCCCGCCAAAAAAGGCAAACGTGAGGAAAAGCTTGACAAGGAGTAGAGCTGGCGAAGCACGAGTAAATCATTTCTTTTTTCCTTTCCTGGGAACACCGCTTGAAGAATGGTGGTGTTTCCCTTGGGGAAGCAGACCAAACTTTGATGGGTTATAATTCAAAAATCCTCTGTTTAGACAAATCAGTTTGATTGTTTGTCAGGCATAAAACAGGAGAACATGAGCAATGCCAATCATATCAATGTTTTACGGAATCATTATCCGTTTGTATCTTCTCGATAATAAACATCACAATACCCCGCACTTTCATGCGAGATACGGCGAGTTTGAAGCTTCTTTGGGTATCGAAGACGGCGAGATTTTGGCTGGCAATCTGCCACGCAAGCAACTGCGTCTGGTGTAAGCATGGATTGAATTACATCGTGATGAATTGATGGCTGATTGGGAGTTGGCGGTTAATGGTGAGGAGCCATATAAAATTACACCACTGTGAGGTCTTGTATGTATTGGGATGCAAAAGTTGTCAAACCGTTATCTGATTATCGCATTTATGTTGAAATTGAAGATGGTCGTCGGGGTCTCTTTGATATGAAGCCTTACCTTGATCGCGGTGTATTTCGAGAACTTAAAGATGTGCATTATTTCAATCAGGCAGGTATTCTTTTTGGGGCTGTTACCTGGCCGCACCAACAAGATATCGCGCCAGAAACTCTCATTGAAGGTATGACGCCGGTTGAAACCATGCCTGATGCCGGTTTAGACTGATCGGTATAAGCCGACAGGTTTAAATAATTGTTGATGCTATTAACTCGTTTATAAATAATTTATTGGCTGGTCTGTGATTATGGATTATGAAGTTGTCTTATACAGAAAGGAGCTTTCTGCTTTTCCTGAATCAGGCAGATCAGTCTAAACATTGCTATGCCTACTGAGCAGAATGAAAGCGTCACATCATGATTTTGAAGTGGAATTGAGAGAGACTGGTGGGCCGAGGCAGGAATGCTCGGGTTCATAACTTCCCTAAACTGCTACCGAGGCGATGCAAGCGCTTTCCCGAATAAACGGATCTTCAGCGTCAGCATTGAAGAAGTAGGGCCAGTCCGCCGAAATCTAAGCGCTGGTATCTTTAACGACAATGAAGAGGCATCCGCCCGTGACAGGGTCGTGAGAATTTTGCGAGGATTTCAAGCGGATGCAGAAATACCACCGGTGGAAGTAGTGAGTATGTCCCCGGATTCACGCTTCAAGTACAAGCTTGTTCATGGCGCTCATCGGTTTTACTGTTCCTTGATTGCTGGATTCACTCATCTGCCAGCCGTTCAAGGATTTGACATGAGTGCGCTTGACCGATAAAGGGGAGGGACGATATGAATCATCGGACAAACAGGGGTCTTACACGAGTCATATACGGATTGGTTTTCCTGTGTTCGGTTGCTATAATGGTTACGGTCTTCTGGACTGCGGCTTTGTGTGATGCCACCGATGAACCTCAATGGCAGGTCTTTAGTTTCGGAAAGACTACGCCCGACGAAGTTGTATTGTTATTTGGTACACCGGCAACAATCAAGACCGAGGAGCGCTATTCGGATTGGGTAAAAAGCCAAGCGTCAGGTTGCGGTCAACTCCGCACCTATGCCATGAACTATAGCATATGGGCCGGAGACCTGAACATTCTTAAAGGCCCACTCGGAAAGGCTTCAGAAGCCTACGTCGTCATAGACAACGGGAAAGTATGTGAGGTTGTATGGACTTTCGACAACAACCAATTGGAGCCAGCCCTCCGTCAATGGCTGAATCACAAAGGGCTTGCCCCAAAGGTGGGAAAGAAACCAGCAGTTGTCATGATAGGCAATTGGAAACCGAAGAAAGGAGTAAAAAGTATCGGCTATTTGCTATAATGGTGAAGAGGGTCCAGTGTGTCGAAGACCAATTACGGTCTACTATTCGGCGGATACAGAAAAATGAAGCTCATAACCAGTCATTGCAGCCGACCCGGAAGAATGGTCAGCTCTTTATCAGCACTGCCCGTTGCCGGTCGGCTGAATTCAACGTTCGGCCTCATTACGAGGAATGGGCATGCATAAACCAGTGTACGAAGAACGGCTCGTCGCCTATGTCGATATTCTTGGCTTCAGTGCACTTGTTGAGTCACTGGATGAAAAACCTGAACTTCATAGCCGCGTGCATTACGCCCTCACATATATTAAGTTCATTGGTGAATCATCACGAACCTCGAATACCGCACCCAATAGCCTTGAGGTAAGCGTCTTTTCTGATTCGATTGCCATTACCGCTGAACCGCAAGATACATTCGCTGTCCTTTGGGCATGTGGCTGGATTCAGGCACATCTCCTCTGTTCAGGCATATTGACCAGGGGCGGTATCGCTATCGGTCCAACATTTCACAAGGAAGGCATATTGTATGGCGCTGGATTTTTGGCGGCATATCGGATCGAGACTAAGGCCGCTGTATATCCACGCATCATAGTTGCTCCTGATGTTATTGACCGCCTTAGCCTTGGGATGAAGAGGCATTTTCTTGATGAAGACTCAGATGGCCTATGGTTCATCGACCCATTCAAATTTGATGAGATGGCTGGCGATGCGGCCGAGCTGGCTGCAGATGGTTACGATCCTCGAGAGGTATACTTTGAAGAGGTCGGGAGGCGCATTGCCGACGAACTTAAGACAGCAAAGACGGTAGACCATCTGGCCAAGTGGAATTGGCTCTCGAACAGGTATAAGATTGCATCAAGCAAGTATTTCCACAATCGAGAAACAAATACTCGGTATTGAGTTCACAACCAATATTTTCAATGGAGCCAGCATAAAGAGAGCCACCAATTACTGACAAGGCGTTAAGCCGTCAAATGGTAATCGCCGGATTTATACGAACAAGGCTGCACGATCCACAAATCGTACAATCCGTGTTTAGAATGTATCGTCGATTGAACTTGCTTTGGACTGAAGAAGTTGAACGGAGAAGCAAGGAGATCGAATCTGGCAAGGCAAGGCTGATTCCAGGCGAGGAGGTGTTTGAAAAAATAAAGAAACGGTTTGGTAAATGAATTTCATCGTCCATTATCTCGCGGAAGATGAGCTGATATCCACAATAGAATATTACGAAGAAGCATGATGTGGGAAGAATTAGTGCTATTAAAAAAGCAATATCTTGAAACGGGATTATCAGAGGCCATTGATTATGAAAAGTTTTCAATGATGTCGATTGTGTATAATTCCACCAAAATTGAAGGCTGTTCGTTAACTGAGAGCGATACCCAATTATTGCTGCAGAATGGTATTACAGCAAAAGGAAAACCACTGACTGACCACTTGATGGTGAAAGACCATTATGCAGCATTTCTGTTTCTTAAAGAGATTTCAAGGCAGAAACAAAAGATAAGTATTGAGTTACTGCAACAAGTTGCGGGACTTGTGATGAAAAACAGTGGTGGAGTGGTCAATACAATGTTGGGGACATTTGATACTTCATCGGGAGATTTTCGAAAGGCTCAAGTCTATGTCGACAGAAAATATTTTCCTGATTTTTCCAGGGTTGAGAATTTTTTGATTAAACTTGTTGATAATGTTAACCAACGACTCGATAAAGTTTCTGATAATGAAATATTAAAACTGGCTGCTGATATACATTACAACCTGGTTAATATTCATCCGTTTGGGGACGGAAATGGGCGAACATCACGATTAATGATGAATTACATACAAATGTATCATCATGAACCTTTCATTAAAATATTCACCGAGGATAGAGCGGAATATATTGACGCATTAAATAAAACCGAAGAGCTTGAGGATATTTCAATATTCAGGGATTTTATTTGCAGTCAACAGATTAAATTTTATAAAGCAGAGATCAAAAAATTCAAGCGAAAGGATACAGGATTCTCTTTAATGTTTTAGACAACACCCCGTTACCCTGTGCCTTTTTGCAAAACAATGAGAGTAACGGGGAGTTTGCTGTTACGCCTGTTGAGGCGCTGCAGGATGATCCTTGACGGCGGCAAGTGACTGCTGCAATAGCTCTTCAGGCAGCGGGTAATCGCTGAGTTTGCCTGAAAGGAAGGCATCATAACCCTGAAGATCCATCAGGCCGTGACCTGACCAGTTCATGAGAATAACCTTTTCCTTTCCTTCCTCTTTTGCCTGTTTTGCTTCACGGATGGTTTGGGCAATGGCATGAGAGGTTTCGGGTGCCGGAATGAACCCTTCGGTATGGGCAAAGAGCAGGGCTGCTTCGTAACATTCTGTCTGACCAACTGAGGTCGCTTCGATCAGGCCGAGCTGTTTGACATGGCTCACCAGCGGGGCCATTCCATGGTAGCGCAAGCCGCCTGCATGGATGGCTGGAGGAATAAAGCCGTGTCCAAGGCTGTGCATGGCAAGGAGTGGCGTCATTTTTGCAACATCGCCTGAATCATAGATATAGGGGCCTCTGGTGAGGGTTGGGCAAGCTTCGGGTTCTGTTGCAATGACCTGAACCTCACGTCCGTGGATTTTGTCGCAGATAAAGGGGAAGCTGATGCCGGCAAAGTTTGAGCCTCCGCCTGCACAGCCGATAACGATATCGGGATAAAGTCCAACCTTTTCAAGCTGTGTGCGGGCTTCCAGGCCGATAATGGTCTGGTGCAGCATCACATGGTTGAGGACGCTGCCGAGTGCATAACGCGTGTCATCACGCTCTACGGCCTGCTCGATAGCCTCGCTGATAGCTATTGCAAGACTTCCGGGTGTGTCGGGCATTTCACTGAGGATCTTGCGACCAATTGCGGTCTCTGTGCTGGGGCTGGCAAAGCACTCGGCTCCCCAGGTTCTCATCATCATTTTGCGGAAAGGTTTCTGGTCGAAGCTGATACGAACCATAAAGACCTTGCAGTCGATACCGACAAGCTTGCAGCTCATGGCAAGAGCACTTCCCCACTGGCCGGCACCGGTTTCCGTAATGAGATGCTTGATACCGAACTCTTTGTTGTACCATGCCTGCGCAACAGCAGTATTTGGTTTATGGCTTCCTGCTGGTGATACCCCTTCATTCTTGTAGAAGATTTTTGCCGGGGTTTTGAGTGCGGCTTCAAGTCGATGTGCCCGATAGAGTGGCGAAGGGCGCCAGAGTTTCAGAATGGCCTGTACCTCTTGCGGGATATCGATCCAGCGCTCGGTACTCATCTCCTGTTCGATAAGGTTCATCGGAAAAACCTTTGCCAGGGCATCAGGTCCTATCGGAATTCCGTCAGGGCCAACCGGTGGCGGAAGAGGAGAGGGCAGATCAGCCTGGATGTTGTACCACTGGCGGGGCATTTCGTCTTCGGTCAGCAGGATCTTTGTAGGTTCCGAACTCATGATTGTGCAAGTTTGTTGTTTGCAGAATGTGCAGGTAAAAAGAGGTAGTCGTTAAAAATGTACTGAATGTCGATCGGTGTAAACCCTGAACAACGGATATTCCGGGGTTGATCAGCCTCTTTTTGTAATCTTGATAAAAGTTTTGCTTTAACGCCCGGAAACAGAGAGTGATCAACTGTATTGAACCATCCGGGAATGTTACGAAACCGGGGAAGA
>SERZ01000646.1_pt1 | contig 22925 bp, 10 predicted proteins | sample 3171461 | NCBI WGS metagenome assembly SERZ01 (sample SAMN06051861, study PRJNA518727) | freshwater metagenome | biome: subpolar coniferous forest; feature: holomictic lake; material: water; isolation source: holomictic Lake 227, 6 m depth | place: Canada: near Kenora, Ontario | collected... | reverse complement strand
CTGGTCGTGGGTCGCTACCTGCATCAAGGCCAGGACACAGCGGTGCATGCCCGTGAGGCTGCACTCGATGTCCACGGCGAGCAGTCCGGCCGCGTGCCACAGGGGCAGAGCCTCCTGCAGCTTCTCGGGCGTGTCCACATAGGTGGTGGGGAGGTCAAAGTGGTCGAGCACCATCTGACCAGTGTGCCGCAGAACCGCTTCCATTACGCTTGAGAGTCCGCAGGAATGTAAAGGAGCCCCATGATCCGCTCGCTGTTCTGGACCACCTTCGTCACCGTCTTCCTCGCCGAGGTCGGCGACAAGACTCAGCTTGCGGCCATGACAGCGACGGTGCGCAGTGGCCAGGCCTGGACGGTCTTCTTCGCCGCCAGCGCGGCCCTGGTGTGCGCTACCGCCATCGGCGTGGCCGTGGGCGGCATCCTGTTCCGCTACATCCCCGAGGCCGCCATCAAGTGGACCGCCGGCTGCGCCTTCATCGCCGTGGGCGTGTGGGTGCTCGTCAAGGGCTGAGGGCACTGCGGTTCATGATTTCCTTCCTGAGGTTAGCCCCGCCGAAGGGTCAGGATCGCGATCTCAGGCGGCGCTCCGATGCGGATGGGCAAGCCCACCACGCCGAGGCCGCGGCTCACGTAGAGCAGGTCTTCCCCCTGCCGGTAGAGACCGTCCGTGCGTGGGCCGATGAGGTGCGCGCTGCTGAAGCCCGGGATGGGATTGATCTGGCCGCCGTGGGTGTGGCCCGACAAGGTGAGCCGTGCGCCCGCGGCCAGGGCGTGCTCCCACTCACTCGGCCGGTGGTTGAGGCAGATCCGGAAGGCGTCGGCGGGCAGGTCCCGCGCCGCTTCGCTGGGGCGGGGGCCAGGGCCGAAGACCAGGCGCCGGAACCGGCCGTTCCGGGCCATGGGGTCCTGCAGTCCCAATACCGCCAGGACGGCGCCCCCCCGGGGCACCAGGGCCGCGCGGTTCTCCAGGCAGCGGATGCCAGCGAGTTCCAGGTCCCGCCAGAGCGGGCGGGGATCGTCGAAGTAGTCGTGGTTGCCCAGCACGGCGAAGCGTCCCAGGGGAGGCTCGAAGCCCCGGAAGGCCGCCAGGAGGGGGCCCAGTTCCTCCGGGCGGCTGTCCACGAGATCGCCGGTGAAGACCAGCAGGTCTGGGCGCTCCCGCTCCGTGAGAAGCCGCCAGCGGCCGAGGGCTTCGGCGCCCACCAGGGGGCCGGCATGGAGGTCGCTCAGGTGGGCGAGGCGCAGGCCATCCAGGCCCGCCGGCAGGTCCGGGAAGGCCAGGTCCCGACGGGTGATCAGCGGATCGCCGAAGGCCTCCCGGGAGCCCCTGCCGCCCAGGGTGACGGCGGCCCCGGTGCTGGCCACGGCGGCCACCCGCAGGAAGGTACGGCGCCCAGGATCCTCCGGGGCCTCCTCGCCCGCACTGCTCCGCTCGGCCAGGCGGCGCGAGAGCCGCCAGAGCCCCTGGCCCACCATGCCGATGACCAGGTGCAGCACGCTGAAGGCCTGGAAGTAGAAGCCGCCCCGGGCCAGTCCCCGCAGCAGGGGCATGGCGCTGTGGTTGCCGGTGGCGGCCATGCGCATGAGGGCGAACACCACCAGGGGGAGGTGGACCAGGCCCAGGAGCCAGGGCAGCCATCGGTGCGTGCGCTCCGGCAGCTCCAGCCGCAGCAAGCGCAGGTGGAGCCACTGGACCAGGAGGATGAGAACAAGAGCGAGAAGAAAGGGCATTCCGGGCGAATCTCAGGGTCGCAGGAGCAGGGAGAAGGTTCCCACCGTGCGTCCCTTCATGATGCCATCCAGGGGGCGGTGCACCCCCAGGGTGAAGCTCAGGTTGCCCGTGAGCCGGCGCATGATTTCCTGGGGCAGGCCCAGGTTCCGGCCGTCGAGCTCCAGGCCCGCCACGCGCAGGGCCCTAGGCTTGGGGGACGAATCCTGCCAGAGGGTGGTGGCCTCAAGGTAGAGCCGGAAGGGGCTCCCCAGCTCGCCCCGCAGGCGCTGGAGGCGGTTGCCGGTGGCGGTATAGGCGGGCAGGGCCGCCTGAACCGCGCGGTTGGCGTCCAGGGCGCTGGGCAGGAGGGAGGTGGGCAGACCCCCCAGGTGGAAGCGATCCAGGTCCGTGGGCTGCCCACCGAGGCGGCCGGCCTCGGCCTGCACCCGGAGGGGCACCCAGGGGTTGAGCCATCCCACCCGGAAGGTGGCGCGGGTCAGCTGCCAGGCCTGGCCGTCGGTGCGGCCCTGCTGCTCCTGCACCGCCACCGAAGCCTGGAGGCCCTGCTCGTTCCGGCTCCAGGTGTTGCCGAGCCCCGCGTCCACCCCCACCAGGGAGCGGCCGAGGGCGGTGCCGCCCCTGGGGGTCACACGCTCGACGGCGAGGTAGGGGCGCAGGGTGTTCCGGGGGCGGCCCAGGTCCACTTCCTCGAAGGCCAGCTCGAAGCCCCGGCGCTCGCGGTCGAAGCCCTGGGTGGCAAGGAAGTCCTGGCGGGAGGGCCGCTCCAGGCTCGAGAAGACCTGCAGGGAGGGCGCCCAGCGCCAGCCGTGCCAGGAGGCCCCGGCCATGGCCCCCCGAGGGCCCGCGACATTGCCGAGGTTCATGCCCGCGACGTTGCCGAGGCCGAGGCCCGCCAGCACCTGCCAGTTCAGGCGACCCAGCATGTCGTTGCCGCCCAGGCCCAGCTGGGTGCTGACTCCGGCTGGGGAGGTGCTGAAGCCCACCAGGGAGAAGCTGTCGTGGCTCTCGCCGACGCGATAGGCGTGGGGCGCGACCGCCACGGGGGGCGGCAGGGGGCTGGGCTCGTCGGCCTTCGGCAGGGCCACGTCCCGCACCAGGGGCTCGGGATCCACCGGCAGGGCCTTGGCTTCCAGGGGTGGCAGGCTGGTGTCCAGGCGGCGGATCTGGAGACCCGTGGCGCTGAGCTGGGTGTAGTAGATCCACTTCCCGTCGGGCGTGACCGCGGGGTTCCAGGCGGCAGCGAGGGTGCGCGTGAGGGGTTTCCCGGTGGCGTCCACCAGGTTCCAGATGCCGTCCACTTCCTTCCAGGCGGGGATCGTCGCGGGACTGGTTTTGGGCGCCGAGGCCGCAGGGCGGGCCCCCTTTGCGGGCTGCCACTGCCAGGGCTCGGCCTGCAGCACACCCTCCCCATCCGGTAGCCGCAGCCGGAAGCCGATGGTGTCAGCGGACGTCCACACCGGCTTCCAGGGCAGGGCGCCGTGGATGCGGCCCAGGCGGCGGTTGGGCGCCACCACGGGCGCTGCGGGCGCATGGTCCTCAGGCTCGTCCGGGTCCTTGGGCTTGGCCTTCTTGGCGACCGGTGCCTTCAGGTCCCACAGGTACAGGCCGGGCTGCTTGGGATCCAGCACGCGGGCCAGGAGCTTGGTGCCGTCGGGGCTCAGGGCCAGGTCCGTGACCTCCCCCTTCAGCTGGGTGAAGAGCTCGCCTTCGCGCAGGCCCTGGGCCTTCACGCGGCGCTCCAGCTCCAGAGCCGTGTGGGTCAGCTCTGCACAGAAGCGCTGGTAGCCGTCCCGGGGGCCGAAGCCGAAGGTGGCCAGGAAGGCGTCGTCGAAGTTGCGTTTCCCCGCCAGTCGGGTCCACAGGGTCTGAAACACCTTGGGGTCGGCGGCCTTGGTTTCCAGCCACGCCAGATAGGCGCTGCCGCCCAGGTAGGCCATGCTGCCGCCCAGGAAGCTGCCCGTGCCGCTGAGGGCCTCGTAGGCGGGGAGTTTCCCTTCCAGCGCCCACTGGCGCAGCACCGCGGCGCGAACGGCGCTGTGGGGACGGCCGCTGCCCGTGAGCTTGCCTTCGATGAGGGTGGCGTAGCCCTCCACCACCCAGCGGGGGGCCTTCCCGGGCAGGGGGCCCTGGACGGCGGTCCAGCGCTGCCAGAGGTTGGGCTTCCGCTGGGGCCGCAGCAGGTGGTGCAGGTGCCCCAGCTCATGGGCGACCACGAGCTCCGCCCAGCCGTGGTGGTGGCCGATGACAGAATCCGCCTCAGGTTCCGTCTTCCAGAGCACCACCTGGGGCCGCTGAAGGATGGCCAGGGCCATGCCATTGGCCTCCATCACGGGATCCAGGATCACGATGTCGATGGGCTTCTCGTAGACATAGCCCACCAGGCCCAGGTACTGGGCGTGGATGCCCTCCACCCGGCCCGCCACCTCGCGGCCGAAGCCCTCGAAGGCCGCCGGGCAGTGGATGCGGTAGTGGGGCGTGGTGAACGTCAGCCAGGCCGCGTCCGGCGCCTGGGTGCGGGGTGCCGCCTGCACCAGGGCGGGCAGCAGGAGAAGTCCGGGGAGGAGGGCGCGTGGGTTCATCCCTCCAGTCTGACCTGACGGCTGAGCGCCGATAGCTGATAGCTTTTAACCATGTCCAGAATCCGGATCCTCAGTGACCAGGTGGCCAACCAGATCGCGGCGGGGGAGGTGGTGGAGCGGCCCGCCTCGGTGCTCAAGGAACTGGTGGAAAACGCCCTGGACGCCGGGGCACGGCACCTCGAGGTCACCTGGGAGGAGGGCGGCAAGCGCCTGCTGGAGGTAGCGGACGACGGCTCGGGCATGGCCCGGGACGAGCTGTATCTCGCCCTGGAGCGCCACGCCACCAGCAAGGTCCGCACGGCCGAGGACCTGGGCCATCTCGACACCTTCGGCTTCCGCGGGGAGGCCCTGCCCAGCATCGCCAGCGTGAGCCGCTTTGACCTCACCAGCGCCGAGACCGAGGGCGCGGGTCATCGCCTGCGCTGCGAGTTCGGCGTCATCAAGGAGGTCACGCCGACGCCCCGCAGCCGGGGCACCACCGTGACGGTCCGGGATCTGTTCGCCCAGCTGCCGGCCCGGCGCCGATTCCTCAAGTCCACGGACACGGAGCACGCGCAGCTCTGGGGCGTGGTGGCGCGGCTGGCCCTGAGCTCGCCCGGCGTCCACTGGATCCTCCGGCCCGACCGGGGCGCCCCCCTGGTGCTGCCCCCCGTGGACGATCCCGGCCAGCGCCTGGCGCCTCTGCTGGGCGACAAGCTGGGGCGGCTGGTGCCCTTCGTCAACGGCGAGGCCCCCTGGCAGCTGCGGGGCTTCGTCTCGCCGCCGGACCTCAGCTTCCGGGACCGCAACCGGCTCTATCTCTTCGTGAACGGCCGGGCCGTGCGGGACCGCCTGCTGCTGGCCGCCCTGTCCGAGGCCTGGTCCGGCACCTTCGCCAAGGGCAGCTACCCGGCGGCGGTGCTGTTCCTGCAGGTCCCGCCCGAGGCGGTGGATGTCAACGTGCACCCCACCAAGGCCGAGGTGCGCTTCCGGGAGCCCCAGCGCATCTTCGCCTGGGTGCGCAGCGCGGCGGAGGAGGCCTGGGCGAAGCTGCGCGGCGGCCTGGCTTCAGTCCTGGAGCTGCCCCCCAAGCCCATGGACGCCGAGTTCGACCTGGACCCTTCCCGCCGGGCGGCGCCTCAGCACCCGCGGCTCTGGTCCGACCACTCCGGCGGGGGCCTCGCCGCCTATCAGGCCCTGTCAGCCGCCTTCGAGACCCGGCCCCTGGACACGGTCTATGCCTACGAGGCGGCGCCCTCAGGGGTGGCCGAGGGGAGCGAAACCGGCCGTGCGATCCGCTACCTGGGGGCCTTCCAGCAGACCTACCTGGTGGCCGAGATCACCGGGGCGGACGGTCCCGAGCTCTGGATCATCGACCAGCACGTGGCCCACGAGCGGGTGCTCTTCGAGCGCCTCTTCCTGCGCCGCCACGCCCCGGCCATCCAGCCCCTGCTGCCCCCCCAGGTGGTGCAGCTGGGTCCCGAGGCCCTGGCCCGCCTGCTCCCCTTCCTGCCCGAGCTGGAGGCCGCGGGCGTGGAGGTGGACCCCTTTGGAGCAGACGCCCTGGTGGTGCGCGGCCTACCGGACTTCCTGGCGGAACGGGACCCGCAGACCCTGCTGGATGACCTGATGATCCGCCTGGAGCAGGAGGGCCGCGTGGACCTGGACACCTTCCGCCGTGACCTCAACGCCGAGCTGGCCTGCCGCGCCGCCATCAAGAAACACCACGCCCTGCCCCCGGACCTGGCCCTCCGCCTCATCCAGGACCTCCTGGCCTGCGAGGTGCCCAACACCTGCCCCCACGGAAGGCCCATCCTCAAGAAGCTGAGCCTGGCGGAGCTGGAGAGGAGTTTTGGGCGGAGGGTGTGAGGTCGGAAAGCCCCCGCCGCGCCCTTTGTGCTTGAATGAGGCGAGACGAATGACCCAGGAAGCCATCATGAACGTCGGGCCCGAGTGTGCTGTGCCATGAGAGGCCTCGTTGTTGGCCTGGGAAGCATCGGCCGGCGCCACCTGGCCAACCTGCGCACCCTGCTTCCAGATGCGGACCTCTGGGCCTTGCGCCGCACGGGTGCCGATGCCCCGGTCCCTGCGGTCAAGGTGGTGAGCACGTTGGAGGCCGCTCTGGAAGCCCGGCCCCAGTTCGCGATCCTGGCCCCGCCCTCGCCCATTGACGTGGCAGAGTCTGCGGTCCTCGCCGAGGCGGGGTGCACCTACTAATCGAGTCGCCGACCTGGGCCCGGAGAGAGGGCCCCTCCAGCCTCATCGACCGGTGCCACAGCCGAGCCGGTCCCGCGCCCATATGCCGGTTACAACCTGCGACCCGCACCCTCCTTCTGGCGCCCCGGGTGACCTTGCCTCCCGTTCGTCGATTCCCGAGGCTGCGGGCCGAGGTGAGCCTACACCTGCCTGGCGGGCGGTTCGCTCCTGCCTACCGTCGAGGTGTTAGGGATCGGACCGCACTTGAACCTATCAATAGTTTAATATCCGTTACGAGAATATATTCACATTGGATATGGCAAAAGTTCTCTATTCGTATATTCGCGTTAGAAATTGAAGCTTGAGCAAGCTTTGGATGAACGTCGGCCAGGCAGAAACCGCAAATTTCTTGCCCAGTAGTCTTGGCGATGGTTTTGCTTGAGTCACCCTTCCAAAGGCCCTGCTGGGGACTCCTTGAGGTCGGGCGTTGGTTCGTTCGACGTTCTCCGAGTTCCATCGCGATCTAATGATTAGTGAAAATATCGCCGAACGATGGGCATGAAAGCCGGCCGATCCAAAAAAGCAGAATCTTGATATATAAATACTGAATATTTAATTATTAATGAGATTAATGGCATTAATAGAATTGAAGTTTGAATATAATATCTATATATATAAAATATTATTATAATATATCCGGAGTCTCTTATGAAAAAAAACAAGATGAAAGCCTCTGGGTCGAAGGTTCCCGCAGACTTAGGGGTAGAACTCGGTACTCCCGGCAGCGGCCAGATAGTCTGGATTCAGCCAGCGGAAACAGGAATGGAGCCCTTGGCTTTTGATTTATTAGAGCGTATTGCCAAGTCCAATCCTTCCTCGAGAATGATCGCCGTTGTGCCTGAGGGTGTGGCTGGGTTGTATGTTGCATGCCCCTATTTGGGCCGCCTGATTACGTTTGATCCCATTAAAATAAAAGATGACAAGAGCTACAAACATGCGTTTCACGCAAGCCTTGCTACCTATGAATTGGAGTTGGCCGTCGATGTTTTCCACCCTGATCTGGAAAGCGGTAAACGTCTTATCCATGCCACGAAGGCTACTCATAAGGTGGCATTCTCGCTTGCACCGGATCCAGAATTAAGCTTTTCAGTCATACCGGGGGGGCCTTTCGAGGGCGAGCAAGAAAGGCTAATGCAAATTATTGATCATTTTGGGCTGACACCAGAAGCCATTGAGCCCAAAATTTGGCTCGAACTTGTAGATATTGAAAAAGCTAAACAAGCTTTTGATCAATTGGGTTTGAAGGGAAAAACATTAGCATATTTCCCTACGGGTATTAAGAATGAAATTGAACATTCAAAATTAGCCTCTGCCATTGGCAAGGTGGCAAATGCTAATAATGTATCTACCATTGTTATAATGCCTTCTTGCATTAACGAGAAACCCATGGCGGTGGATTTTTCGGGATATAGGGGTAATATCATAGATCTTCGCGATGTGATCGAGCCACGGTTTTCGGTAGTATTGTTATCCTATTGTTATGCTGCCGCAGGCAATGAGCACCGATGGGTGCACTGGGCTACAGCAATTAACAAGCCGCACATGCTTCCTCTTTGCGGAGGAGGTTTTGGCCGCCATCTGCCGTATAGCAAAGAGACTACCGTCGCATTACTACCTCTGACATGTTATGGATGCAACTGGTCATGCCCTTTTGATCGCGTTCATTGTATTCAAAATATTACGGAATCAACTTTAATCAGGGCACTTGAGGTTGGATTACACCAGTCGCCAGATCGCATTCGATTGGTTATCGAAAACGAAGAACAAGCGTCCATAGAGGAAGCACCCTATCTAGACTTGACGCCTTTTGTGGATCCCTTGTTAACAGAAATTGTAGAATTATATAACAGCGAAACACACAATAATACGTATGGTATGACAGTACTGAAGAATGCGTCTGAAATCAAAGAAGCGAGAAAAACGCTGAACCGCAGGGGGCTCGATTTTATCGAAGATCCGAATCTGAATCATTTAAAATTAGGTATGCAAGTGCCCCATCTTGGCGATGCTGTGAAAAGTTGGGATGTACTTCGTACTATTGAATTTATCGAATCGACCCTTTCAAAGGAATCTCGTGTGCTTGATATTGGAGCATATTGTTCAGAGATACCATGTATTCTGCATCAATTAAATTATCCTAATCTTGCGGGAATTGATTTAAATCCCGGCTTAGCGGGCATGCCATTTCAAGAGAGTATTGACTATAAAATTGCAAATTTTCATTACACTGATTTTGAGGACTCCACCTTTGACGCTATTACTGCGATTTCAGTCATAGAACATGGTTTTGACAGACCAAGGTTGTTAAAAGAACTTTCACGGATACTCAAGCCGGGAGGCTGGTTTATTGCGTCCGTGGACTACTGGCAAGAAAAAATTGATACCACCGATAAAACATTCTGGGATATGAGCTGGATTATTTTCTCAGAGGATGAACTTAAATCATTTTTTAAAGAAGCAGAACGGTACGGATTAAAGGTATGCGGGTTTACCGATTTTATGACTGAAGCTAGTCCAATAGACTGGAACGATAGAAAATATACCTTTGCGTGGTTTGCTCTTCAAAAAGCACCCCACGGGAATAATAAAGTAGCAATAGCAGAAGCGAATCCTAGTCGTTCCGAGACCATTTCGAAAATTGCACACAGCCATCAATCTATTGCTTCCGTGCAAAGCAATACCGAAATCAAGCAGGGCGTTGCATCGAAAAAGGCATGCATAGCCATCCTTAGCACGTTCAATCAGCCCTGTGGTATTGCTACCCACACATCGTACCTGATTAACGGCATTAAGTCCGCTGCAGAAGAATTAAAGAAGGAATTGGAGATATTGGTTCTTGCCGAGGAACGCGACAATTCGTTCGGAAATGATCCGGACTGGGTGCTGCGGTGCTGGAGTCGTAAGAGCAATAACTTCGATAGGGCTTTACAAATTATGCTAGACCGAAAGGTCAGCATCCTTCATGTGCAATTTCAAGCCGGTCTTTATTTATATGCAGACCTACCCGCCTTTCTTAAGGCATGCAGGGACAGAGGAATTAGGATATTTGGAACATTCCATTCGATGGAAAACAATTTGGAGTTGGCGTCCCGAAGTGCCAACTTAATGGAAGGGGCATTCGTACACCTGGAACAAGGGCGCATTCGTTTAATTGCCCATGGGACCCATCCAGATCGTTTGAAAGTCGTGCCACATGGTGTTTGTACCACAGAGAGCTTCTGTGGCGCAAAGGAACCTAGGCAGACAATAGGATTGCCACAGGGTTGTCGCTTGATTACTTCCTTTGGTTTCCTGGAACCCCATAAGGGCGTTGCCGAAATTATTCAGGCTCTCCCGCGAATCCTTGAGCGTCACCCGGATGTTCAGTTTATTTTCTTGGGGGGAGGGCACCCCGATAACCCAGAAAGTGGACGCTATATCCAGTATTGTAAATTAGTGGCGAAATCCCTAAATGTTGAAAATTTAGTTCATTTTATCGATCGTTATTTATCTGATGATGACGCCGGGAATATCATCTCAGCCTCTGATGTTGTCGTCATGAATTATAGCCTAATGAGGAATGAGGTTTCGGGAGCGGCCTCCTTTGCGCTGGCGCAAGGCAGACCCATGGTGACCGCACCGACGCCAGCTTTTCTTCCATTGGTAGAATGCACCCTACAAACATCGGTAGATATGGACCTATCAACCGCCATTAATCTTATCTTAAGTAATACAGAATTGTCGAGTTACCTTGAAAGGCAGGCAAAAAGGTTTTCGGAAGAGCACTCATTTAGCAAGTTGGGTAGCATCTTGTTAAAAGAGTATGGACTTACAAATGACGAATCAGACGCCAATAATCAATCACTGTCAGAGATATTCCACACTTCACTTGAGCGACCATCGACCAAATGGAGTCATTATTTTACTATATATGAAACCCATTTGAGCCCTTTCAGAAGAATGCCCATAAATTTGCTTGAAATTGGGATTAATAAGGGTGGGTCTCTTGGCTTATGGAAACAATATTTTAGCTCAGCTCGAATATTTGCGTTAGATATAGAACCGTCTTGCAAGACGTTTGAAGAGCCTGGCATATCCATTTATACAGGAGACCAAACGGATCCGCCTCTGCTTGAAAAAATAGCCTTTGAGGCGGGTGGATTTGATGTCGTCATCGACGATGGCGGTCATAGGATGAATCAACAGATTGATAGCTTCAATCTTTTGTTTCCCCATCTGCGTGATGGTGGGATCTACATTATCGAAGATATGCACACCTCCTATATGGAGGAGTATGGCGGCGGACTGCTCACCAAAGGTTCTGCCATCGAATATTTCAAAAGCCTCGTCGATGGTCTCACCTGGTGGTCGCAAAGGCAGACACCCGAGTGGATCGACGAACACCTAGAGTCCGTGCACTTCTATGACAGCGTATGCGTGCTGGTTAAAAAAAAACATCCACGTCCTGAACCCTTGACGCGTCCTTAAGGTGCGAACCTCATGCATCGTATACTACTCGTAAACCCACATGGGACAGCCCAGACAGGGTATTCAAACCCGCCACTAGGGTTATTGTACCTAGCAGGCGCACTGCTCGCAAAAAAAATTGAGACTCAGATTGTTGATGGCTGCTTAGAGGGCAGAGATGCTATTGACAGGGCTATCAGGGCCTTTAAACCAACGATCGTTGGCATAACGTGTCTGACACCTGGTCGGAAACAAGCGATAGATGTGGCCTCAATGGCTAAGTTGTTTGATCCGTCAGTTTTTGTTGTCATGGGTGGTGCACACCCCACCATCATGTTCGATCAGATGTTAAATAATTATCCAGAAATCGATGCCATTGTCCTGGGTGAGGGCGAAGAGACCCTGGTTGAGCTAGCGCTAGGGAATGACCTACTGGCGGTGTCTGGACTGGCAATTAGAAACGAAGGCGCGGTCGTTCGAACAACGCCTCGGCCCCAGATCGCAGACCTAGATAGCTTACCGTTTCCCGCCTGGCATCTTCTTGACCTGAGACGCTACCCAAGTATTGGGACGGGTAGCTATCGTGGAATCGATTTAAACAGAGAACCTAGGGTTTCTATAATCTTTTCCCGAGGATGCAAGGGGCATTGTCATTTTTGCTCTACCTGGTGGATATGGAGGGGTTGGCGTCGTCGTAGCCCGCAGAATATGGTGGATGAAATACAACACCTTTATGACACCCAAGGGATTCGTCATTTCTGTTTTGCAGATGATTCGCTTACCGTTGATCGGGAGGCGACAATTGAACTCTGCGACGAAATTATCCGTCGAGGACTGGTCATCGCTTTTCATGCAACAACTCGAACCGACTGTGTTGACGAGGTGATGCTGAAAAAGCTGGCTGAAGCCGGTTGCTACAACATTGCATTTGGTGTTGAAACCGGCTCTTCGGAATTGCTGACAGGGATGATGAAAGAAAATGAAATTGCAACGGCAGAGCGGGCCATAACTTTGGCTAAGTCATCGGGCATCACCACTACAGCATTAATGATCATCGGAAATGTGGGCGAAACGCCTGCGACCATCGCAGAGACGGTTCGTTTTCTTCAGAAGGTGGACCCCGATGTTCTAGGTTGCACAGGAGCTTTATGGATATTGCCAGGAACACATTTATATAGGACCTGCAAAGAGCGGGGGTTCATTGATGATAGTTTTTGGCTTGGGGATGAGCCATATAAAATATATGACCTCGAGTATAGCTTGGAGCAATTGAACAATTTTGAGCAGATAGTGCGGAACTATCGAACCCAACCCCGGGAGCTTCAATTGTCTAATAAGCCAGCCTCTCTTCGTGAATCTAACTCTGATTTTCTTGCAAAATGGAACCGATATACGCTTCCTGAGGTGAATGAGTATTCAGACACTACAGCGTGGGTCGATGCGCAATCCCAACACATAGAGCTAATGCCAATATTACCAAGTGGTTGCCTGGATGTATTGGATCTTGGCTGCGGCGATGGCTGGTCCACGAACCAGCTTATCAAACGGGAAAAAAGGGCGACCGGTGTCACTGTTAATCCCGCTGAAGCAGTACATGCAAAGAAGACCTATGGCCTTGATTTAATTGTCCGAGATATGCACAACCTTCCATTTGATGACGGTAGCTTCGATGGAATCTACTGCAGAGAGTGTTTCGAACATAGTGTTGCCCCCTTTATTGCCTTATGCGAAATGAATCGCGTCCTGCGTGCCGGGGGTTATGTCCTCATCAACTTACCCTGGGAGGAATGGATTCGCGAGGATTCCCACTATTCAGTGCTCACGCCCAGCCAGATGAGAGAAATGTTTTTTAAGTGCAAATTTGTTGTTGCAAAGGAAGGTCGAACGGCCAAGGGGCATTATTGGTATCTTGGTCGCAAAATTACGGAGGTCGGACTTCCCTTCCCATACCCCCCCCCAATCCCTGGTAAGGGATGGATTGAAGGGCGGGTCATCGATCCCATTGGGGCCGTCAACACCCCCATCTCCACGAAAATTAAACCAGATATCGTCTGCCAGATGCGCATCAAGAATGAAGCTCGCTGGCTAAGGCCGGTTCTGGATGCTATTGCCATGGTTGCGTCCTGCATTGTGATTCTGGACGATGGCAGCACAGACGAAACTCCTAGCATTTGTAGGGCCCACCCCGCTGTAAAGGACTACCGGTGGCAGGAAGAGTCCCAAGTTGATGAAGTCCGCGATAAAAACAGGCTGTTAAAAATGGCCATGGCCTTTGATCCTGAATGGATCCTATGCATGGACGGCGATGAGATGTTGGAGGAGGATGCACCGGAGAAGATCCAAGCCGCTATCGCCGCCTGTCCAGAAGGTGTAGCAATTATGGATTTCCGGTTCCTATACATGTGGAACGATATAGACCATTTCAGAGACGATGGGATCTACCACAACCTATACCATCACCGGCTATTTCGGTTATCTGGGCAAGATAAATCCCAATTGTCCTTTACCCCAACAGGACACGGTGGGAACTTCCATTGCGAAAGCGTTCCGCCGAACATCGTCGGGGGAAGCATGGCAATCGACTTGGATATCAAACACTTAGGGTATATGTACCGGGAGGACCGTGAAAGGAAGCACGCTTGGTACAATCAGCTCGACACCTCCCACGCAATGACGGGTTACTATGATCACCTATTAGACCAGCCCCAAATGATCATTCGGAGCTGGGAGAGTCGCCACCATTCTGCTCAACACCAGGTCAATTCGGCCACCAAACAAGAGCATAAGCCTGATTACTATTATGCCAATGCGCGCAGGGAGGTCATTGACCATGTTCCCTCCCATGCGAAGCGAGTCCTAGATGTTGGATGTGGCCTAGGCTTCACGGGCGGATTACTGCGCGCAGAACGCGGCATCGAAGTCATGGGATTGGAAATTCATCCCGATATAGCTGAAGCTGCCAGGAAGCACCTTGACAGCGTTGTGGTCGGGGACTTTGAGACAATCGTGCTGCCGTGGCCGGAAGGTTACTTCGATACTATTATCGCCGCGGATGTCCTTGAGCACCTCGTTGATCCCTGGGCGGCTTTGACCAAGTTGATTCGCTATTTATCCCCAGGGGGTACGATTGTCGCGAGTCTCCCCAACATTAGGAATTTGGATGCACTAGGTCAAGTGGTTGAGGGCTCCTTCGCTTACAAGGAGCAGGGGATTCTGGATCGTACTCATCTACGATTCTTCGCTCGCCGGGACATGGTCGCTCTCCTGACGGGCGCGGGACTGCATACTCGGGTAGCCCAGATAGTACGGGATCCTCTTTTTGCAGGGATCAACTTGGATGCTATTTCTGTGCCTGCAAACATTGAACACGGGAGATTAACCCTTAAGGCTCAGTCGAGGGACGAACTGAATGAACTGACTGCAATACAGTTTATTTTGTCAGCCAGCAAACCAGGCCCGATACTCTGCCCTGCTGGAGCCCCAAAGGTTTCTGTGATCATTCCCGTCTTTAATCAGTGGGTATATACACAAGCCTGCCTGGATTCGGTTTTTGCTATTGGAGCTCGGCTACCCATTGAAGTTATTGTCGTCGATGATGCATCTAGTGACGAGACTCAACTAGGTCTCCTTGCCTACCCCCACCCAATCAGAACTGTAAGGCATGATGAGAATCTTGGGTTCGCGAAGAGTTGCAACGATGGAGCACGCATCGCAAACGGCGAATACCTGGTATTTCTGAACAACGACACGATCGTGCTAGCTAACTGGATTGATGCAATGGTTACAGCGGCAGAGGAGAATCAAGTCATTGGTGTTGTTGGCAATCTTCAAGTATTTCCAGATCGTAAGCTGGTTCAGCAAGCTGGAATTGTCTGCGGAGAAGGGAATATCGTTTATAGCATTTACAATAATCAGTTGGCAGCGGACCACCCAGCCGTTAACCGAGCAAGGGAAATGACCTTCGTCGCCGGCAGTTGTATGCTGGTGCCTAAAGATCTATTTCACAGCCTGAATGGGTTTGACGAGACCTATCTTAATAGTTGCGAGGACTTAGACTTTTGCATGAAGGTTCATAGCGCTGGACGCTGCGTATGGTACTGTCCACAGAGTCGCATACACCACTTCGAGTCAAAAACAGTTAGCGGACATTCAAAAATTAGTAATAATTATCGCTACTTCCAGGACAAATGGGGACACCTGCTACGTCGTAATGATAAAGAAATATACATTCAGGATGGTTTTGACCCCCCTCCCGATGGACTGGATGCTACTACCTTAACCCAATATCATCTTATTCCTGGCAAACGCGTAAAATAATATATGGCTAGCGCGCGCTTATAGCTTCCATGCGCTAGGCCTGATCTTGGTTATTGGAGCCAGAGGTCATTGTAAGGTGAAAAAATGAATAAAAGGTCCATTCATCCGAGTCGACTCGAATCCAGTACCAACGACAGGACCGAACCCACCGAACAACCTCCTTCAGCTGAGGGGCCTATCATAATTGGCATCGATGCCCGCACCCTTTCTCCTCGGGGTTGCTGTGATCGGGGTATTGGCCACTATACCGCTTATCACATTGAGGCCTTGGCCATAGAGAAACCGCAATGGACGTTCTTGCTATTCCTTGATAACCCAGAAGAGAGAACCTGGGCCCTTGACCGACTCTGCGCGCTTCCGAACATAATAACGGGAGCTATTCATGATTTGCCCTACACCAATATTCACCTTTACCATACTCCTGATGTTATGGTGATAGGGAATCACACCGCGCGTGGAATCTCATGGGATTTGTTGAAGAGCGGTATTCCCTACTCGGTCATTTTCTATGATCTGATTCCTCTAATTCTTCGTAATGATTTTTTTGATTCATGGAACGAACAGTCACAAAACATTTATCTTTCAAGATTAAGTAATTTAAAATCATCCAAGGCCTTGATACTTACGATATCAGAAAATACAAAAAAAGATCTGATTGGGTATTTAAAAATCCCACCCTCAAGAATCGTAACTATTATGGCCGGATTAAACCAATCAACCGCGGCTATTGCTCCCACCGAAGAGCAGATCAGCGCAGTGCTTAATGCAATTGGCATAACCAGTCCGTTTTTCCTTGTAGTGGGTGCTCTCGATTCACACAAACGATTCGAGACCACTCTTAAGGCCTTCCTCGAGACCCTCAAAACGAACAAGATCCAACTTGTGGTCGTTGGGTCCCTAAGCGACCCCAACACACGCCTAGTAAGTGAAGCCGTTGCCAAGAGAGGCATTCAGACCATCAAGTTTACAGGCTTCCTGTCCCGGGAAGACCTTGAGTGCCTTTACAAGGCAGCCAGGGGCCTTGCTTTCCCCTCGGCCTACGAGGGCTTCGGATTCCCGGTTCTTGAGGCCATGGCTCAGGGCTGTCCTGTGATCACCAGCAGGGCCAGCTCGCTCCCAGAAGTAGCAGGGGATGCCGCGCTTCTTGTTTCCCCTGATGACTCAAGCGAGATGGCCAAAGCCATGAGAAGGCTTCTCGATGAGCCGAAATTGCGCGCGGATCTAATCCAGAGGGGCCTTGAGCAAGCCAAGCGGTTTTCTTGGAGCGCCAATGCACAGGCGACCATCAAGGCCTGGATGCCCCTGCTTCACTCAAGGGGAAGGCCTGGGGTCGGGGAGATTGAGTGCCAGCGGGTGGTGACGCCTCAGGCCAGGGTCTCACTCCGCTGGGAAGGCTCGCAGTTCGTCTACCACAGCTTGGCCCATGTCAACCGCCAGCTCTGCCTGGGGCTGCTTAGCTCGGGGGAGGCGGAACTGAGCCTGATCCCCTATGAGCGGGATCAGTTCGATGCGTCTGCCGAACCGGCCATCGCACCCTTGGCGGAGCGGGTCCTGGCGCCGCTGTCCGGTCCTGCCCAGGTGCATGTCAGGCACCAGTGGCCCCCGAACTTCACGGCCCCTCCCGAGGGCGCCTGGGTGATGATCCAGCCCTGGGAATACGGTGGTATCCCCCAGAGCTGGGTGCTTCCCATGCGGGAGCTAGTGGATGAAATCTGGGTACCTTCTACCTGGGTGAAGGCCTGCTATGTCGAGAGCGGGGTTCCGGCTGAAAAGGTGCAAGTCGTTCCCAACGGTGTGGATCCCGAAGTATTCAGCTCTGAGGGCACGCAAGCTTCCTTGTCCACCTCCAAGCGCTTCAAGTTCCTGTTCCTGGGGGGAACCATCCCTCGCAAGGGCATCGACCTGCTGCTGGAGGCCTACCAGCAGGCCTTCACCGCCGCTGACGACGTCTGCCTGGTCATTAAGGGCCAGGGGGGCGAGGTCTATCAGGGGGCGGAGCTTGGCCAGATGCTCCAGGACATCAAGGCTCGGCCGGGAGCCCCGGAGATCGAATACACCACCGCAAACCTGAAGGAGGCCGAGCTCGCCGCGCTCTACCGCGCCTGCGACGCCTTTGTCATGCCCTACCGGGGCGAGGGGTTCGGCCTGCCCATGGCCGAGGCCATGGCCAGCGGGAAGCCCGTCATCGCCACGGCCCGGGGTGCCGCCATGGACTTCCTCGCGGAGGATCGGGCCTACCTGATTCCCTGTGATTGCCGCCGCATCAACATGACGGGGGAGTTCCAGCCCTCTGCCCCGGGCTTCTGGCTGGAGGAGCCCCGTCTTGAGGACCTGGTGGCCCTCCTCCGCCACGTGGCGTCCCACCCCGAGGAGGCCGCCGCTAAGGGGCGGCAGGGCAGGCTCTGGGTTACGGCAAATCTGGGATGGGAAGCGCCCACCCGCCTGATCCTGGAGCGGCTGAAGGTCCTGGCGGAGCGCACGCCGCTGCGCTTCCTACCGGCCGACGCCAGGGTTCCCGAGCCGGAGGCCCGCGAGGCCTTCCTCTTGCAGCCGGATTGGTCCGGTGCCGCCTGGGTGGAGATCCTGCTGGCTTACGTGGCCGCCTTCCGGCCCGGGGAGCCTGTGGGCTTGGTGCTGTTATTGGGGGGCACCGGCTCCACCCAGGAGGAGGCTCAGGAGCGGGTGCTGGAGCTGCTTGCGCGGGCGGGCCATGAGGCCTTCGCGGATGTGGAGATCGTGGACCAGCCGGAGGACATGCTGGAGACCCTCAAGCGCTACGACACCTTCCAGTGGATCGCCGAGGTCAGCGCCGCCGGTGCGAACCGCCTGGGACCCCGTGCCAAGCGCTTGCACGAGGCGCGTCTGGCCCTCCGGCGCTGAGTCCTTACTGACCCGGAAAACCCTCATGCCGGAGGTTCCCTGCCGACACTCTCCCTCGCCCTGATCGTCCGCAACGAGGCCCCGCATCTGGCGGCCTGCCTGGCGTCGGTCGCGGGGCTGGCGGATGAGGTGGTGGTGGTGGACACGGGGTCTACGGATGGGACCCAGGCCATCGCGGCCTCCGCGGGGGCGCGGGTGCATCAGGTCGACTGGCGGGACGACTTCGCCTGGGCGCGCAACGAGAGCCTGGACCGGTGCTCGGGGGGCTGGATCCTGGTGCTGGACGCCGATGAGCGGTTGGATCGGCAAGCCTTCCCGGTGATCCGTCGAGCGATGAGGGAGGAGGGGGCACTCGGCCACTTCCTGCTCATGCGGAACTACCACGCCAGCGGGGCCCACCTGGGCCTGCACGGCGGCGCCCGGCCCAACCCCGGCGGCCCCAAGGGCACCGAGGGCCTGGGTTTCGTCACGGAGTTCCTGGCGCTCCGCCTCTTCCGCAGGGACCCCCGGATCCGCTACCGGGGCCGTATCCACGAGACCGTGGAGCCCAGCTTCGAGGCGCTGGGCCTCGCGCCGAAGGCCCTGCCTGTGGTCATCCACCACCTGGGGAAGGGCGATGCTGATCTCGACCGGGCCAAGCAGGATCGCTACTTCCGCATCGCCCAGGAGGAGGCCGCGGCCCACCCGGGGGAGTTTCGTGCCCAGTTCAACCTCATGCAGGAAGCGGCCATGCTCGAGCGGTGGGCCATTTGTGCCGAGGCCACCCGGGCCTGCCTGCGGCTGGAGCCGGAGCCTCCGCTCCGTCTCAGGCTCTCCGGAGCCCGGGCCCTGGGGGCCACCGGGGCCACCGAGGAAGCCCTCGCCCTGCTGGCGCGGCCCTCGGGGCCTGAGGCCCTGCCGGCCTTGTGTACCGTGAAGGGAGAGATCCTGGGCGGCATGGGGCAGGTGGAGGCAGCCATCGCGGCCTACCTCGAGGCCATCAACCACCAACCGGCCTTCACGCTGCCCTTCCTGCGCCTCTCGGCGCTGCTCCGGGACCAGGGCGAGCTGGGCGAGGCCCACGCCATCCTCGAGGCTGGGCTGGACCAGAACCCCGGGGACCTCCTGCTCTGGGAGGCGCTGGTGGGCCTGGGCGCCGCCACTCAGGACTTGCCCGCCGCCGCCCGGGATGCCTGGAGTGCGCTTGCCCGATTTCCCTCAGGGGGTCGTGGGCTCTGGCACCAGATCGTTGTGCGGTCGCTCCAGGCTCAGGGTGCGACCGGAGAGGCCCGGTTAGTGCTGGACCGCGGCCTGGCTGCGTTCCCGGGTCAGACCGAGTTGCTTCGATTGGAGCGGGAATTAGCCGACTGAGGGTGGGGCCGAGTCCTGCCCCTGCAGGCGCGCCGCCACCAGGTCCACGCCCAGCCGCTTGGCGGTGGCGTAGAGGGCGGGGCGGGCCAGGCCGAGGCTCTCGGCGGCTTCGGCGGCGCGGTGCCCGCAGGCCTGCAGGGTTTCCAGCAGGAGGCGGCGCTGGAAGGCCCGGGTGGCTTCGTCCCAGGAGCGGGCCTGCGGAACCGGCGCCTCCAGCTCCGGGAAGTGCCGGGGCCGGAGGGTGCCCTCCTCGCAGCGCAGCACGGCGCGCTCCAGGGCATGCAGAAGCTCGCGGATGTTGCCCGGCCAGGGCAGGCGCGCCAGGGCCTGGGGCAGGCCCGGGGCCAGGGCCGGGAGGGGCCGCTTCATGGCCTGCGCCGCCCGGGCTGTGAGGCGCGGGATCAGGAAGGGAAACTCGTGGCGGCGGGCTGCCAGGGGTGGCAACCGCAGCACCGCGCCCTGGAGCCGGAAGAGCAGGTCCCGCCTGAAGGTGCCCGCAGTGGTGAGGTCCTCCAGGGCGCGGTGGGTGGCTGCGGCGAAACGGACATCCACCTTCACCGAGTGGTCCGAGCCCACCCGGCGGACCTCGTGCTCCTGCAGGACCCGCAGCAGCAGGGACTGGAGGCGCGGCGACAGGTCCGCCACCTCGTCCAGGAAGAGGGTGCCGCCCCGGGCCGCCTCGATGGCGCCCCGGCGGTCGCGGTCGGCGCCGGTGAAGGCGCCCTTCAGGTGGCCGAACAGCTCGGACTCGAGCAGGCCTTCGGCGAAGGCCGAGCAGTTCACGGCCACCAGGGGGCCGGGCCGGCCCGAGCGCCGGTGCAGCTCCCGGGCCGCGAGCTCCTTGCCACTGCCAGTGGGGCCCAGGATGAGCACGGGTAGTTCCGAGGCCGCCACGCGGTCGAGCTCCCGCAGCACCGAGGCCAGGGGCTCGCTGCCATCCGTGAGCAGCAGGCCGCCCTCGACCGCAGGTTCGACGGGTCGCTGGGCCCGGAGCAGGGCCAGCCAGGGGGCGAGGAGCCGGGGCTCGAGGGGCGGGGCCACGGCGCTGTCCAGGGCCTGGGCCAGCAGCACGGCCCCCACGGGACAGCCCTCCCAGGTCAGCGGAAAGCCGCGCCAGAGCCAGGGGCCGTGCCCGAAGGGGGCCAGGGTGCCGTCCTTGGCCAGCCGGCCGAGGGCGCCCTCCGGCGGGGCCGCCCCGGTGCCCAGGGTCTGCAGCTGGCCGGCGTCCTCCCAGGTGATCCAGGTGGGTGCCTGGCGCTGGGCCAGCCACGCCTGGAGCAGCGCCAGGGGTGCCGGCGGGGCGGTGTCGGACACCGGTGGCCAGAGGTCCGCGAGCCGCCGCTGGTGCCGGCCCGAGGCGGCCCGGTCGGCGATGGCCTGGAGGGCGAGCAGGGCCTCGGCCCTGCGCTGCGTGGGTACCCGCTCCAGCACCTGGAGCCCCAGCTCGAGGCGCATGATCTGCGTGGGACAGGTCCGCCAGGTGGACCAGAAGGCCTCGGGATCCCCGCAGCCCCGGAAGAGCCGATGCGCCTCCCAGCTGAGCTGTGTCTCCGGATCCGCTTCGGGGGGTGGCGACTCGGTCAGCGGGCCCAGGGCGGCCGTGAGGAACTGGGTGTAGGGGTGGTCCCCGACCCGGTCCAGCCCCTCCCGCACCAGGTCCCAGTCCTCCTGGTCGGCGCCATGGCTGGCCAGGAGTCCCCATCCCTCGGTGAAGTCCGGGTGGGCCTCCACCAGGGCCCGGATCCGCTCCAGCGCCACGCGGGGTTCCAGCTGCACCTCGGCCAGCTGGGCGGTCTCCATGGCCTGCCAAGGCTGCGGGAGGGGCCCGCGCTGGTGGACCCAGCGGCCATGGGCGGGCAGATCCGCCCACTGGAGCGCGGTGACCGCGGCGTTGGAGGCGGCGCGCTCGGCCCAGCCAGCGGCTCCCAGCCGGCCGAAGTGGGCGTGGGCCAGGGTGAAGGCCCGGAGGGCGGCCTCGGGTTCGAAGGCCCGCAGGGCGAGCTGGCCCTTGGCCATCCAGTGGAAGGGATCTGCGCAAGGGTGGGCGTAGGCCTCCCAGGCCGGGTAGCCAGGCTCCGGGGCCGGCGGCAGACCGCCCCAGCGCACCCGCAGCCGGTCCCAGGTCGGGTGCCCTGCTGCGGGTGGCGGCGCGGGTCGGTGGCCGGCCTCCCGGAGGTCTGCCGCCAGTGCTGCCGACCAGCCGACAGGGGACTCGGCGGGGAGCCTCAGGTTCAGGACCTCCGCCAGGGCAGGCTCCGGCGGCGCCCCGGCGCCCAGGTTGCGGGGCACCAGCGGCCCCAAGCCCAGGGGGGAGGCGCCGGGCGCCCGGGTCCAGGCCCGGACGTCCGGCGCCAGCATCCAGGCTCCGCCGGGCAGCTCCCGCAGCCAGGGACAAGCCCGGAAGGGGCGCAGCTCTTCGGGCAGGGCCATCCACAGCAGGGGCTCGGCATGGCGCTGGAGGGCGGGCCAGGGCAGCTCCGGCTGCAGGGGCCCGCTCGGCAAGAGGCGGCCGTCTGCGTCCTGGTGCCCGAGGAGCCCCTCCCACCAGCCCGGGGGCAGGGCCCGGCTCGCCGGGGGGATCAGGTCCAGAAAGGGTGGCAGCTGCAGAACGCCCTGGTCATCGACGGCGCCGAGCACGGCCACCCAGCGCAGCCGCCGGGGCAGGTCCAGCAGCACCGACCCCGCCGCCATCCAGGGGGTCCCATCGCCGCCCAGCAGGGCCTCCCAGGCCCAGGCCAGGAGCTCGTCCTCCCGGGCACCGCGCCTGGTCGCGGCCACGGCGGGGCTGCCATGCCGCAGGCGGGCGATCCAGAGCGGGTCGGGTCGGGGCTCGAAGTGGGTGGGCATCCGGGCGACCTGGGGCCCGACGGACCGGTGGGCCTCCTGCTCCAGGTGGGGCCAGCGTCCCTCCCGGCCGCCCAGGAGCCAGGCCTGGCTGATGGCCGCGAGGGCCCAGGGCAGGTCCCCCCAGCGGCGGCCCCGATCGAGCCCCCAGGGCGCCTTCCAGTCGCCGAGCCAGGCGGCCTTCAGCACCCGAGCATGCTCTGCCAGACCCCCCAGAAATCGGGGAAGGTCTTGCCTACGCAGTGGGGATCCTCCAGCTCGCCGCCCCAGCGGAGCGCGCCCACGGCCGCCGCGAAGGCCATGCGGTGATCGTTCCGGGGATTGAAGGGCGCCCGGGGGGCCGAGGGCGCTCCCGGGGTGATGCGCAGGGTGTGATCGCCGAGGATGTCGGCCTGTCCGCCGAGCCAGCGGACCAGCTCCGCGGAGGCGTCCAGACGGTCGCACTCTTTCAGGGGCAGGGTGTGCAGACCGCGCAGCTCGGAGGGACCGGGCGCCAGGGCCGCCAGGGCCGCCAGCACGGGTCCGAGGTCCGGACACTCCGTC
>SERZ01000645.1_pt1 | contig 22927 bp, 21 predicted proteins | sample 3171461 | NCBI WGS metagenome assembly SERZ01 (sample SAMN06051861, study PRJNA518727) | freshwater metagenome | biome: subpolar coniferous forest; feature: holomictic lake; material: water; isolation source: holomictic Lake 227, 6 m depth | place: Canada: near Kenora, Ontario | collected... | reverse complement strand
GAACTCACCCAATACTTGCGTACCTTAGATTCATCGGATCCCGTAAAATACGATTACGCATTATTTGGTTTGGGGGTGATGGAAAAATACAGATAACATGAACAGCAATATTGATCTTATTTCTTTGGAAAAACTATCCTTCGATGAATTGGTAGCAACTATCAATGAGCTCATCGCTAAGGATTTTTCAAAACTTGTTTATTTATTGTATGCAGTAGATGTATCTGAAAAGAAATTGAAACAATTATTAGCAGAACATCCCAATGAAGATGCCGGTAAATTGATTGCGCTTTTAATGTTAGAGCGACAAGAACAAAAACGTAAATCCCGCGAACAATTCAAACAACGGGAACAGGATATCCCTGAGGAGGATAAGTGGTAGCCTTATTTTAATAACATTGGAATCTCTTTTATTTGATATCCCTTTTCTTTCAAATAGACAATTAGCTCATCCAGATGATCATATAATTTATCCTTTCTTCTCGGATCCGTGCCAGCATGAATTAAAATGATTGCCCCATTTAAATGATTGGGATTAGTTGCTTCGAATTTTTTCAAATTGCTGATGAGTACTTCACTCGATTTATAAGCATTTCCCATTTCTGGCCAGGTATAATCCGCATTAGTTCCTATGCCTGGTGTAAAGTTAAAAAGGGTAATTCCTTTTTCATTACACCAACGAACAATGTCATCATTCCACCACTCATAAGGCGGAATAAAATAAGGGCTATTTGATGTGGGCCATCTGTATTTAGACATCGCCGCTACATTCTGGTTAAAATCAAATTGAAATCTGGCCCGCGAAATTAAAGTACTGTCGCGTTTGTTCCAATCACAATACAACAAATGCTGGTCAGAATGCGGACCTAAATAATTGGAGCTTTTTGCTAATTGGTCAATCTCATTTTGAAAAAGCGGGATCCTATAAAATCTACCTGTAAAAAAGAAAGATGCATAAACCGAATTTTTATTAAGTGTTTTTATGATTGTTGGCAATCCTTCCCCAAATTCATCTGCAGTAAATACCAACGCCACTTCCTTCCTTGATGTATCAGATTGAACAATTGCACCATGGGATTTAACCAATGTTTTTGATTTAGATTGATAAGATGGATCAGCTCCACTATATTTTATATCCTTAGTAGATTCGGATGCTTTAGCCGCCAACAAATAGATCAAAGAAGCTGTTCCATCCATGGTTGGTTCATTGGTACTATAATCACCGTAATCATCATGATACACAGCCAGATCACTTTGAAATGGTTCATAGCTGTCTTCATGCTCCAACTTGATCCCAATCAGGTTTTTATAAATAGAAGTATAAACCGGGCCATCCACCAATCCCCCATCAATGGGATAATTTTTTAGATGCGTAAATGCCGAATGTGGATCAACAGGGGTATCGGCATTAGCCGGCAATCCATACACCATACTGGTACCCCAAGGGTTACATCCGAATAGCCAATCGAAATTCGACTGCTCTAATTCTTGAAAATTGAACAGATTAGTGCGCTTGCGAAACCAATAACATTCAATGGCAAAAGAAGTAGTTAGATTATTACTACACCAAGTAAAAGGCACCCCTCTTAAAAAAGCATTGTGTTTTGCTTTATCTAAAACATTAGAAATGTCCTTATCATAGAGTTCTATTGTTTCTGTTGCCATAAATGTATGGTCATAAGTTTTAGCCAACTCATTCACCCCTAACTGAATAAATGGATACCACTGATAATGGCGCATGGTATCGTTACCCATCCATGTAGAATCGGAAGACCTATGTAGCTTCTGATACGTATTATTTAAGTACGTCTTGTCTTTAGTGATCTGATACAATTGCGTTTCAGCCAATGCCATATCATCTTTCCAATCGTCTTCCTCATAAAAATATGGAGCACCTCCTGGAGCAGTTTGTGCCACACCGGGTTTATTTAAACCCAATTGATAGGCAGTGAAACTTTTCTTGTACAAAGTATTGGCATAAGTAGGATTCCATTTTTTGAGCACTTGATACCCTAATGCAAAACTGCTTGCAAATTTTCCAGCAGTAGATGCTACACCATTTGCCCTGTTCTTGTATTTGAATAAACCTTGTGGTTCACCTGAACAGAAATATACGGGTCTTTCAAAACCCTTATTATAAAAACTATCTTCTTTAGGAATGCGCATACCCCGATGATCGCGATCATCGCCCAATTGATTAAATAACCAATCGTCTTTGGGATGCATTTTGAGTAACCAATCCAATCCCCATTTTGCTTCATCCACTACATCAGGAATGCCATTCTTGCCATCTAATCCATTTGCCTGCTTCGTATCAGCAAACACATTTGGAAAATCACGGTATGCTGCTAATAAATGATAAGTAGCATTTGCGGAAGTGGCCGAATATTGCAAGTAATCGCTTGCATCGTGCCAACCGCCACTCACATCAATATGTGTTCCATCGGGAACTGGGGCATAAACAGTATACCCATCATGTGTATGGCAACTATCTTTTAAAAAAGGATTGAACCCACTTCTTTGCTGACGCATATAGCGCAAACAAAAATCGGCAGCTGATTGATATACCGTATCGCTAATCGTGAAAATGGGTGATATTGTTTTTCCGGTTCTTAGGAAATATTTACCTGGTTTCTGAAATGATGAAAAGTTTAATCGATGAGTAGTATTAAATGGACCATAAGCCCCAAATGTTTCACCTGCACTGCTTTTAAAAACAACCTGTTGATTTGCCGCATTTACTAATTCAAAATCTTGTAAGGCTATTTTATCCTTACTACACCATACAGCAACTTTAATAAATTTTGTAGGATAGCCCAATAGGTTTACACGAATCCAACTATTAGTGCTTCCTTGTGCAAGAAGTAATTGAAAAGAAATAATTAAGTAAGAAAAAACAAAACAGATTCTTGTCTTCATAAACAGCAATAATTGCTAGTAAAAGGTAAGCAATTATTCTATTTTCTTCAAGTGCTCATCATATAAGCCCATTAATAGACTATTCCCATTGGCATCTACTTTTACGGCTCCATACTTTGAAACTGCATATTTTTTAGCATCCCCCTGCTGAATGAAAAAGTTTTCAGCTCCTATGTTCAATGAAAAATATCCTTTACTATATTCAATGAGGTATTCATTTTCATTGATTGGATTCGGCTTTTGTTGAAACCTGATCCTTTCTGCAATTGAATTAGAATCTAGTTTCACAACCACATATCCACGTTTGTAGAGTGTGTCAAAAATCAATCCTTTTACGATCTTGTATTTTAAACTAACCATGTCGCCTTGAATCAATGGCGCCTTGGCATTGTTTTCTATTAGCTCCAAAAAAATAAGTTTGCCATCTTTCAGAATTTTTTCTTTTTGAATGGACGAATAATTTACGAAAGCTAATAATGCTATTAGATTCAGCAAGATCAAAATAAATTTAAAGCTTTTCATCGGTCACCAATTTTTTTGCGTTGAAAAAATAGATGCCACCAAATATAATGCCTGTTACAAAAAGCATTTCTGATTTAATTAATAGGCTATAATCAAGTTCATAATAAAGCATACATACAAAATAAATAAGGCTGAGAACCCCAATTATAAAGCCGGTTTTATAATTTACATAAAAGCAAAGTAGCAACACTAATATTGATCCTATAATTGCCGGAGATATAGCAGTCAGAACTAATACAATTCCGCTGATAATATATATCTGGGTTCTGCTATTTTTTTCCAATACTTCTAATTTATTCATTAGGATGTTCATGAATATTAAAACAGCTGCAATAGGTGCAATAGAGGAAATCCAGCTATAATTTAAATGAAACAGTAATTCAGATTTTACACTAATCAACCCAAGGCTAATGATAAAAATGATAATTAGTCCGATTTTTAAAGTGCTATATAAATTTGACAAATACTGTTTTGCGGAAATGATCTTTGCTTCATTTAGAAAGACTTGAACTAATGCAAAAACAATGATTAGATTATATACATGAAATAGCCAAAAATAGGTTGAGATCTTTATCAGCCACAACAAACTTCCTGCAATAATTAGTAATGCTATCAATGACTGATAAGTATTTTTTGAAATTACTATCGTAAATACACCCATTAAAAGAAAGTATAGAGTGATTGATTTTTCATCAACTTTCAATCCGCTTAAACTTACCGAAACCAATAAAATGCCCCATAAAAGTGTAGATACAAAAATTGTATCTAAGATCAATAGCTTTATAAGCCTACTGGAGATTACCGAAACTACTATCAGAAAAATTGCAAAACTCAGTATATAAACTGGCTTGCTATTTAAATTAAACAAGGTACTAATAGCAGCAACCAGAAAACTACTTCCAAGAATCCCTCCTAGGATGGTTATTATTTTAATAACTAAACTTGCATTCTCCTTTTCATATTTCGATATTTCTTCAGATAGATTCGTCTGATTCAAAACAAATCCTTCCCCCTCTGAATGCTTTATTTCTTCTAGTAATTTTTTGATGTGATCTAGCTTTTCCATTTTTCTGATTTTTGAATTACTAGTAAATATTTTATCAGATATCCTACACTAACAGTGATAAAAACACCATTCACTAAGAACACCCATTCTTTGGGTAATACTTTCCCTGAAAAGGCTGTAAGTATAACCATGAAACTGAATGGAACGATCGCAAGAAATAGGAGATTTTTCTTAGCAAATGCATATTTCAACCCTAATAAATAGATGAGCAATGTGCAAGCGATTAATGCATATAAAATGGTTTCGAATTTTTCTGCAATTCCTTCCCAAACAGAAAGTGTTGCAACCGATACAATGTAAATAAATACTAAATTTTTCAACCAATTTGCAACCTTGAAATAATCAAACTTATTAGAAAGCAATAAAAATAGCAATAGCCAAATTCCATTCATTAATAACACAATCAGAAATGCCTGACCCTCAGTAATTCGACTTGTCTCCAATTGAACATAAAACGTAAATGTGACATTCACCAAATACAGAAAAAAGGCCCACAAAAATGCATGATTGGTAACGAGTACCCAGACCGTTACAAATACAGTCCATGCAAGGAAAAAATCATATGCAGTTGCACCACTCTGATAAATCTGTCCGTATACGGCAAACAATGCTCCAACTAATACCGAGGCGGCAGTTAACAGAATATTCTTTATCAATTCACTGATCTTAGCAAACAGCGCTACCATGATGGTAGTAAATAGGATGAATTCAATTAATCCTATTTTTAGGAATTTATTCAATCCATCCCAATTATAGGTAAAGAAGAAAACAATACCTGCTGTTACAAATCCAATGGCAACTATCAATAAAAATAATCGGAGAAATTTTTTCCAAGCAGTTGTATCATTATAAACATCCTGCTTTAAGGCGGCATCAACTTTTTCAGTTGACCAATTACTATTCCTAGTAATGACATATATATCCTCTCTATCCATCATAACGCAATTACATTTTTTTGTAATGAACGAAATTGAAATATTGGGCAGGAGATAGTGGGATATAACCAGCTTTCAAAACCAAGATAATAACAATTTGGAATAAAAGCAAGAGCCAAGCACTACCCTTTTTAACCTATTTTCGCAATTCAATTCTATAAACAATGAAATTGGTATCATACCTCAACGAAGGACACGATCAATTGGCTTTTTTAGTAGATGGACTCTTATTCGATTGCGACCTTATGCAACCCGAATTACCTAATAGCATGAATATGTTTTTGCATTACTGGGACGATATGTATCCCATTGCACAGCAGGTAGATGCAGCCATCAAGTCGGGCCGTATCAATGCAGACAGAGGCATACCAATAGCTGATCTGCAAATATTAGCGCCAGTTCCATTTCCAACATCTTGTAGAGACGCTTATGCATTTCGGGCACATGCTGAAGCCACAAGAAAGAACCCGCAAACAGCATTGCCAGTAACTTATGACCAATTTCCTGTATTTTATTTCAGCAACCATCATAGTATACAAGGCCCGGGCGAAATTAAATGCATGCCCGACCATTTAGAGGAACTTGATTTTGAACTGGAAGCAGCTGTTGTGATTTGCAAGCATGGCAGAAATATACCAGCAGAAGAGGCGGATAATTATATTGGGGGAATCCTGATCTTCAACGATTTCAGTGCACGCAAACTGCAGTTGGAAGAAATGCAAATGCATTTAGGACCCGCGAAGGGAAAGGATTTCGCAACTGCGATCGGTCCCTGCTTAGTAACCCTCGATGAATTAGAACAATATGAAGTGCCTGCAGGCTCGGGGCATACAGGAAAAAACTGGAGTCTTGAGATGAAAGCCGCAGTAAATGGTGAGCAAGTGAGTGGCGGAAATTTATCTACTATGCAATTTACTTTTGCTGAAATTATTGAAAGGTGTTCTTATGGAGCCGACTTGCAACCTGGCGATATTATAGGAAGCGGGACCGTGGGAACAGGTTGTTTTCTAGAAAAAAATATTACCTCAAGGCTGAATGATCCTAATGCAACTGCTCAATGGCTTAATGTTGGAGATACTATAGAAATGGAAATAGATGGCATAGGCATATTGATCAATACCATCGTAAAGGAAGAAAGTGAATTTTCAATCCTAAATAAAAAGAAGCTTTAGTATTTATTTGATTTTAAAGATCTCCCAATTGTGGTCGCAGAATAATATCTTCTACAACAGCCTGAGGAGATAATTGAGAAGCCGCATAGACCATCGTTGCAATATCACTTGACTCCATAATTCTATTCGGATCGATATCTGCACCTTTCCAACTGGCACTCATGGTTGCTCCTGGAATTACAGCAGTTACTTTGATACCATTGGGTTTCATTTCTTCACGCAGGTTTTTATTGAATCCTAGTAAAGCAAATTTACTGATGCTATAAGCACCTCCATTTGCATACGCATTCAATGAAGCAATGGAGCATATATTAAAAATATGTCCCTTCTTTTGCATGATCATGGTAGGCAGTAATCTACGCGTTAAATGGTAAGCACTGTATAAATTGATTTCCAACATTTTTTCAAGATGTCCTTCAGGTTCATTATGAATGCTACCTGGAATAAACTGACCCGCATTATTAATTAAAATATCAGGAGCACCGAAAGACAAGCACCAATCAGCAAAGTGAATGATGTCTGTTTTATTACCCATGTACGTAGCACGATATTTAATAATAGTATCAGGATGATTTTCCTGAAGCTCATTTACTGTTTCAATTAACTCCTTCTCATTTCTACTACAAATCAATAATTGATTCCCTGGTTGTGCAAATGCTTTTGCAATTGCTTTACCTATTCCCTTTGATGCGCCTGTAATAATAATATTCATAAGATTGCTTTGCTGCTGCAAAGGTCGCGCATTTTTAGTAATCTTCGATTGTATTTGTTCGTATTTTGTGCCCATGCAGTATCGCCACCTATTTTTTGATCTGGATCATACACTTTGGGACTTTGAAACTAATTCCAAAGAGACCTTGAATGACTTATACGAAACTAATCTACTTGTTGAAAGGGGCGTAACCGATTTTGAGCAGTTTTTTACGCATTATAGTTTTCATAATCATCGTTTGTGGGATAGGTATACCAAGGGATTTATTAGACAGGATGAACTTCGGTGGAAGCGTATGTGGCTGGCCCTGCTCGAATTTAAAATTGCCGATGAGCCGTTGGCGAAAAAAATGTCGGTTCAATTTCTTGATTTATTACCTACCAAGAAAAAGTTGTTCCCCTATACTGTTGAAATTCTTGAATACCTAAAAAACAAGGATTATACCATGCACTTAGTTACCAATGGATTCGAATCGGTACAGCATAATAAATTAAGAGAAAGTAATCTTACCGCTTTCTTTGATCAAGTTATTACCTCTGAAGCAAGTAATAGTCTTAAACCCAATAAGGAAATTTTCGATTACGCTTTGCAAAAAGCAGGAGCTGTTTTAAACGAAAGTATTATGATCGGCGATAATCAGGATGCCGATATTCAGGGTGGCATCAATGCGGGTATGGATACCATTTTTGTGAACCACTTAAAAGTTGAACCAACAGTAAAATCAACTTACATGATTCACCACTTAAAAGAACTAGAACATATTTTATAAATAAAAGAGCCGTCCCGATGAATTGGGGCGGCTCTTTTAAATTTTATATTAAAAAGAAATTATGCTTTTGTTTTAGCAGCTTCTTTTGTTCCTTTTGCATCTTTATCCTTGTCTTTGCAACAGTCTTTTTCTTTACCGTCTTTCTTACAAGCATCTTTGTCTTTCATATCTTTACTGCAAGACTCTTTTCCTTTAGCGTCTTTTTTGCAGCATTCTTTAGCTTCTACTTTTTTCTGGTCTTTATCTTTTGTTTGAGCAAATGCTACGCCAGTAAATAAAAATGCAGCGGTAGCCAGTACAAATAATTTTTTCATATTGTTCTTTATTTTTATACCTCAAATTTAAGGTTTTTTTAATAATCAGTTGTTACCAGCTTGCTAAAACTGTTATTCCGCCCTTTACCACCTGATTTAATTCCACATGGATTTTGGCTGTCAAAGGCAACAATACATCAACCCGGCTACCAAACTTAATAAATCCGTATTCCTCTGTCTGCTTTACTTGCTGACCAACCTTGGTATAATTACAGATTCTCTTTGCCAATGCCCCAGCAATTTGTTTGTATAGTATTTCCCCATGAGGATTTTTTACCACCACGCTCCAACGCTCGTTTTCGGTAGAGGATTTTGGGTGCCAAGCAACCAAGTATTTACCCTTATGATATTGATTATAAACCACTTCGCCGCCCACTGGATTCCTATTTACATGCACATTTGCAGGACTCATAAATACACTAAGCTGGATTCTTTTATCCTTAAAGTACTCCGAATCAACCACTTCTTCGATCACCACTACTTTACCATCTGCCGGGCAAATGATTTGATCTGCATTGATGGTAAAAGTTCTATTAGGTATCCGGAAGAAAGAAACCAGGAATAAGAAAACGCCAAGGGTTAAAAAAAATATAACCAATGCTAACCAGGGTGCAGAAGCACTTAAAAATGTAAATGAAATGAGGTTTAGTGCACCAAAAATCAGGGCGCCTATTCCAATGGATTGATATCCTTCTTTATGTATCGTCATTGCTTGATCTTAAGCTGCAAATGTAATAGATGTTCTAATCCCTTCAGCAAAATCGGTTGACTACTATAAAAACAGGTCCACAAAAAGCCATATATAAGGTGTTGCCAACAATAAAGAATCGAATCTGTCAAGAAAACCACCATGGCCAGGCATGATGCTACCGCTATCTTTAACTCCGGCTAAACGCTTTAATTTACTCTCCAACAAATCGCCCATTGTTCCCATCACTGAAGCTAAAAAGGAAACAAGTATTAATAAACGGAAGGGTAATGCAAAAAGGGCATGACCGCCATAACTAATTACCATCACAGCCAAAATCACACCCCCGATCGTGCCTTCCCAGGTCTTCTTCGGGGAAATGGATGAAAGTGGTCGTTTACCAAAAATTGTTCCTGTTATATAGGCCATGGTATCATTTACCCAGATGGATGCAATTAATATAACGGGTAATAACCAACCTGCGTCGATTTGTTCATAGGGATTAACGCGACCTCTTAATTTGATCATTAAGCCCCAACTTAAAGAGATATAAAGAAATCCTGCAATTAGTGAAAGAAGATTATTGACAGTGATCTTTTTATAAAATATAACTAGACTAACTAAGAAAACGGAAGCCATGGCAATCAAAAAATAGCCGCCAATATCATGTAAATTCCATTTGCCGATTGGGAAAACCAAGGGATTCGCCATATATAACATATACGCAAAACCAAAGCATACCACACTATACCTTAAAACATTGGGAAGCCCTTTATAACTGGGCTCGATCTTTTCCATCAAACGATGAAATTCCCACCAACAGCCAAAATTGATCACGGTAAACAGCGCGAGAAATGTCCATTGATTGTACACAAGACCACCGATCATGATGGCTGCAAAAACAATCGCACTGAGCGCGCGGGTCTTAAAAATAGCAAAGTTGAAAGCCATAAAGTTTACTGCAATTGACAGTATCTATAGCAAGATAAGAAAAATAATGTGAGGGGATGGGGAAGGTTGATTAATTCAATAACGCTTTTTCGATTAATTGCTTTGCTGTAATAGACAGATGTGCGGGAACATACAATTGAATATCACCAAACATCGGATAACTACTATCTTGCTTATTTAAAATCTGAACCGGCACTTCATTTTCTTCCAATAAACCCTTTATAATACTGGCTTTTGCCAAGTCTCTTGTGCTGAATATTTTATCCCAATTTTTCATGTTAATCCTATTAATTTTCGTCGAAAGTTTTTAACTCACCAGATAGTGCAACTACTGATTCTTCTTTAAATAAACGCATTAAAAAAAATACCCCAAATACTGCGATCAGTCCCAACCAAATGGGCATGGACTCATCCATTACTTTATCAATTTGTTTTCCTTGTTTAGTAGCTAAAAATAATTGCGTTACAATAATCCCATTGTATAAGAAGTGAATTAAAATATTAAACCAAAGATTCTTACTAAAATAAAATGTATAGCCAAGGATCATACCTAGGGCAGTACGTGGCAGAAATCCGAAATAAGAAAAATGTATGGCACTAAATAAAATACTGGCTAACAGAATTCCTAGAAAAGGATTACGCGTCCACCCAACAAAGATCTTTTGCAAAGCGCCCCTAAAAAGGATCTCTTCAAATAATGCGGGAGCCAATGCCATTACGATCATGGCTAAAAAATAATCACCCAGCGTTTTCATGGTGGCCATTACCAACATGGTTTCTTTATATTTTGCCTCAGCCGCTTTTGCTTCTGCCAACCATTTTGCTGGTAATGGAATAGCTTGATTGATCTCTCCCAAAGCGCCACTCAAGATCAATCCTACAAATGCAATCATGATAACCAATAAGATCTGCTTGGAACTAAATTTGTTTCGAAACCCTAAATATTCAAATGGTTTTATATTTATAATCAAGCCTAAAATAATAGCAGGCAAGCAAAAAACAAGAAAGGAAGCAAGAGTATTTAATAACCTTGACACATTCATGTACTTAGGATCATTCAACAAAGCTGCAACCGTTTTCATGGGTGTATGCATCATAATAGAACCCAATGCTAAAACCAGGGTATTTCCTAATATAATGGCTAATCCTAATAAAGCCAATAATAACGCAAATTGTGAAGGATAATTCAGTTCTATTTTCTGACGCATGCAAATCTGAAATAAGAGTGTAAATTTGCATTTTTGTATAATGCGGCTGCAAGATAATGGATAAAAGGCAAGCTCCGGGTTGCAGCACAGACCCAAATAATAAGATGGTTAATATTGGCAATATAGTTTTACCCGATTTCCCTTTACTACTCGCTCCAATGGAGGATGTCAGCGATCCACCATTCAGGGCAGTGTGCAAGGATAATGGAGCCGACCTCATGTATACCGAGTTTATCAGTAGTGAGGGACTGATCCGCGATGCCATCAAGAGCCGTCAGAAACTTGACATCTTCGATTATGAACGGCCCATTGGGATTCAGATCTTTGGTGGCGATGAAGATGCGATGGCACTCAGTGCTAAAATTGTAGACACTGTAAATCCAGATCTGGTGGATATTAATTTCGGCTGCCCCGTTAAGAAAGTAGTAAGCAAAGGTGCTGGTGCAGGAGTCTTGAAGGATATTGATCTAATGATTCGTTTAACTGAAGCAGTAGTAAAAAGCACCAGACTGCCTGTTACCGTTAAAACTCGTTTGGGTTGGGATGACAGCAGTAAAAATATTGAAGAAGTAGCAGAGCGTTTGCAGGATGCAGGAGTCAAAGCATTAGCCATACATGGTAGAACTAGAGCGCAATTATATAAGGGTGAGGCCGACTGGACTTTGATAGCAAAAGTGAAAAATAATCCACGCATCAAGATCCCGATTTTCGGTAATGGCGATATTAACTCAGCACCCAAAGCATTAGAATATAAAGAGCGATATGGTGTGGATGGCATTATGATCGGGAGGGCTGCAATTGGATATCCATGGATCTTCCGTGAGATCAAGCACTATGTACAGCACAAAGAATTATTGGCTCCCCCAACACTTGAAGAAAGAATAGAAGTTTGTAAAAAACACTTGCACAAATCATTCGAATGGAAGGGACCCAAAATCGGCATTTTTGAAATGCGCAGACATTATACCAACTATTTAAAGGGACTTCCTAATATCAAAGAGTTCCGCGGAAGATTAGTAACACTAACTACGGTAGAAGAGATTGAAACTGTACTCGATGAGATGTATCAATACTATAAAGGATATCAATTTGAACATTCTCAAATTGACCTGATTGACTATCATCAGAAATGCCCGATTTAAGTGAAAAGATAAAAGTGAAAAGTGAAAAAAGGACGGTCATTTTCTAAACGAAAAACCCTTGGCAAAGCCAAGGGTTAAAAAAATATTATCAGAAGACGATTGATTCTCCACTCTTCACTCCTCACTCTTCACTTCTTCCTCCACTCTTCACTCTTCACTTTTATCTATTATCTTTTATCTTTCATCTTCTATCTTCCTCCAATCCGTCCTCTTCCACCAGAAGGCGTTGGCCTTGCTGAAGGTCTGCCCTGTTGAGGTGCAGCTGGTCTAGACTGCGGCGCGGAGGGTCTTGTCTGAGGTGTTGAAGGTCTACTCGGACTAGTTTGCGGACGATTCCACTGCTGATTATTCTCCATCCTATTTGCCCTATCGCGATTGGAATTATCGCGATGCACGTCATTCGGAACGCCTGCTTTATCTTTTGGATTCCATTTATTTCCGTCGCGTTGATTCCAATTTCCTTTATTGTCTTTTTGGAAAATATTACCATCTCTATCAGACAACACATTATTAGAACCTCCTGTGGATGGTCTAGCAGATGGTCGATTAAAATTGTTGTTCCCTGAATTTAAAGATGGCAATCGGTTATTTCCATTTTGAGTTGGCCTACTTGTTGCCAGTCCCCCTGGTCTTCGATCCACATTATTGGTGCTAATCACATCCCTGCGATTATTATATAAGTTGTTGCTGCCAGGACGATTATTTCCAGGTCTGTTATTGATATTATTATACGGACGATTGATATTGATGTTCGGATTATTGATCACAATATTGTTTCCACCTCCGGGTCTACCATAACCACCACCATAGTATCCGCCATGATAACCCCATCCGCCATATGGAGGACGATACATTGGCGGACCGAACCATCCACCACCATAACCATAACCACCAAACCCGATACCAAAATGAAACCAGCCAGCATTAAAACTCATACCATAACTCATACCCCAACCAGTATATGGATTATAACTCATTCCGAATCCAAAAGTAACCGGACGAGGATAGTACATGGCGCCATACCAAGGACGATAATACCAACCTGTTCCCCATATTACAGTTGGTCCGTATAAATACCCACCCATATATCCTGGTGTATATCCAGTATAAATATATTGTGGAGTTGATTCGTATATGTAAACGTATTTAGTATTATAAGCAGCACTACTTGCAGGAATTTTATCTACATCAGTTGGGCGTTCATCGCTCACTACCCAAGGGCCCGTTGCTTGCTTACTCTGAAACCATACACCATTGTCAACAGCAAAGTATTTATCCTTCGCCTTGATCACAGTAATGCTACTATTATCGGCTACATATAAACTAGTATTTTCTATAGCCGAGAATTTAGGATCACCATCATAAGTAACGGTACATTTTGCAGTGGATCGATCGATCTTAGCTGTCTGTGGAATTACTGCATCGGCCTTCGCTTCTTCTGCAGCATCGGTTCCAGCAACACTTGCTAACACACCATCTTTTTCTGAACCTTCTGGGATCTTTGCAAAATCGGCAGGCAATTTATCGGCTGCAATATAATTCCACGGTCCATTCATAGAACTAGAACTATACCAGCGGCCTGCTAATAAAATAAAATTCTTCTGACTATTGATGTCTTTAAAAATTTCATCCAACGTATTATCAGCATATAACAAACTCGTTCCCTGTATTGGTTTAAAAGAAGCTTCTCCCTCTGTTTGAATTAATTCAGCAGGAACTGTAGAAATAATTATTTCAGTAGGTGTAGTATTTTTTGCGATAGGTTCTTTGTTCTTTTCTGCAGCAGCTTCCTGCTCTTTTAATTTTGCATCAACCGCTTTGATTTTAGAAGGCAAGTTTTTAGTTGATTGGTATCCTGTTGTAACGGCACTAGAAGTATACCAGTTACCCCCACCATACAAATAGAATTTTTTATCATCCGGATTTTTAATGATTAAGGAAGGCGAGTTGATCACACGCTCCATATTCAAATTTTTATCTTGCTGAATCTTAGGTTCCCCATCAATAATTATCAATGTAGAAGCTACTTTGGTATAAATAATTTTAGGAGGATCTGTTTTAAAATTCGCATTCTCTATTTGTTGCTCTTGATGAATACTATTTTTTAATCGCTCCATCGATATCGTCAAGTTCCAAGCTGGCACTTGCTTCTCAATAGCAGCGGCTAATTCACTGAGTTGTGTTGCATCAGCAATCCCAGGAAATTTTGTCTGCACTACTTTTAAACTTTCCAATGTTGCAGTTCCCTTGTCTTTATCGGTATTCAACATTGCCTCTACCCAAATAGCACCAAACACTGGTTCATCATTCGCATTTTTGCGTACCGAAACGGCTGCTCTACCAAACAATTTTACACCCTCTAATTTTTCGGGTTGTGGTTGATAGATAGTAATCTTACCACTATTACTAATGGGTATTTCTTTTGGCCAATCGCTCTGTGCCTGTACTAATAATAGTAGGCAAGAAAATAAAGGCAACAACATGATCGACTTTATGAATTGCATATAGATAATTTTAATCGAAGCTAAAGTTAGGAATCATTGATTTTATATATTGTTAAAGCTGATATACAAAACCTGCTAATCAATTGTATCAACTACCTGTGGATCAAGTGGCGATACGGATTGTGCAAAAAAATGTGTTAATACCCCATTGCCATCCACCAAATATTTGCAAAAATTCCATTTCGGTTCTTGACTACACCAGCCATTCTTTTCATTATTAGACAACCAATTAAAAACAGGGTTCTGCTCTGCACCTTTAATTACTTGAGATTTTTTTGCAAGATAAAAAGTTACCCCATAATTAATTTTGCAAAATTCTGCAATGGCGGCATCGTCTTTTTTTTCTTGCTCCTTAAAATCATTTGCAGGAAAACCAATAACCACTAATTTTTCTTTGTGCTGCTGATATAGTTTTTCCAACTCAGCATATTGTGCCGTATAACCACAATCACTTGCTGTATTAACGAGTATTATTTTTTTTCCTTTTAACTGATTTAAATCCAGAATAGTCCCGTTATTCAGTTCAATTTTTAAGGAATAAAAATCAACTGAAGGCGCAACAGCTCCTGTGTTTTTTAGGATAGCATTTTTGGATCCAAACAATTTCCCGGGTAACATGAGCAGGGGATAGATGGATTTTAAAACAGATTGTCTATAACTCATATCTTTCTTTTTCACCAGTAATACTGACACAATTAATAATGGAACAACAATCAATATAGTTTTCATGAATACTTTTTTCATTTTACCTGACTACTAGTTTAAACATTCCCAATTTACCTTTCATTGGTGGATACTTTATAGCAGGGTCAAACCAAGTTGGGGTTTTTAAAACTGATTTCCGGTGACTAAATGTATCAATCGAATCCTTGCCATGATAAGCACCCATACCGCTATAACCCCTTCCACCAAAGGGTAATTTATGATTCGTTAAATGCCAACTCGCATTGTTTACACAAGCGCCACCCGATGGCACTGCATCTAACCAAGCCTGCTCAATCGTACTACTTTCTGTAAACACATAAAAGGCCAAAGGGTTTGGATTCCTGGCAATAATTGCTTTGGCATCTTCCATTGTTTGAAAAGTAATGATCGGCAGTATGGGTCCGAAGATCTCGTCCTTCATTATTTTACTATCTAATGATACCTCTTCTAATAAAGTTGGTTCGATAAACAGTATGTCGCGATTAGTTCTTCCGCCTTGAATAATTTTCCCATCATTCAAATAACTAACCAATCGATCAAACTGTTTGTGATTAATGATCTTTCCAAAATTTTCACATTCCTCCGCACGCGCTCCAAAGAATTTATCAATCGTTTCGCGCATTGCAGTAACCAATGCTTCTTTTTTAGAAACATGCACCAATACATAATCTGGTGCCACACACATCTGACCAGCATTCGAAAATTTTGTCATTATAATTCGCTTCGCAGCGATTTTAATATTGGCATCGTTCTCCACCACACATGGACTCTTTCCGCCCAATTCCAATGTTACGGGCACCAATTCTTCTGCTGCCATTTTATAAATGATCTTGCCAACTGTAGTACTTCCCGTATAAAACACATGATCGAACCTGAAGTGTTGCATCATCGCTGGGATTACAGTAGCTCCATCTCCTGGCACATATAAAATATATTCTTTCGGGAAAACCGATTCAATAATTTTTTGCATCAGCACAGCAGTTGCCGGTGCAAATTCACTAGGTTTTAACACCACGGCATTACCTGCAGCAATAGCCCCAATCAAGGGTGCAAATAATAATTGAAAAGGATAATTCCAGGGACCAATAATCAACACCACACCCATGGGTTCTTTTTCAATTCTACTGCTCGATGGAAGGTTCAGCATATTGGTAGATACTGCTTCTGGCTCCATCCAAGATTTTAATCCGTTAAGCATGGCACTCATCTCAGCCATAAAAAAGCCATTCTCTGTAACCCAGCATTCTTCCCTACTCTTTTTTAGATCGGTAAATAAAGCCGCATAGATTTCTTCTTCCTGATCCTGCACAGCTTGCTTTAAAACCTCCAACTGCTTTTTTCGAAATGCATAACTACGGGTAGCGCCAGAATTAAAATAATCCCGCATGTGGTTGAGTTGCTTTACTAATTCGGTAGACATATTCTAAATTTTATATGGGTAATGGTAGCGATTTTAAAGATACTATTTGTATCCTTCAATCTATAACAGATAAAATGAATGTTTCGTTCAAATAATTATTCTGTAAGTATGTTACAATTTCAATAAATTCAATTCCTAAATTTTCTATTAATACCAACGATTCTTCCATGAAAAAAAATGAACCCATCAACAATTCGCGCCGAGGTTTTATTCGCAACGGTGCATTGGCTCTTGCAGGTTTTACCATTGTTCCGCGCCACGTGCTTGGCCGTGGATTTACAGCCCCCAGCGATAAGCTACAAGTAGCAGGTATCGGGGCAGGTGGTAAAGGCGAGAGCGATCTTTGGAACTTTTATAAAAGTGGCAAAGCCGATATCGCTTTCTTATGCGATGTAGATGAACGTCAGTCTGCCAAAAGCAGAAGTCGTTATCCGAATGCGAAAGTATATAAAGACTATCGCGAAATGTTGGATAAAGAACATAAGCTTATCGATGCGGTGTCTGTTTCCATACCCGATCATCAGCACGCTGTTGCTGCAATGGCTGCCATGCAATTAAATAAACACGTGTATGTTCAAAAACCGTTGACCCACGATATCTACGAAGCACGTATGCTTACCCAAGCGGCTCATCGCTATAAAGTAGTTACACAAATGGGCAACCAAGGATCATCGGGCGATGGTGTTCGTCAGCTAGTAGATTGGTTTAACGCCGGAATCATTGGCGATGTGCATACCATTTACTGTTATACCGACCGTCCAGTTTGGCCACAAGGCATTGGCTGGTCAAAAGATAAACCTGCCGTTCCAGCTGGATTAGACTGGGATCTATGGCAGGGTACTGCTCCTAAAAAAGATTATGTAGAAGGCTTGATTCCATTTAACTGGCGTGGCTGGTGGGATTATGGTACCGGCGCTTTGGGCGATATGGCCTGTCATATTATGGCACCTGCTTTTGCGGTGTTAGGATTAGGATATCCTGATGGCGCTGAGTGTAGTGTTTCTACGCCATATATTGCTAACTGGACGAAGGCTAACTTCCCAGAAAGTGGTCCGGTTTCATCGCATATCATTTTAACCTTCAAGGGTAAAAATGGTAAACCTGATTTGAAATTGCATTGGATGGATGGTGGCATTCAACCAGAGCGTCCAGAAGAATTAGGAGCCAATGAAGTAATGGGCGATGGCGGCAACGGTGCTATTTTTATTGGAACCAAGGGTAAAATGATGTGTGGCACTTATGGCCTCAATCCACAATTATTGCCTACTTCCTTAACTAAAACAACCATCGTTCCAAATACCGTAATGCGTGTTAAAGGCGGAGAAGGCGGACACTATGCTGCATGGGTAGAAGCTTCCATTGCAGGTTACGGAACTGATCTTGCGAAAAATCTAAGTTCTCATTTTGATATCGCTGGTCCGCTTACCGAAAGCATCCTCATGGGTAACCTCGCATTGCGCAGTTATAATATTGAAAAGAAAAATTCAAAAGGCGCGATCGAGCATCCGGGCCGTGGTATTAAGTTACTCTGGGACGGACCAAATATGAAGATCACCAATTTCGACGAAGCGAATCAGTTTGTGAAACGCGACTATCGTGAAGGATGGAGCCTAGGAGTATAGAAGAAGTAGTGAAAAGATAAAAGATAAAAGTGAAGAGTTAAGAGTTAAGAGTGAAGAGTGGAAGAAGAAGAAAGTGTCTGGGGCAAAGCCCTTTCACTGTCCATTATTCACTTTTATCTTTTATCTTTTATCTTTTATCTACTTAAAAAAAGTCCCCACGAAAACATCGTGGGGACTTTTTTATAAGAGGTTACAAATGTTACATGGTAAAAGCTTGTAAATATGCGGCGTCTACTTCAGCGCTTTCTAGTGGATTGGTTCCAGTGAATGCTTCTTGTTCTACGATATAATATTTCATTCCATTATCGGTACCTGCTTTCAAAATAGATTTGAAATCGATGGTGCCTTTTCCTAGGTGACATGATTCATGATCTTTAGCAGTTCTGATCAGATCTTTTACATGGCATAGGCGGAAGCGATTCGGATATTTTTTGAAATAAGCGATGGGGTCTGAACCTGCTGCAACTACCCAATAAATATCCATTTCAAAATCTACCAATTCTTTATCAGTATTATCCATCATCACATCTTGGGGCATAACGCCATCCATTGCTTTGAAAGAATAATCGTGGTTATGATAAGCAAAACGAATTCCGTTTTTCTTACAGATCTCACCACACTTATTAAATTCGTCTGCAATCTTTTTAAAATCGTCGATCGATTTTTGTGGCCCCTTACTTGGGCAGATCAAGTACTTCATTCCAATCGCAGCTGCCTCAGCAGCTTTACGATCAAAATCCTTTTTAATATCGCAATGAGTAGAAACTATCTTCATACCTAACTCATCCATATATTTCTTGTACTCTTTATGATCCATGCCCCAGAACATTCCTTTGGAGCCTTCAAAACTTTCGATCTGTTTGTAACCATAAGAAGCAATTTTTTTCAAAGTGCCCTTGGCATCTTTTGCCATATCCTCTTTTACGGTCCATAATTGCAAACCGTATGCCGGCAATTTTTTTGGAGCGAACATGTCGAATAACGCAGATTTTCCGCTAAATGGCAAAGACATTCCCGCAGCAACAAATGCACTCATGCGTAAGAAGTCCCTTCTATTATTTGACATACAATCGTTTTAAAAAAATGAATTGATACTCGTGAAACAAAATCTAAACTAGGTTGCCCAAGCTTTATCACCTTTTTTATAAGGGATACAACCTTCATATTTACCTGGCACTGCCACATAGCGCAATGCTTTGGTAGCACCTACTTCAGAAGTAAAGAAGCCCAAAAGGGTTAACTCTTTATACATTTTGAAATAATGCGTAGGATCTGTTTCTTTTTTAGACTTCTGATAGTCCTTCATTTCTTTATCTAAGTCAACCAACAAATCATGTCTCTGTGTTGGTGTACTATCCAAGAATGTTTTACCAGATTTCTTTTTACTAGCATCATTTAGATTTTTGAAACCTTCTGCAAAAACCTTCTGGTCCTTTGGTTCGTAACAGTCTTTCACATATACGCTCATGAACTCTCCCACTTTAGCTTCTTTAGCTCCTGGGGTTGCTGTTGCTGGCAAAATGGTTTCACCAACTTCATTCAAAAATGCAATGTCATCTTTAGATAAACTGAAGGCTGCAGCACTTTTATCTGAAGTTTTACATCCCGACATAAATGCTTCTGCACCCAATAAAGTTCCGCCTAACAGTATGGCAACACTGGAGATGGCTTCTCTTCTATTCATTATGATTGATTTAAAGTTTTAAAAATTGTTATTCTAATTTAAGTAACTGCTATTGATTTTAGATATTTTGTTTTTTCAGTTCTTCTACGGCAAATGCTGCAGCTCTTGCTGTAAACGCCATATAAGTTAATGATGGATTCACACAAGAAGAAGATGCCATGAACGCGCCGTCTGTTACAAACACATTTAGTGCATCCCATACTTGGTTGTTGCCGTTCAATACAGATGTTTTACGATCTCTACCCATACGTGCAGTTCCCATTTCATGGATACCTTTTCCTGGTGTACCATCTCCATCATGACCCTTCACATCTTTCACACCAGCATTAGTCAGCATTTCAATAGCATCGTCTACACAATCCTTACGCATTTTCTTTTCATTATCACCCAATTGACAATCGATAGCTAAGACATTCATGCCCCATTTGTCTTTCTTGGTTTTGTCGATCGAGATCTTGTTATCATGATTCGGCAACATTTCACCAAATCCACCCATACCCATGTTCCATCCACCTGGTTCAGTTAATGCATCTTTGAATTCAGCACCAATGCTAAATTCAGCCACTTGATGGTTCCAGCTTTCTCTGGTTCCACCACCTTGGTAACCAAATCCACGCACATAATCGCGCTTATCGTTACCAACGTTTCTATAACGTGGAATATAGACTCCATTTGCACGGCGGCCGAAATAATATTTGTCATCATATCCTTCTACCCTTCCGCTAGCGCCAGTACCTAAATGGTGATCCATTAAGTTGTGACCCAGTTCTCCACTTGTACTTCCCAATCCATCAGGCCATACATCTGTGGCTGAATTCATGAGGATCTTTGCAGTGTCTAGTGTTCCGGCATTTATGAAAACGATCTTTGATTTGTATTCAACTGTTTTCATCGTTTCAGAATCCATCACTTCTACACCTGTTGCTTTTTTCTTGTCTTTATCATACAATACTCTTGTAACGATACTGTAAGGTCGCAAGGTTAAGTTTCCTGTTTTTTGCGCAGCTGGTAAAGTAGATGATTGTGTACTGAAATAGCCACCAAACGGACAACCTAACCAACATTTATTTCTAAACTGGCAATTGGTTCTTCCTTCGTGTGGAACTGTTAAGTTAGCGGTACGACCAATGATCATATGACGCTCTCCTTTATAATGTTCTTTAATTCTTGCAGCTACATCTTTCTCTACACAAGTCATATCCATCGGTGGTAAAAACTGACCATCGGGTAACACTGCTAATCCATCTTTATTCCCACTGATCCCTGCAAATTTTTCTGCATAGCTATACCAAGGTTCAATTTCTTTATAACGAACAGGCCAGTCTACACCGTGACCGTCTTTTAAGTTTGCTTCAAAATCCAAATCGCTCCAGCGATAACTTTGTCTGCCCCACATTAAAGATTTACCACCTACATGATAACCTCTAAACCAATAGAAAGGTTTTGTTTCTGTATAAGGATGTTCTGAGTCTTTACACCAAAAATCCAAATTGATTTCATTAAGAGGATAGTCTCTTTTAAGATTAGGATAGTCGTGAATCATTTGTTGCGTTCTGCGACCTCTATGAGGAAAATCCCATGCTTCCTTGTTTGCAGAAACATAGTCCTTAATATGCTCAATATTTCTACCTCTTTCAAGAAGTAAAACTTTGAGCCCTTTTTCAGTTAATTCTTTCGCAGCCCAGCCACCGCTGATACCCGAACCAACTACAATTGCGTCATACGTTTGCTCAGCCATTTGTTGTGATTTTTTTGGTTTTTATAGTGTATTAAATATCGCAGATTTGAATTGCCTTTTTTAAAGAAGCAAGTGGGTCTTTGTCTGCAGGAATAAATTCTTGTGCTACATACCCCTTGTATCCTGTTTCATGAATTGCTTTCATGATGGCAGGATAATATAATTCCTGACGCTCATCAATTTCATTTCTTCCAGGAACACCACCAGTATGGTAGTGACCAAAAGATTCATGATGGGTGCGAATGGTACGAATTACATCGCCTTCATCGATTTGCATATGATAGATATCGTATAATAATTTAAAGTTCGGAGAGCCAACGCGCTTTACCAATTCAACACCCCAAGCAGAGCGATCACACATATAATCTTTGTGATCAACCTTACTATTCAATAATTCCATTTGAAGCATCACGCCTTTTTTCTCAGCCAATCCTACGATTTGCTTTAATCCTTCTGCGCAATTTTTTAATCCGGTTTCATCATCAATGGTACCACGATTACCGCTTGCACAAAACAGATTTACAAAACCAGCTTTAGAAACCAGATCAATATGTTCTGTATAACTCTTAATTAAAGTCTCGTGATATTGTTTATCGTTCCATCCTTTACTAAGACTAATCTCAGCACCATTACACATGGTAGAGATGAGTCCATATTTTTTAAGCATGTCCCAATCTTTTGGCCCTACTAAATCCATCCCCACCATTCCCAAATCTTTAAAAGCAGCGCAGAGCTGCTCTAAAGGAATAGAACTGTAGCACCATCGGCAAGCCGTATGATTGATATTTCCTTTAAGTTGGTAAGGCCTATTTTCTTCTTTCATGTCTTTGGTAAAAGAGGTCAACGCGCCACCTGC
>SERZ01000644.1_pt1 | contig 22947 bp, 19 predicted proteins | sample 3171461 | NCBI WGS metagenome assembly SERZ01 (sample SAMN06051861, study PRJNA518727) | freshwater metagenome | biome: subpolar coniferous forest; feature: holomictic lake; material: water; isolation source: holomictic Lake 227, 6 m depth | place: Canada: near Kenora, Ontario | collected... | reverse complement strand
CAAAATGGTTGCGAGCTGCGCTATCGGGGATCAGAATCTGTACGAATTTGTTAACGATAACCCGGCCATCGAGTTCCATCCTTCGGAATATGTAAATGATCCGGGAGTGATTGCTCTGCATCGCAATATGGTTTGTTTGAATGTCGCCACAGCCATTGACCTGACCGGCCAGGTTGCCGCAGATTCCCTGCCGTATAACCAGTTCTCCGGCGTTACCGGAATGATGGACTTTATTCGTGGGGCTGCACGGGCTGAAGGGGGAAAATCCATCCTGATGGTTCCTTCAACAGATACCCGTGGGGAAAAGAGCCGAATTGTCCCTTTGCTCAACGATATGGCGGTAGTGGTTCCCAGAGCGGATGTTCACTATGTGGCCACGGAATACGGTGTGTTTAATTTGTTTGGGAAGAGTTTTCAGGAACGGGCACTGGGCATGATCAGCATTGCGCATCCGGATTTTCGGGATGAATTGTTTCATGAAGCCAAAAAAATGGGCCTTTTCAGTGCTGAGAGAACACTAACAGAATCCATTCATGGCGTTTATCCGGTCAGACTTGAGGAAGTACGAAAAATTGACGGGGAATCGGTCACTATTCGCCCAGCCAAGCCGGTGGATGAACGACGGATTCAGGAACACTATTACAACCTGGATAAAAGTGATGTTATATCCCGGTTTTTTCACGAAAAAACCAGTTTTCTCCGCAATCAGGTCGAAGGCATCTCCCAGATTGATTATGTAAAAAACCTGAGTATGTTGGCAGTGGTCGGCGAATTTGGTTTTGGCAAAGTTGTTGCGGTGGGAGAATATCTGATTGATGAAAATAAAAACATGGCGGAAGTGGCTTTTTCGGTGAACAGAAATTGGCAGGGAAAAGGGCTTGCTCGCATACTGATACTGAAACTGGCCGAGGCTGCAAGGGAAAATGGTATTTCCGGGCTGATCGCCTACACGTCCCATGATAATATGGCCATGAAAAATCTGTTCAAGATACTGCCATACAAGGTCAAGACTGCTTTTGATGAGGATGTTCTGGTCCTAAGCTGTAAATTTTCAGAGCCAAAGGAAAGTAAATGAAGGATACATTCAAGGTCAGATTTTTACCTCACAACAAGGAAATCGCTGTTGAAGAAGGGGAAACCCTGATTAGGGCTGCAATGGAAGCCGGTGTCCATGTCAATGCTTCCTGTGGTGGCGAAGGCGTTTGCGGAAAATGTCGCGTCATTGTCGAGTCTGGCGCTGTGGAAGGTGGTATTACCGAAAAGCTCAGCCAAAAGGATCGGGAAGCCGGATATCGGCAGGCGTGCCTGTCTCTGGTTAAGAGTGACTTGATTGTAAGAATTCCTGTTGAATCCTCAATTGACGCCAGTGTTCTGAATATGCAGAGTACCCCCCGCTGTACCGCCAGAATCAAGGAAATGAATCTGGAAGACCTTAAGGACAAGGGGCTGTTTGTTCCGCCGGTCGAGAAAAAATACCTGGAGCTGCCGGTGCCGACGGCTCAGGACAATCTTCCGGATGTGTCCCGTCTGGTCGGTTTTTTGAAACTGGAACATGGCGAGCATCGGATAGTAGTGGATATTTCGGTAATTCAAAAGATTCCGGATATCCTCAGGGAAGCTGATTTTAAAATTACGGCTACGCTGGCAAGGCCAGTTCATCCGGGAAGAAAAACCCACATCATCAACATTCAACCGGGAGATACGACGCACCGCAACTATGCCATTGCCATGGACATTGGCACTACCACCATCTACGGTCAGTTGATTAACCTGATTACCGGCGATGTTCTGGCCCAGTTTGGTGATTTTAACGCTCAGATCAGCTATGGCGAAGATGTGATCAGCCGGATCATGTATGCTGAAAAACCGGGGGGTCTTGAAAAGCTGCAAGAGGTGGTGATTGGTGTCATTAATTCACTGATTCAAAAAATGGTTAAAAAAGCCAGGATCGACCTGGATGAAATTTCCACCATTACCCTTGCCGGCAATACGACCATGACCCAGCTTTTACTGAAGGTCAACCCCAGGTATATTCGAAGATCGCCTTATGTGCCGACTTCATCAATTTATCCTCCGCTAAAGGCTGTGCAGTTGGGAATGGAGCTGGGGGATCATGTGACTGCCTTGGTTTATCCACAGGTTTCAAGCTATGTTGGTGGTGATATCGTGGCCGGCGTTATGGGTTCCGGCATGTATCTGACAGAGGAACTCACCCTGTACATGGACATCGGAACCAATGCCGAGATCGTCATCGGCAACAAGGACTGGCTGGCCTGCGCCGCCTGTTCGGCAGGTCCTGCCTTTGAAGGTGGCGGCATTACCTTTGGAATGCGGGCCACCAAAGGAGCGATCGAAGATTTTTCCATGGATCCCATCACCCTTGAACCCATGAATATTACCATCGGCAATGTTCGGCCCAAGGGTATCTGTGGATCTGGTCTGATTATTATGGTTGCCACCTTGTTTGAGCTGGGAGTGATTGACAATCTGGGGAAATTTAACCGAAATCTCCAAACGCCCCGTATCCGCCAAATTGATGGAATCTGGGAATATGTAGTGGCGTGGGCGGCTGAAACACAGATTGACCGTGATGTCGCCCTTTCAGAGCCGGATATTGACAATTTGATTCGCGCGAAAGGTGCTATTTACAGCGGGTGCATGACTCTTTTGGAAGAAGTTGGACTTACGGTAAAGGACCTGGATCGCATCAGTCTGGCAGGGGGATTCGGCAGTTATGTGGATCTGGAAAAAGCCATGACCATTGGTCTTCTGCCGGAAATGGATCCAGCCCGGGTGACTTTTATCGGCAATGGATCTTTGATGGGCGCAAAGATGAGTGCGCTGACCAACCGAATTCGCCGGGATGTGGTGGAAGTAACTAAAAAAATGACCAATTTTGAGCTTTCGGAAACCCATTCATATATGGACAATTATGTGGCGGCTCTCTTTCTGCCGCATACGGACATGAACCAGTTTCCCAAGATCAAGGCCCGTCTGGAAGCCCGAATGGCATTGGGGAAAGAAGGGCCAGGGGGGATTTAGGAGGCTATCCACCTGAAAAATCCCCCTCGATCCCCTTTTCCAAAGGGGAAAGTATCATTTTCATATATGGGGTGATCGAATTTAAGCAAGATACATAATTTTTTTATTCGTGTTTATTCATGGTTCAAAAAGCACTTTAACGGTAAAAGGGGATAAATTATGGCAGGAATCAACAAGGCCATCATCGTTGGCCGGCTGGGAAAAGATCCTGAAATGCGCTACATGCCGGACGGTACGGCTGTGGCGAATTTTTCTGTCGCCACTTCCGAGGATTGGAAAGACAAGGTGACCGGAGAGAAAAAAGAGCGTACGGAATGGCATCGTATCGTCGCCTTCAGAAAGCTGGGCGAGATTTGTGGCGAGTATCTTTCGAAAGGAAAGATGGTCTATGTCGAGGGTCGCATTCAGACCAAGTCTTGGGATGACAAGGACGGGAATAAGCGCTACACCACCGAGATTGTAGCCTCGGACATGCAGATGCTGGGACCCAAGGACGAAGGGGCGAAAAAGAGTTCTGGCGAGTTTGATTCCGGATCCAAGGGTGGCGGGAATTTTTCCAGATCCGAAGGACCGGTAGGGGAAGATGACATACCATTTTGACTCCCCCAAAGATTGCCGACCCCTTTGTTAGCCTGCGTGATCTGGATGTTCTGTACAACCAATATAACCATCGTGAACAGGTGCATCCGGACCCGCTGACGTTTCTTTATGAGTATCCGGATATTCGGGATCGGGAGATCGTAGGGCTTTTGGCCTCTTCCTTGGCGTATGGACGTGTTGCGCAGATTTATAAAAGTCTGCGCAGTGTACTTGAGAAGATGGGTCCATCCCCCCTGATTTTTTTGAACCGATCGACCCGCCAGTCTCTGACTGCGGCATACAGCGGTTTTTCCCATCGGTTTGCCACCGACGAGAAATTGGTCAATCTGATGCTGGCAATAAAGGATGTGTTGGATCGTTACGGATCAATTTACGGCTGTTTTCTTTTGGGTATGACGATTGAAGCTGACACCGTGCTGCCTGCTCTGACACAATTTGTCGCCGCATTTACTGCTGGAAATGCACAGGGATTGGGGCACTTGATTCCTTTGCCGGAGCGGGGCAGCGCCTGTAAGCGTTTGAATCTGTTTTTACGGTGGATGGTTAGAAAGGATGATGTGGACCCAGGAGGCTGGGATCAGGTTCCGCCTTCAAAGCTGATCATTCCGCTGGATGTTCATATTCACCGAATGGGGGTTACCCTGGGATTTACACGGCGAAAGCAGGCGGATATGCGGACGGCGCTTGAAATCACCAGTGTTTTCAGACTTATGATTCCCGAAGATCCTCTCCGGTATGATTTTACTCTTTGTCGCATGGGGATGGATGGCGTAAGTATTAAGTGATATAGGGCGATTTTCAACGAAAAATACAACGTTGACTGTTGACCGTTCACCGTCAACGGTCAACGAGTTGGTGAGGTAATGTTATATGCCGATTTATGAGTTTTATTGTCAGAGTTGTAATACTTTATTTAATTTTTTTTCCAAAACGGTCAACACATCCAAAATACCGTCATGTCCGAAATGCGGGATTCATCAATTATCGCGGCGGATGTCTGCATTTGCTTTCACGGGAAAGGCCCGCGAAGACAGCGGGATGGACGATATTCCTTTTGATGAGAGCAAAATGGAGCAGGCCATGCAGATGCTGGCAGGCGAAGCTGAAAATATCAACGAGGACGATCCCCGTCAGGCGGCTGATTTAATGCGAAAGCTTACGGACATGACTGGTATGGAACTTGGGCCAGGGATGCAGGAAGCCCTCCGTCGAATGGAAAGCGGCGAAGATCCGGAACAGATTGAATCGGAAATGGGGGATATTATGGGTGAGGAAGAGCCTTTTCTGCTGTCCGGAAAAAAAGGAAGGGTTGCGGTTGGTAAGCAACAGGCACCGCTTCGGGATGAAACTTTGTATGATTTGTAAAACTGAAATCAGGATGCGGCGCAAATACTGACCTTCTGAACGGTTACGATTTTGATCTCAATGCTTATGAAACCAGAAAGATGAATGAATGAAAACCCAAAACCTGCGGTGTCCCAGTTGTGGAGAAAAACTCGTACTGCATAAAACATGACGATCAGCGGTTCTAAGCTGCAGGGGCTGTGGCAAAAGATGTTCGCTGGATCAATTTATTCAGGATATGGATGATGCCCTTGAGGAAGAACTGGGTAACACCAGGTGCGATCGGCTGTGATGCCGACTCTGTCCAGAAACTTTAAACTCGTTATAGAATATGACGGTACCCGATATTTCGGCTGGCAGCGCCAGGTGGAAAAACCCACCATTCAGGCGGAAATTGAGCGGGTTCTCAGCCTGGTCACCCAGCAGCCCGTCATTCTGAATGGATCAGGCAGAACGGATGCCGGGGTTCATGCCCTGGGACAGACGGCCAGTTTTCACTGCTATACCCAGTTGACTCAGAAAACCTTCCTGCGTGCTCTAAACGGCCTTCTTCCAATTGATATCGTCGTTCGTGATTGCTGTGAAGTACCGGATGCCTTTCATGCAAGATATGATGTTTTGGCCAAAACTTATCATTACCAAATCCTGAACCATCCGATACCTTCTGTTGTGGAACGGCATTTTTCATGGCATATCCAGAAACCGTTGAATGTCAAGGCCATGAGCGAGTCCCTTTGTTGCCTAATCGGAACTCATGACTTCAAAGCATTTGAGGGCATTGGAAGTCCTCGCACACATACGGTCAGAACGATTTATCGGGCGGAAATCATCAAAAATGGAAATGACCGATTGCGGGTTGTCATTCAGGGCGATGGATTTTTGCGGTACATGGTTCGCAACATTGTTGGCACGCTGGTTCGCATCGGAATGGGGAAAAGGCCTTCTGCAGATATGGAGCGCATTTTGCTTTCAGGGGACAGGAATCTGGCCGGCGCGACTGCGCCGGCTCATGGGCTTTTTCTGGTTGAAGTCCAGTACGAAGGAATTATGAATTATGAATTATGAAATCCTGTCTATCTATTTGGATTATCGGTCATTAGGTCTTTCACGCCTTGAAGAACCGTATCAAAGAGAAGCGGGATATCAGCTTCTTCCAGGCAGGAAAAAGCTACCCGAAGATTTTCCGACCCGATGGAAATGAGGCCAACTCCATAGTTGTTCAGCAGATGTAGCCTAAGGCTTTCAGCATTGACTGTTTTCAGGCGGATACATAAGAAGTAGCCGGAATTAAAGGGATAGACCTGCCAAGCATCCTGATATTTGGGGTCCTGAAGTACTGATTTTACACGGTTTGCCCTGCGTTTGAGGATTTCAAATTTTTCCTGTTTTTCTGAAGGATTGTTCTGGTCCTGCATGGACCTTAGCACTATGGTTTCACTTAAATGAGATGCATTGCTTATGGACCCCCGGACGGCTCCTGCGGTCTTTTTTTCAAGGGCTTCATAAACCGGATGGCTGTCTCCCTCAATGGTGGCGCCGAATGTGACAAAGCCCACCCGAAGACCCCAAACAAAGCTTTCCTTGGTTGCACCGTCCAGTTTGATGGCCAGTAGCCGGGGGTGTTTTCCGCAAAGGCGGGCGAACAAGGACTCCTTAAGTGTGTCATCCTCGTAAAACAGTCCAAAATAGGCATCATCCATTACAGCCAGAACCTGAGCGCCGTTTTGGGCTGCTTGAGTTAAAATTTCAACAATCCGGTCGCCCTCGGATTCTGTAATTGTATATCCGGTCGGGTTGTTTGGGAAATTCAGCATCACGATCAGTTTGCTGCGAAGCGCGGCTTCGGCTTTGACCGTCTCTTCAAATGCCTCTATGTTGAATCCCCCGGCTTCGGAAAACATTGGGTAGGTTTTAAGCTTGGCGCCTTTTCGAACATCCAGAATCAGGCTGTAGTTGCCCCACATCATGTCCGGAAAAATCACCACATCTCCCGGCTCTATCCATACATCCGCAAACACGCTGATGGCATGGGTGATCCCGTTGGTGACCACTGGAAGACTGATGGTCTTCCCCTGGAGGGAGGGGTTTTTCTGATAAAGCGATTCCTGCCATAACTTTCTTAATGCCGGTATCCCGAAAGACGGGGCATACGTCAGTGCGGCTTCCGGCTGAATTCCGTGAATGGCGTTCATGACCGATGGTAAAAACATGGTACGGCCTTTTTCAGTGGCGATTCCGATGGTTGCATTGAGTTTATAAGCTTTTTCCCTTGCTTCGGCGCTCTGGCTTAGAATTCCCTTGGGGAAGTAAAGGTTTTTTCCAATGGTGGACAGCATTTCCAGGATGCAGGGACTGCCTTTTTCAATATCCTGGTTCAATTGTTCTGCAATTGGGTTCATGACTTAATCTCCATAAAAAATGGTCTAACGGGATTCTGCTCTTGACTTGTCACTTTTTTAAATAATATAGCCCACAATGATTGCCGAATCAACAGAATAGGGGCGGCAGAGTGATTTTATACGGAAAAAGGATGGCTGTGTCGTTACTAAACACTTGACAAAGGGATTTCATTCACGCTACGTAAAAAAATATAGTATTCGTGCAATTTAAGGAGTCATATTTACCAGACTCACGGAGGAAAATATGAGTATAAAATCCCTGTTTTTGATTGAATGGTGGTTTATTATCACTGGGGTATTCGTTTTATGGGGATTTACGGCTGGCGCATCTGCTGAAGAGCCATCTACAATCGAACTGGAATCAGGTGCTTATTATACGGTCAAAAAAGGAGACACCCTTGATACCACCCTACCGCCGGAAACGCCTGAACAGATCGGGATTCCATCCCCGATTCACAAGCCGGTCGTGGAACCCCGGTATTTCGATTACTCCTCAATTCATCGTATTGGATTTATCAGGGAGCAACGGGTTGAGGCTTCAGGTCGAATCGCCCTGATCAAGGGGGACAAGATTGTTCAAAAAACGATTTTGGGTCAGGATGAAAGCATCTATGTAACGCCTTCTGAAAACACGATTTTGAAGGTGGGGGATGTTTATGCAGTGTATCGCCCGCCGATGCCGGTAAAAGATACTGAATCGAATAAACCTGTTGGGGTTCAGTATTACAAGACGGGGTTGATTAAAATTGTTGAAAGTCGTGAAGGTTTTGCAGTTGCGAAGATCGAGAAATCGTTTCGCTCCGTTATGGTAAACGATATTCTTCTGCCTTATGAGCAGCGATCTTCAAAAATCCAACTGGTTCCGGGCATAGACGATATTGACGGGAAGATTCTTATGTCCGAAGAAAGCAGCATGATATTTGGGAATGACGATGTAGCCTTTATCAACAAAGGGATGGAAGATGGGATTCAGATCGGTCAGACTTATGCCATCTACGAGGAATATTCAATTGAAGCCATGATTGACAAAGTTGATTTCGGGTCTCTTCTTGTCCTTCATACTGAGGATACCACTGCTACGGTTTTGATTACTCGCTCAGACAGAAGTATCCAGATGCACGGAAAATTCCGCAGCCCATCATCTTCTTCCCGGAATCTTTAGCTCGGCGTAGAGACATCTCAGGGACGTGAGCGATATGTCCCTGATTGAAACCCCGCGATCTTGCCCTGAATGGAATATCGGTTATTCTTCCACAATTTCTTCGATGATGATCCCCCGATTCTGAAGCTGTGATAGAAACGGGCCGCTGGGAATGTGATGGATCGGAGAGAGTACCCCTTTTTCCGGAATCACGCCGGTTGCGATCATTTCCGCCACAATACAGGCTGGATAACTGACACCTATAGCCATGCCCATAAGTCCGGTGTTCAAGTCCCGTTCAATCAGCACATTAAATATAATGGTTTTCTTTTTCCCGTTCTTGATTCCTGTAAAGATGTTCTGCATGATCGCCAGATCTTTTTCATCATCCTGATACTGAAGCCTGGGCTCCAGCATTCGGGTTAAGAACTGATGAGGGGTAATATCACCGGCAAGTCCCGGAACCGGATCATCACTGAGGAATCCCAACTTTTTCAGAGGCTTCCAGAAATCGCACCAGCCAGGCCAGCGAAGGGTATATCGCCCGGTTTCACGAATGGTCTGCCTAACCCCCAGTAAATCTGAAAAACGGGCTGCATCGCCATTTGGGAAGGCTTCCAATTTGCCGAGTCCAGGAAATTCTATTTCGTGAATAAACGGATTGTCATGCTGATCTTCTGCGGGAATATCAATCTGTCGATGGTCTTTGATCAGGGATGCGCTGCGTTTTTGAGTTCTCAGGACCATGTCCCAGTTCCAACTGATTTTGTAATTCAAGGGGTTGGTGCATGCTTTTTTTTCCGGGATTCCCCCACAGTACGAATTCAGCGTATGGAGTTCATCAAACTGGCTCATGCCGTAACCATAGATCACCAGATCAATCCCCGGATCCAGGCCGCATTCCGGCATGATGGCAATACCACGCGAACGGGCGGCTTCATGCATATCCAGAATATCATATCCATAATTGGTGTTGATCACGCTGACGCCGGCTTCAATTGCCGCCTCTGCCACGGTGCGAACAAAATGGGATGGCAACAGATCAATGACCACATCAACATCCTGCTTCATCAATGAAACCATTGTGGGTTTATCCTGAGCATTCAGGTGCGCCGGAATAATTCTGTCATGCTGGATATAGTTCACGGAATAAATGAGTTCGGGGTCCAGGTCTGCACAGATGATTCGATCAATGGACGGATTGTGGGACAGATCATATAATGCCCCTTTCCCCTGAATACCGCATCCCCCTAAAACGAGTACGTTCATGATATCTCCTGATTTTTTCCGAATAAAATTGGTTTGTCTGCATTATCTTGTAATCATATCATAAAAATAGTATGACATGATCCACTGAAATATTGCAATAGGTTCAAAAGAAAATTGGTCATTGATCATTGTTTAGGCGTTTCGGCCACCACACAGATTATGTGGACGGTGAAAATGATTCCCCCCTTTGAAAAGGGGGGCCAGGGGGGATTTATGAGGCTATCCTGCTGAAAATCCCCCTCAATCCCCCTTTTGCAAAGGGGGAAGTATCATTAAAAAATTCATACATTTATACAGCCCGCAGTATAACATAAGGAATAGCAACATGAAATGCGCATTGATTACTGGCGTTACAGGGCAGGACGGAGCCTATCTGGCGGAATTTCTGCTGGCCAAAGGCTATAAAGTCCATGGCATCAAGCGGAGAGCATCTTCTTTCAACACTCGACGGGTGGATCACCTCTACCGGGATCCGCATGAAACCGATGTGCATTTTTCGATGCATTATGGCGATCTCACCGATGCCACCAATTTGATCCGCATTGTTCAGGAAGTGAAGCCGGACGAGATTTATAATTTGGCGGCGCAAAGCCATGTCCAGGTATCGTTTGAAACTCCGGAATATACGGCCAATTCAGACGCTCTGGGCACACTGCGGATTCTGGAGGCAATCAGGATTTTGGGCCTTGAAACCCATACCCGCTTCTATCAGGCATCAACCAGTGAAATGTATGGAAAAGTGCAGGAAATTCCCCAGAAAGAATCCACTCCATTTTACCCCAGAAGCCCCTATGGCGCCGCCAAGGTCTATGCGTACTGGATAACGGTTAATTATCGCGAGGCATATAACATGTTTGCCTGTAACGGGATTTTGTTCAACCATGAATCTCCGGTGCGCGGTGAAACTTTCGTTACCCGTAAGATTACCCGTGCGGTTGCCAGAATCCGGTTGGGACTTCAGGATCGGCTCTACCTGGGCAATCTTAATTCCCAGAGAGACTGGGGATATGCCGGAGACTATGTGGAGGCGATGTGGTTGATGCTTCAGCAACAGACGCCGGAGGACTTTGTGATTGCAACCGGCAAGGCACATTCGGTCCGTGAGTTTGTAGAAAAAGCATTTGATGCCATTGGTATCCATCTGACCTGGAGAGGCTCTGATATTGAAGAAACCGGTGTGGTTGATACGGTCTCCTTTTCTGAAAATTGCAGAAACAGTCTGAAAAAACCACCCGAACCCGGCCAGGTTGTTGTCAGTATTGATCCCAGGTACTTCAGGCCTGCGGAAGTGGAATTTCTGCTGGGAGATCCAACAAAGGCCAGAAAGGTTCTGGGGTGGAATCCCAAAATGGATTTTGAAGAACTAATTCGAATCATGGTGGAAAAAGATATGATGGAAGCGCGAAAGGATTTTCTGGTCGAAAAGGAAGGCTTTCAAATTTACAATCATTTCGAATAACCCGAGGATGGTGTGATGTTCCCCGTACCCCCGTTAACAGTAAATTCACGGATTTTTGTTGCAGGCCATCGCGGCATGGTGGGATCGGCGATTGTGCGATTCCTGACAGCCAGTGGGCATAAGTGCCTGATCACCAGGACGCACCGCGAACTGGACTTGATGGATCAACAGGCTGTGCGCCATTTTTTTCGCTCCGAACCCATTGATTATGTCGTTCTTGCCGCCGCAAAAGTCGGCGGGATTCTGGCCAATAATACATATCGGGCGGATTTCATCTACCAGAACCTGATGATTGAATGCAATGTGATTCATGAGGCTTTCAGCGCAGGAGTCCGGCGCCTGCTGTTTCTGGGAAGCTCCTGCATTTACCCAAAAGATGCGCCTCAGCCCATGAAAGAGGAGTATCTTCTTTCCGGCGTTCTTGAACCTACCAACCAACCTTACGCTATTGCCAAAATTGCTGGAATCGAGCTGTGTCAGTCCTATAATCGCCAGTATGGAACCCGGTATCGCTGTGTCATGCCTACCAATCTCTACGGCCCGAACGATTCGTATAACCTGAATAATTCCCATGTTCTGCCAGCGCTTATGCGAAAATTTCACCTGGCAAGACTGGTGGAAGAAAGCAACTGGAGCGCAATCCGAAAAGACGAAGCTGTCTTTGGCCCTATTCCGGATTCTTTCCGCAATCCTCTATGCATCCCTTTTCCTTCTGGTGAGGATGTCTCCGAGAGGCAATCTCCAAGTCCTGCAGATTCCAAATCTCCGGTCGTTCAACTTTGGGGAACCGGCGCTGCTCGGCGGGAGTTTCTCCATGTAGATGATATGGCATCCGGGACGGTATTTATCATGCAACTTGAGGACAGCCTCTATGATCAGGCAACACAGAATGGACAAATTACCCATATCAACATTGGAACCGGCGAGGATTTAACCATTCGAGAGCTGTCGGAAAAAGTTCAGGCCGTGGTTGGGTATTCGGGCAGGGTGGTTTGGGACAGGAATCAGCCCGATGGTATGCCTCAAAAGCTTCTGGACGTCTCTGTATTAAACCGCTTGGGGTGGAAACCGAGGATTGCGCTGTCGGAAGGACTGCTTCAAACCTATCACAATTATCAAAAGCAGGCTGATATTACATGAAAAACACCAAAGTTCTGGAAGGCTTGGAACAGCGCATTCTTCACGGTCTGTCGTGTGAATGGGATGTCGCTTTGTCGGATGTTAATAGAGAACAACGAAAACAGATGATTAAGCCCCTGTTCGCCTTGCGGGATTTTAAGAACAGATTGGGATACTGGTCATCTGAAAAGCGGGAAATCGGCCTCAGCCGGCAGTTTGTGCTGAATCATTCCTGGAACGATATCCGCGAGGTGCTTCTGCATGAAATGGCTCACCAGTTTGCCTCGGATGTATCAAACGTGCATCATGAGCCGCCTCATGGCAGTTGCTTTCAGAAAGCCTGCAAGATATTGAGGGCCAACCCCATGGCTGCCGGAACATATATCCCCTTCAGTCGGCTGATTTTTCGGGAAACAGAATGCGAAAGCGATAAAATCAGGCTACGGATTCAAAAGCTCATGGCGCTGGCTCAAAGCAGCAATCTTTTTGAGGCAGAGGCCGCCATGATCAAGGCTCATGAGCTGATGGCCAAATATGAGATTGAGCAGATTGTTCAAAAAGTACATAGGGACTATTTCAGCCTCTTTGTTGGTAAACCCGCGCTCAGGCATTTCCGTGAGGATTATTCCCTCGCGCACCTCTTGATTGATTATTATTTTGTGAAAGGGATATGGATTGGTGCCTACGTCGTCGAAAAAGGAAAGATGGGCAGTGTCCTTGAAATCAGCGGAACTGCCCAGAACCTTCAGATTGCCAGTTACGTCTTTGATTTTATTCATCTGTTTATAGAATCTGAGTGGAAGATATATAATGCTGACGGTAAATTGAACCGTTATCGGAAAACGGATTTTTCATCGGGAATCTTATCCGGATTCAGATCAAAGCTGGAGCAGGAATCGTCCGTCGGCAGGGGCATTTCTCATACACTCTCGCCGGTTCCAATTTACGACATCCAGTTGAAACAATATGTCGAGACGCGGTTTCCGCGCGTGAAAACCTTCCGGAGAAAAGGCGGGCGTTGTCATTACGATGTGGTATCGGATGGAACAGAAATTGGAAAAACCCTGGTGATTCGAAAAGGTATTTCGCAGTCGGCAACCGATATTCCAATCCGATATCTGGAATAATGGCTCTTATTGATCTGTCGATTCGTCGTTAGCCGGCATCGGCAATTCAATTATTACGCGAACGCCGAGTCCTTCCTTACGGTTCTCGACCCGGATACTGCCGTTATGGGATTCAATGATGTTTTTTACAATACCCAGGCCAAGTCCAGTCCCTTTTTCCTTGGTGGTGAAAAAAGGGTCCCAGATTCTTTCAAGCAGCTCTTCCGGCACGCCGGGGCCTTCATCTTCAATGCAGATGTTGACGATACTGTCAGCAGATTCGATGCTGACCAGAATTTTTCCGCCTTTCGGCATTGCCTGAATTGCATTCATGAAAATATTCAGAAAAGCCTGATACAGCATGTCTGAATCAGCCTGAATTTCAGGCAGATCATGGGCGAAATCCTTCACAATAATGTATCCCTGATCCTGAATCTGGGGGGCGATGAAAACAATGTTTTTTTCAAGAATGTCTTCGAGTTGGCAGGCTGCACGATTGGGGTATCTGGGTTTGGCGAAATTGAGAAAATCCGTGATAATAAGGTTGAGCCTGCTGGACTCTTCCACTATGATATCCGGGATGGAATTTGAAGGATCAAATTGCGCAACTTTTTTCTTTAACAGTTCTGCGGAGCTTCTAATAATACCCAAAGGATTCCGTATCTCGTGGGAGATTCCAGCTACCATACCTCCCAGGGAAGACAGTCGCTCCGACTGAGCCAGTTTTTCCTTCAAACTTAGCTGCTCCTGGGTTCGTTGCTGGATAATAGCTTCACCGCGTTGAACCACAATGACCAGTACGCCAATCAGAATGCTCATGACCACAATGCAGGTGGCGATCACCAGCAATTGAAAGTGGAGTATGGTTTGATAATCCTCCGAGATATCCTGAACGATTTCCACTACTCCCAGAACAGGTCCGGAAATACGCAAAAACTGCCGTTCCGCCCGAATCGGCGCGAAAGTTGTTAACCGGCTTTCCTTGGGAAACCCCATTGGAATTTCCCAAAAATTTCCGCGCTGAACCAGTGTGGATGTAGGTGTTCCGGTAATGGCGTATTCGTAGCCGGTTCCACCCATATTTCTTCGCCCGATAAGTTGTTTGTCAAAACTGTAAGAAATGGTATTGTTGGTATCGTAGATGTTCACCATGTCCACCTTGAAGCTGTGAAGCGTACTGCGAACAATTGTGTCCATTCTTTCAAACTGATCGGGATTGCTGAGTTCGATTTTTCCAAATTTCAGAACAATTGGAATGATAAATTGCAGAAAAACCTGATGGTTCAGATTTTCAACCAGAACCAGAGCATATTCTTCGCTTTTTTTCAATTGCATCGCCCTTGCCCAGTGAATGTTAAAAAAACTCAGCACAAGCGCGCCAACAAAAATAACCAGGAGGCTGATAATCGTGAAATATTTGACCAGTCTGAATGGTTTTATCTTTTCATTTTCTATCAAGGGCATAAGCGTATTGCGATCGGAACCATTCCATTGCACCAGTTGAATGCGGGGTTGATCATATTTTCACGAATATATATCATTGAAAATATTATAGGAAACACTGATTTTAATGTCAAGGTAAACAGTCTTTGAATCAAAAAAAACTTGACTAATTCATATTTTAAAGGCAATTGTAATGTACGGATAATTTTAGTCATAATAACCATATCGGTATCAGTAACGTCAATTTATTGCCGAATATTATCAGTACTGTGCAGAGGGAATGCCTCACTCATCGTTACCTCTTCCCTGTAATATCGGCTGAAGCATTCCTGAATATCCGTATAATGGCCCCATACAGGTTTCACACCATAAAATGCTATTTGCAAAAAAAAATCACTTGGTCGGCCTCGATATCGGATCAAAAACACTTAAGGTATGTGAGGTTTTTGAAACCAGAAAAAAAGGGTTTATTCTGAACAAGTTAGGAATGATCACCCTGCCGAACGGTGCGATTGAAGATGGTGTCATCAAAGATCCTGAGACGGTTTCCGAAGCTATCTGCGAACTGTTCAAAGTTCAGAAAATCAGAGAAAAAAATGTGGCCATCTCTATTGGCGGATATTCGGTTATTGTTAAAAAAATTCAGTTGCAGAACATGACGGACGCAGAGCTGCAGGAGACCATTCAATACGAGGCGGAGCAGTATATTCCCTTCGATATTAATGATGTTAATCTGGATTTCCATATCCTGGGAGAAAGCCAGGTTGCCGCCAACAAACTGGACGTGATTCTGGTTGCCGCCAAAAAAGAACTGGTTAGTGAGTATGTCAACCTGATTGAGTTATCGGGTCTGCGGCCATGTGTTGTTGATATTGATGCTTTTGCGCTTCAGAATATTTACGAGATCAATTACGATACCAAAGAAGAGGTTGTTGCGTTAATCGATATTGGCGCCAGCAAGACATCCCTGAATATCGTTAAAGATGGCGTATCCTTGTTCACGAGGGATGTTTCCCTGGGATGCAATCAAATTAATCTTAAAATTTCGAATAAGGTGGTCTGCAGCCTGGAAGATGCCGAAACGATAAAGCTCACAGGAAAATCCAACAAGATAACCCCACAGGAAATTGCAGACATTGTTACATTGGTTATCGGTGATTGGTGCCTTGAAATCAGGCGAGCCATTGATTTCTTTTATTCAACGTATCCCGATGATCAGATTCGAAAGATTCTGATAAGCGGCGGTGGCGCCAATATAAAGGAATTTCAGCAGATATTGGCATCTGAAACTGCATCAGAAGTTGAAGTCATCAATCCTTTTGGAAATTTTTCCATAGATAAAAGACTTGATCCATCTTTTCTCAAAAAGGTATCCCCACAGGCTGCGATATGTATGGGTCTTGCCATTCGGAGAATCGATGACAAATGATACGAATCAACCTTCTGCCTTTTCGTAAGGCGCGAAAAAAAGAGAATGTTCGTCAGCAGGTCTCCGTTTTTGTTCTTGTGCTGATATTTTTGATTGTGGGCATGTCTTATCTTGCTTTAACCCTAAACCGGAAAATTGAGAACCTGGACAGTCGTATCAAGACTTCAACGCAACAACTAAGCGAACTGGCGGTGTTGACCAAAGAAATTGATGAGATTAAAAAAAAGCTCGATACTATTAAGAAAAAAACTACTGTCATAAAAAATCTGGAGCGAAACCGCAAGTCGTCTGTCATCCTTCTGGACACTATGACCAATATGGTTATTCCTGGTCGGATGTGGTTTACCAGCCTTTCCGATATCAGTGAATCCGTGGAAATAAATGGACTTGCTCTCGACAACAAGACTGTGGCGGATTTCATGATTAAGCTGGAAGGCAGCAAACTGTTTTCCGGTGTCAGTCTTAAAACTCTCAAACAGCAGGCCATCAAGGATGTCATTTTAAAAAACTTTGAAATATCATGCCGGAAAATCGCCAAGCCCGAAGCTGACACTTCTGAAAAGGCCGTAAAAAAATGAAATTACCAGATATCTCTCTTGAATCTCTGGATCCGGTGATAGAAAAAATTGCCAAGCTTACCCTGGTTCAACGGATTCTGATATGCGTACTGACGATTTTCCTTCTGTCTGGCGTATTCGGGTATTTCTTTTTTTATCCGCAGTACACCCGGTTGGATGCAATGAATACACAACTGAAGCAGTTTGATCAGCAACTGGCCAATGCCAGAGCTGCAGCGTCGCGGATTAACAAATTCAGGCAGGAGATGACAGATGCTGAACTGGATTTCAGTATCACGCGAAATGCATTGCCGGATAAAGAAGAGATTCCGTTGCTCCTGACCAGTGTCTCACAATTTGGTCATGATGCGGGGCTGGAGTTTATTCTTTTTGAACCTAAACCAGAAATTCCCAAGGATTTCTATGCTGAAATACCCGTTTCCGTTACGGTGTCTGGAAGTTATCACAATGTTGGCATGTTTTTTGATAAGGTTTCAAATCTGAACAGAATTGTTAATATCAATGATATCAAGATGTTGCAGTCTGTTGCGAAGGATGTCAAGGTGGCTCCATCCGCCAAGGATTCAACCCGGCTGATTACATCCTGTATCGCAGTAACATATAAATTTCTGGAAACACCTGTAGCTCCGGCGACCAAAGATGCCAAGAAACCTGCTGCAAAAAAATAGTTCGCAAAAAATAATGAAAACGTTACCAAAGGGATAATAGCTGCAAGTTTTTCGATAATTCCTTAATATACAAATATACTGCGAACGTGCATAATCTGAACCTTCCATAAACTCCCTCCCCCAGCGGGGGAGGGTTGGGGTGGGGGGGCAAAGACGCAAATGATGTTCATTCACAGTATAGAAAACGGATATATGATTCAGTTTTCCAAAATCGTGCTGATTTATTGTTTAATAGGCGCGCTTATCGGCCATACAGGGTGCAGTAACCCTGAAGCGCCGTTAGTCAAACCGGAGATTGTTCGTAAAAAAATCAATAAAAATACCGGGGAGATTGTAAAGACCGAACCTTCTTCGGTCACGGTTCCAGATAAACCTGGAGCGTTGCCCTTGAAGCCTGAGATTGTTCGTAAACAAATTGATGATACGCCAGAGATTGTCCGTAAAAAGATTTATGACCAGGCGGAGATTGTAAATGCCAAGCCAGTTCCCGGCATCGACAATTTGCCTGTTTCACCCCTGAAAAAGCTTCCAGATGTGGGCGTTCGAACAGACTCCATACCGGGTGTGTCTTCTTCAGAGAGTCAGGATACTTTAATCGGGCAAGTAGTAGTGGCATCTACTTCAGCAGTGGGGGATTCGTATAATCCTGAGGGGAAAATCGACCCATTCTTGCCGCTGCTGAAAGATGAGCCACAAAAGGTTCTGCCGGATACTAAGACAAAAAAAGAAAAACGTGAACCAACAACTCCCCTTGAACGGGTTGATTTAAGTCAGTTAAAACTGACAGCGATTATCAGGACTCCGTCTGGTTTCAAAGCAATGGTTGAAGAAATTACCGGCAAAGGATATATTATATCAGTGGGAACCTATATCGGAATACATTCTGGTTCAGTGACGAATATCCTGAAAGATCGAGTTATTGTTGAAGAAGAAGTTGAAGATGCACTGGGCGCTGTTTCCAATCGTAACACGGAGCTAAAATTTCAGAAACCAACCGGAGAATTGTAGTATGAATTGTAACCCTTTCAGGCTGTTTCGATTTATCAAGCTGCCTATTCTGCTGGTATTATGTTTTGGGTTTGCTATGGGATGCGCCAAGGATGCGGCTATCCGGCCGGATGCCCAGGACATTCAGAAAACGGATGTTTCCAAAAAAATCACGGATATTCAGGTCTCTAAAGAACCCGATGCTGTTGTTGTAAATATTCAGGGCAACGCGATTCTATCCTATACTTCAGTCAAGCAACTTTCCCCTTTAGGCGTTATTTTGTATTTTCCGGAGACATATATTAATGACATGATTCCGGCATTACCTGTGGATAACAATGTGATCGGTAATATTGTTGTTTCTCAAGTGGGGGATGCGCAGACATCCAAAATCGAAATTGCATTATCACAGGACGTTCCCTATCAGGTGATGCGAGAAGGTAACAGCTTGAAAATTTCGTTTGCCAGGAATGCCACCGATGCTTCTGCAGATATGACCCGCCAGTCCATCAGGGAAACGTCAATTAGTGAACCTAAGTTGTCTTTGACTGCAGGCAGTGCTACAGGCCCAGCCATAGTAAGCCGGACATATCCGGTTGATTCACGAAAAAAGGGTTCTTCCGCAAAAGCCTCTGGCCCTGCATGGGTGAAGCGCATTGAATTTTTCAGCGAATTAAAAGGAAAGTCCACAGTCATTATCGGAACCACTCGGCCGGTTGAGTACCGCATGGAAAAGATTTCTCCAACCGCCGTTCAGTTGAGGCTCTATCATACCCATATTTCGGATTTCCGCAAACTGCCGCTGATCACCAACCGCTTTGAGAGCGCGATCGACCGGATCCGTCCTTTGCAGACACCAGCCATGAAAGACGATTCCATGGTGGCTTTGGACCTTAGGGAAGCGGTTCCGTATTTTGTAGAGCAGGAAGGCAATGTGATCAAAATTCGATTTGAAGCATCTTCCATTCCGCCCAAACCAGATGCGCCGCTGCCAACGACATTCGTTGAAAAAGCCGAGGAGCCGCCAATTTTGTCGCCCCCCGCACAGGGGCGTGTATTGCAGTCAAAAGCATCCGTTGAAAAAGCCGACGAGCCGCCACCAGCCAGGCCGGATTTGACAACTGCTGGAAAGCGTGAAGGTCGTGCGGAGCCTTCTGGAGAAGCCAAGGTTGTTTCAGCAGAGCCCAGGAGATCCGGTGTTTACCGAAGTGATGTCACCAAGGTTTATACCGGCGAGAAAATGGGACTTGATTTTTTTGATACGGATATCCGCAACGTTTTTCGTCTTCTCGCAGATTACAGCGGGGAGAATTTTGCCATCGATAAAGATGTTACAGGAAAGGTTACACTGGCATTTGACAAGCCGGTACACTGGGATCAGGTTCTGGATCTGGTTCTAAGGATGAATCAACTGGATAAGATTGAGGAGGGGGGAATTATCCGTATCGCCAGGCTGAAAACGCTGGAGGAGGAAGAAAAAGCCAAACAGCAGTTCTATGAAGCGGAAAAAAAAGCCAAGGAGCAGAGTCTGGAGCTGGAACCGGTTGTCACTGAATACATACCGGTGAATTATGCTAAAGCTAAAGAAGAAATGATGCAGCATATCAAGGATATGATTACTCCAGGTCGCAAAGACTGTTCCATTACCGTGGATGATCGGACCAATCAGTTGATTGTTACGGACACCGCCAGCAAGGTCAAGAATATTCGCTCAATTGTTCAGAAACTGGACAGGGTTACACCACAGGTTGTGATTGAGGCCAAGATCGTTGAGGCCAGCACGGACTTTGCGCGAGATTTGGGTGTTACATGGGGGGCGCAGTGGGGAATTCAGAATAGCGATCCCACCGCAGGGATCGGGCCTCAGCCCGGGTATGACACCCTTGGTGGAACCCATGGATTTGATACAGCGGTGAATTTCCCAACCGGACTTGACAAAGTTGGCACCATTGGATTTAATTTTATGCGGATTCCAGGAACTCCGATTGTCATCAATGCTCAGCTCCAGGCCATGGAAAACAACAAGAAAGGGAAAGTCATATCTTCACCCAAGATAATGACATTGGATAATAAAGAGGCTCTGATCGAACAAGGGCTGGAAATCGGGTATTTGCTGCCTGCAACAGGGACATCTACGGTATCAACTGTCCAGTTTAAAGATGCAAAACTGATCCTCAGGGTGACTCCGCACATTACCCAGGACAACCGAATTTCCATGAAGATTGAAATTGAAAAGAAAGATGTTGCTGGTTACATTCAGAATATTCCAACTCTCGCCACGAAAAAAGCAACGACAGAGCTTTTGGTGGATGATGGTGATACTCTGGTGATTGGCGGCATTACCAAGTCGACAGAGGCCGCAGACGACTATGGTGTTCCCTTCTTGTCAAAAATCCCTGTGCTGGGGTATCTGTTTGGTCAAACAAAAGACGTTAGTAAACAGGAAGAGCTTCTGATTTTTATGACTCCAAAAATTGTTCAAATGGAGCAGCGGGAAGTTCGATCCGGTAAGCCAACTAATTGATATATTGTTTCTTTTGCCGAAAATCTTGCAATTTCGTTTGTTAGACATTTACGATTGAAATTAAGGAGTGTTATGAAATGTTCTATTGTTTTGGTTAAGGCTGTTTTACTGATAACGATCGCATGTTGTTGTTATGGGTGTGGTGGCTCCTCGACTGGGCTGAATGATAACAAGGGCGGAGCGACGCTGACGCTGATGGCGAACCCCACCAGCGTTAAGGCTGATGGCATATCATTCTCAACGATAACAGCAGTGTTGACCGATAGCGTCGGAAAGCCTGCGTTGCAGGGAACGCAGGTGGATTTCACGACAAGTCTGGGCTTGTTTGCAAACGGTGCTAATCATTTTCAGACAGTGACAGATGCTACGGGAACCTCGGTTGCTATTCTGTATGCTGGAACGTCGCCAGGCGATGTTAAGGTGCAGTGTTCTGGAGGGGGTCTGGTAACATATGTGATGCTGAATTTTGGCAGCCAAGGCGGAGAAACGCTGAAGCTGACGGCAAATCCCGTAAGCATAAATGCGGATAGCATATCATTTTCAACGATAACCGCTGTGTTGACAGATAGCGCCGGCGGCCCGCCGAAGCAGAAAACAACGATGGTATTCACGACAAACCTGGGTACTTTTGCAAATGGTTCTACTAGTTTCACAACGCAGACTGATGCCACTGGAACCGCGACTGCTGTCCTGTATGCGGGTACAACACCTGGAGACGTTAAGGTTCAGTGTTCCGCCGGCGGACTGGTCGCGCTAACATATCTGAAATTTGTAAATGCGACTTCGGGGCCAACGGCAAGTATCACCCTTTCCGTATCGAACGCATCGCTAATCGCCGATGGCATCAGTTCATCCGTCATTACCGCCATTTTAAAAGATAAAAACGGCTTAGCTGTCGCTATCGGAACTTCTGCTAACTTTGCAACGAACCTTGCTGTATTTTCCAATAACAAGAACAGCTATTCCACAACCACAGTTGATGAAAAAGGCACGGCAACGGCAATGCTGATTGCCGGTTTAACGCCTGGTACGGCCACCATCACCTGTACTTCCGGAAGTGTTTCAGCAATAATAAAAATTGAAATCAAGTCTTTTTAATTCCTGCTGAAAATTAATTGATTAGCAGTGAACAAAAAGAGAGGATGTATCCGATATGGCATACAGTGATTATACTCTTAGTGAAATAAAAGAGAAATTTCAGTTGATTATAGAGGCGGAAACAAATCTTTTTCCCGATGTCAGAGAGGAAAAGATAAGCGATTCTCTGAGCGAGATACTTAAAGAAAACATTCCGCTGGCACTTGCGATACATACCGAAAAAGCACGCTCCGAGATGATTGTGACACCGGTTCTCATCGAACTGAGAAAAATCCTGAATCATCGGATCAGTCTTTTCTCAGGTGTGGAATTCAATGTTGATAAGGAAAAAGGGTTGAACGGTGTTTGCGATTATATTATTTCTCTTTCAAAAGAACAGCTTTATGTAAGTTCACCAGTCATTTCTATTGTCGAGGCCAAAAATGACAATATAAAATCCGGGTTGGCACAGTGTGCAGCCGAAATGATAGCATCCGGAATGTTCAACGAACAGAAAGGGAATCAGATTAAAACAATGTACGGCATTGTCACAACGGGGAGCAACTGGAGATTTCTGAAACTGGGTGACTCATTGTATATAGATGTCAAAGAATATTATATAGAACAACTTGGTAAAATAATGGGTATTATGTTACAAATCATCAATTCGGAGATAAGCGAATCAGGCTCTCAATAAAATATATGGCAATACGGATAAAGTGATTTTCAACAAAGAATGCCACTGCTTATTTGGTTTGTTTA
>SERZ01000643.1_pt1 | contig 22957 bp, 21 predicted proteins | sample 3171461 | NCBI WGS metagenome assembly SERZ01 (sample SAMN06051861, study PRJNA518727) | freshwater metagenome | biome: subpolar coniferous forest; feature: holomictic lake; material: water; isolation source: holomictic Lake 227, 6 m depth | place: Canada: near Kenora, Ontario | collected... | reverse complement strand
TCGAGAGCCATAACCGGTGAGTGATTTAGCAAAATATCGCTGAAGCCGACATACGCCAGGCACTTTCTCAGAAGGTTTGCCGTGAACTCGTTGTCCTCGATCACCAGGACCGTCAAGTCTTCGTAGGGCATCAGCGCCGCCCCCATGATTGTGACAGCGTCACACTCATTCCGCCCTGCCGTTGGGGGATCGGGCCGGCGCTCATCGGCGTTCCAAGGGGCGGTGTGTCCGCCATGCTGCCGGACCTTCTCGCACGACTGCGGCAAAACGCCGCTCAATTGCGGCAGCCTACCGCAAGGGTTTCGCCACAGCAATGCTGAATTGTTCCGCACGCGGCAGCTATTCATGATCTGAACGCCGCTTCCGCGCCGGGACCGGCCCGGTTTGTCTGCGGCTGTGGCTAGTGGCCAAACAACCGTTTGATCGCCACAATGATCGTGGCAAAAACAACCGGGATGATGAAGACTGCGATGATGCTTGCGACGCCGATGGCCGCGATATTCAGCAGATAAGTCATAATATTTGTATGAGACCCGGCCGTATCATCAACAAAGTGTATGTAATTTGGAATGAACAGCGCGGCCAGCGCCGCAATTACAACCACGAGGACAGTAAGTCTTGCTTTGACGATCGGTTGCATTCTATTCAACTTTCTCAGCGTCTCATCTTTCGTGTTTGTACCACAGCACTGCGCGGCCACTCAATGGTTGTCATCTGACCAGCGGTGGTCGCAACCCTCCCCCGTCCTCTGCCGCAACCGCGACTCTGGGCGGGTCAGAGGGGTGGGGGCGGGACCCGCCCTAACCGCGCGTGGCGAGGAGGCCAAGCATAAATCCGATGGCAACGATACCAAGAACCATGAGAGTATTTGAGACAAAAATGACCGTTGGCCTGACTTTGCCAAACAGGGGCTTTCTGGGGGGCTCTGTTTGATGAACGACGGGATTGTTTGGAGAGTCTGGTGATAAATCATTGTGTGTTAAATAGCCATCAGCTGAACTGTTCGCATTCTTTAATATATAGTCGTCATGTTTCTGCTTTATGTCGCGGGATACCACATGGGCAATCGATATTGATTTGTGGACATCGTTGACAATATCCGACATTTTCGCAAAATTACTAAAGGCGATGTCAAAGGCGATCTCGCTGTGCCGGGGATTGTCGAGTGCCAGAGTCGATCGCATGATCTCGCAGGCTCGTTTGACGTCTTCGCTCAGTACCGAGGCCGCCGCCCACTCCTGGACAATCTGTTCATCAACCGAAATCTTCAGCGAGATCAGATAGTCGGTCAGAGCGGCATCGTCATCGCGACCAGAACGTTCCATAGCTATTCCCCTTTGGTCGTTGGATCGGATGCCGGCCGGATTTCAAGATTATGCCGAGAGCGGCGAGGCGGGAAACGCCGCTGTCGGCGTCATAGTGTCCCACCAAACCAAGGTGCCGACACTATAACGTGGCCGGAGGCCGGTGTCCGGAAGATTCAGACATCCTTGACCGGCGGCCGGCGGCCGCAGAGTCGGGTTCACCTGGCCAACCGGGGAGGGGGGGGTGATCACAGCGGATGCCGTCGGCCGGACCGGGCAGGGCGTCTGGCCGACGGCGGTGTCAAGACTCGATCTTATTCGCCCCAGTTCGAGTATTTTTCACAGATTTTGTTGGTTGCTGCACCCTTGGCGGTCTCGGAAAACTTCGCAAGGCTTCCCTTGAAATCATCCGGAGTTTCGTTCCACATGCAGACGCAGAAGGCTTCCGCTTTGGTCTGACCGGCAATCGGGCTGGCGTCGCCGCCTCCCTCCCATTTCTTCATTGAATAGGCTTTGCACTGGATGTATTGGGCATCGCCCGCGGGAACCACGGCATACTCATCGGCGGCAAACGCCGCTGATGTTGCAAAGAGGAAAACGGCGGAAAGTACGGACAAGATCAGGCGAGTCATGGGGCTGTGCTCTCTTTATTGTATGTTGGGATGCGAGTTTGCGCCTCAGTTCGGCGGGAGCCCGGAGATGGCGGTTTCCGAGGCGACTTGGCGGACTGTATCGTCAAACCCCGGGCGTCGCCATGGAAACGCCGCCGCCGCTGGCGATCCGCTTCAGAACGGGATTTCATCGTCGATGTCGTCGCGCGGGCGGGACGGCGGCGGGGTACTGCTGCGACCGCCTCCGCCATAGCCGCCGCCACTGCTGCTGCCGTAGCCGCCCCCGCCCCCGCCGCCGGGGCTGCCGCCGGGACCGCCGCCATAGTCATCGCCACCGGCCCGGTCGTAGCCGCCGCCGCCGCCGCTCTCGCTGCGGCCGTCGAGCAGGGTGATCTCGCCGCGGAACTGCTTGATCACGACCTCGGTCGAGTATTTTTCCTGGCCCGACTGGTCGGTCCATTTGCGGGTCTCGAGGGCGCCCTCGATATAGAGCTTCGAGCCCTTCTTGATGAAGCGTTCGACGACCCCGACCAGATTGTCGTTGAACACCACCACCCGGTGCCATTCGGTCTTTTCCCGCTTCTCGCCGCTGGTGCGGTCCTTCCAGCTCTCGGAGGTCGCAAGCGAGAAATTGGCGACCCGGCCGCCGTTCTGCAGGCTGCGGATTTCCGGATCCTTGCCCACGTTGCCGATGAGGATGACCTTGTTGACGCTGCCAGCCATGGTTCGCGGGTCCTTTCCCAGGGTTCGATGCCGATGCCGGCAAGCTTTAGCCCAGGAGCCCCGGTGATGCCAGAGTTCCTGTTGAGCCGGTGCCGCAGCGCGGTCGCGGGGGGCGGGACGCGGCCGTTTGTCGCAACGATCGCCGGTCCCGCTGCCGCCATCGCCGGGCGGCCTTAAGACAGAATTAATACTTCTGCGCTACCACAGGCCGATGGTTCGGAGGGGCACGCCCGGAGTCCACCCGGCGGTCCGGAGCCGTCCGGCGGATGGGACGGGGCGGCGATAAGAAGTAAGGCTATCGGCAACGGGAGAGGGTGATGGCGTCCTTTGATCGTTCTTATCAGGCGGGTCGGTCTGGCGGGCTGGTGCAGTCCTCGGCGCGGCAGCGCGACCACGATCGCCGGCGCCGGCTAGAGCCCGAATATCTTCATCTTGAAACGCATTTTCACAGCCTGATCGAACAGCAGGCGATCACCCGCGGCCGGCCGTTGCTTCACGACGTCGAACTGGAGCGCCGCCTCAGCGCCGGTCACGTCCATCACGAGTCGCTGTGCTGAGCGGCCGACGGTAGCGCTGGCCGGACGGCGGCGGTCGGGGTAAGCTGACCGCCCTGCCGCTCCGGGTGTCGTGATGCAAGTCTATCTGCCCATTGCCGAGATGTCGGTCAATGCCCTGCTGATCGTGGGTATGGGCTGGGTGGCGGGCGTGATGTCGGGGCTGTTCGGCGTCGGCGGCGGCTTTCTCCTGACCCCGTTCCTGATCTTCATCGGCGTGCCGCCGGCGGTGGCGGTCGGAACCCAGGCCAATCAGCTGGTCGCGGCCAGCGTCTCGGGGGTCCTCGCGCACTGGCGGCGCGGCGCCGTTGATTTCCGCATGGGCCTTGTGATGCTGGCCGGCAGCGGTCTCGGCAGCGGCCTCGGCGTGCTGCTGTTCGGGGTCCTGCAACGGCTCGGCCAGATCGATCTCGTGATTTCGCTGCTTTATGTCGGGCTGCTCGGGCTGGTCGGGCTGTCGATGCTGGCCGAGAGCATGGTCGCCCTGATCCGCGGCCGCCCGGCCCAGTTGGCCAAGCGGACCGGTCGGGGCTGGCTGCACCGCCTGCCGTTCCAGACCCGCTTTCCCCACTCGAAGCTCTATGTCAGCGCGCTGCTGCCGCTGGCCATCGGCATGTTCGGCGGGGTGATGGTCGCGGTGATGGGGATCGGCGGCGGCTTCCTGCTGGTGCCGGCGATGATCTACATCCTGCGCATGCCGGCGGCGCTGGTCGCCGGAACCTCGCTGTTCCAGATCATCGCCACCACCGCCGTGGTCACGCTGTTGCAGGCCTCGGTCAACCATACCGTCGATGTCATGCTGGCGGCGCTGCTGCTGGCCGGCGGCGTCGTCGGCGCCCAGATCGGCAGCCGCCTCGGCGCCCGTCTGCGCGGCGAGACGGCGCGGGCGCTGCTGGCGCTGCTGGTGGTGGCGGTGGCGCTGGGGCTGGCCGGGCAACTGATCACCGAGCCGGCCGATCTCTATTCCCTGGTCACCGAGGGGCCGCGATGACCGCCGCCCGCCGCCTGACCGGGTGCGGGCGCCGGCTCGGGCTGGCGCTGGCGGCGCTGGCGCTCGGGCTGCTCGGGGCCGGCGGCACCCTGCTCTGGAGTTCGGCCACCACCGCGCAGGCGCTGGTGGCGGATCTGTCCAGCCACCTGATCGCGATCACCACCGGGTTTACCGGCACCGAGGTGGTACTGTTCGGCGCCGTCGACGGGCCGGGCGAGGTCGCGGTGGTGGTGCTGGGGCCGAAAGCGCGGGTGACGGTGCGGCGCAAGGAGCGCCTGGCCGGCCTCTGGATGAACCGCCGCGCGGTGGTCTTCGAGCAGGTGCCCGGCTTTTATGCCCTGGCCACCAGCCGGCCGCTCGACGGGCTGGCTCCCGAACCGGTGCTGGCCCGCCACGGCATCGGCCTCGACCGCCTCGTCTTCAATCCGGCCGGCGGCCGGGCGTTTGCCCCTGCCGATCTTGCGGCCTTTCGCGAGGCGCTGGTGCGGGCCAAGCTCGAGGCCGGGCTCTATGCCGGCGGCGACGGTCAGGTGACCTTTCTCGGCAAGCGGCTGTTTCGCACCAATCTTTTCTTTCCCGCCACCGTGGCTACCGGGACCTACACGGTCAGCGTCTTCTTGTTCCGCGATCGCGACGTCGTCAGCGCCCAGACCACGCCCCTGATCGTGGGCAAGACCGGCGTCGGTGCGGAGCTGTCGGAATTCGCCCAGCGGCGCCCGGTCTGGTACGGGCTGGCCGCGGTCTTTGGCGCCTGTCTGATCGGCTGGGGCGCCGGCACCCTGCTTGGGAGGTCTTAGGACCATGACCAAAATCCCCCCGGCTCCCCCGCTCGCCGCAACCGCCGGTCCGGTCCGCATCTTTCTTGTGGTGGTCGACGACAGCCCCGAGTTTTCCGTGGCGCTGGCCTACGCCTGCCGCCGCGCGGCCAAGGTCGGCGGCCGGGTGGCGCTGCTCTATGTCATGGAGCCGATCGAATTCCAGCACTGGCGCGCGATCGAGGATCTGATGCGCGAGGAACGCCGGCTTGACGGCGAGCAGATCCTGCAGCGCCACGCCAAGGAAGTGATCCGCCTCACCGGGACGCCGCCGGTGTTTCATCTTCGCGAGGGCACGCGCCGGGAGGAACTGCTGAACCTGCTGGACGAGGACCGCACCATCACCGTGCTGGTGCTGGCCGCCGGCACCGGTCCCGACGGCCCGGGACCGCTGCTCACCCATTTCGCCACCTCGGGCTACAGCCGCCTGCGTCTTCCGCTGGCCATCATTCCCGGCACCCTGACCGAGGCCGAGATCGAGGCCGTCAGCTGAGGCTCCCGAGTCCCGGCCGCCGGCCGCGGCGCCGCCGGCCGGCGCTGCCATCGCGAGTCGCTTTCTCCGGAACAGCCCGTAGCGCTTCGGCGGGCACTTTGCGCAAGAGTCGGGCAGGATCGATAAAATCGACGACCGAATTGTCGCATCGGCGAGAAAGTGCTGCACTGCGGCCGGAAATCCGGCAGCTTCGGGTTCGGAAGGGGGGCTCCGACCGGGGCCGCCCTCAGTCCGCGACCATGTGAGGATGTGTAAAGCATGAAAGTCGCCATACCCAAAGAGCGGCGCAGGGGTGAGCGCCGGGTCGCGGCCTCTCCGGAGACCGTGAAGAAGATCAAGGGCTTGGGTCTGGATGTCGCCGTCGAATGCGGGGCCGGGGAGGGGGCGTCCTTCCTTGATCGGCAGTATGCCGAGGCCGGCGCCGTGCTCGAAAGCGATGTCAAGGCCCTGCTCGGCGATGCCGATATCGTGCTCAAGGTCCAGCGGCCGTTGCTCGCCGGCGACGGCGAGGTCGATGAACTGGCCCTCCTGAAGCCGGGGGCGCTGCTGCTCGGCATCCTGTCGCCCTACAGCGAGCCTGAGCGCCTGCAGGCTTACGCCGGGGCCGGGGTTGTCGCCTTTGCCATGGAGTTCATGCCGCGCATCACCCGCGCCCAGGCGATGGATGTGCTGTCCAGCCAGTCCAACCTCTCCGGCTATCGGGCGGTGCTCGACGCCTCCTATGAATTCGGCCGCGCCTTTCCGATGATGATGACCGCCGCCGGGACCGTGCCGCCGGCCCGCTGCCTGATCATGGGCGTCGGCGTTGCCGGCCTGCAGGCGATCGCCACCGCGCGCCGCCTCGGCGCCATCGTCAGCGCCACCGACGTGCGGCCGGCGGTGAAGGAGCAGGTACAGTCGCTGGGTGCCAGCTTTGTCGCGGTCGAGGACGAGGAGTTCAAGCAGGCCGAGACCAAGGGCGGCTACGCCAAGGAGATGAGCCCCGAATACCGGGCCAAGCAGGCGGCGTTGCTCGCAGAGACGATCAAAAAGCAGGATATCGTGATCACCACCGCGCTGATTCCGGGCCGCAAGGCGCCGATTCTGGTCAGCGCCGGCATGGTGGCCTCGATGAAGCCGGGCTCGGTGATCGTGGATCTCGCGGTCGAGCAGGGCGGTAACGTCGAGGGGGCCCGGCCGGGCGAGATCGTGATCACCGAGAATGGGGTCAAGATCATCGGCCATCTCAACGTGCCAAGCCGGATCGCGGTCGACGCCTCGGCGCTCTACGCCCGCAACCTTTTCAACCTGCTGCAATCCTTTGTCGACAAGAAGACCGGCGTCTTTGCGATCCCCTGGGCCGACGAGGTTGTCAAGGGCATCGCGCTGACCCGCGACGGCCAGATCATTCACCCCGCCTTCGCCCCCGCGCCCGTGGCCGCGGCCGGCGCCGGTAACGATTGAGGGGGACGACAGCCATGAATATTTCCCAACTCGCGGACCGCCTGGCCGAACTTCAGGCCGAACTCGCGGCGCTTCAGCAAAAGGCGGGCGCGCTCGGTGAAACGATCTCCGAAGCCGGCCGGGCCGCCGCCGCCGGCGGTGTCAGCCACGAGGCGTTCTTCCTCACCGGTCTGACCGTGTTCGTGCTGGCGGTGTTCGTCGGCTACCATGTGGTCTGGCGGGTGACGCCGGCCCTGCATTCGCCGCTGATGGCGGTGACCAACGCCATTTCCTCGGTGATCATCGTCGGCGCCCTGATCGCGGCGGGACCGGCCAGCTTCGACTTCTCCCAGGCCATGGGGTTTGTCGCGGTGGTGCTGGCTTCGATCAACATCTTCGGCGGCTTCCTCGTCACCCAGCGCATGCTGGCGATGTACAAGAAAAAGACGAAGTAACCGCGAGGAGCCAACCCGTATGGAAACCATATCTACTCTGGCCTATCTGGCCGCCGCGGTGTGCTTCATCCTGGCGCTGCGCGGCCTCTCTTCGCCGGAATCGTCGCGCGAGGGCAACCTCTTCGGCATCGCCGGTATGGCCCTGGCCATCGTCACCACACTGGCCCAGCCGATCGTCAGCTCCTATCTGGTGATTCTCTCCGGCATCGCCATCGGCGGCGCCATCGGCGCCGTGATCGCCAGACGGATTCAGATGACGGCGCTGCCCCAGCTGGTGGCGGCCTTTCACAGTCTGGTCGGTCTCGCCGCGGTCTGCGTGGCGGCGGCGGCGTTCTATTCGCCGGAATCCTATGGCATCGGCCTTCCCGGCCACATCAAGGCCGGCAGTCTGATTGAAATGAGTCTCGGCACCGCGATCGGCGCCATCACCTTCACCGGCTCTCTCGTCGCGTTCGCCAAGCTCCAGGGGTTGCTGACCGGCAAGCCGCTGGTGTTTCCGTTCCAGCATCCGCTCAATGCCGGCCTCGGGGTCCTGACCGTGGCCCTGATCGCGGTGCTCTGCGTCTCCAACGCCGCCTGGGTCTACTGGGCGATCGTGGTGGTGGCGTTTGCGCTCGGTTTCCTGTTGATCCTGCCGATCGGCGGTGCCGACATGCCGGTGGTGATCTCGATGCTCAACTCCTATTCGGGTTGGGCGGCCTGCGGCATCGGCTTCACGCTTCAAAACAATCTGCTGATCATCACCGGGGCGCTGGTCGGGTCGTCGGGCGCGATTCTTTCCTATATCATGTGCAAGGGCATGAACCGCTCGATCTTCAACGTCATCCTCGGCGGCTTCGGCGGCGAGATCGCGGCCCTGCCGGCGGGTAGCCGTCAGGCTGACCGCGCCGTGAAGGCCGGTTCGGCCGACGATGCCGCCTTCATCATGAAGAACGCCTCCTCGGTGGTGGTGGTGCCCGGCTACGGCATGGCGGTGGCCCAGGCCCAGCACGCGCTGCGCGAGATGGCCGACCTTTTGAAAAAGGAGGGCGTGGACATCAAGTACGCCATCCATCCGGTGGCCGGCCGCATGCCCGGGCACATGAACGTGCTGCTGGCCGAGGCCAATGTTCCCTATGACGAAGTGTTCGAACTGGAGGAGATCAATCGCGATTTCGCCCAGACCGACGTCGTCTATGTCATCGGCGCCAATGACGTCACCAATCCGGCGGCCAAGACCGATCCGGCCTCGCCGATCTACGGCATGCCGATCCTGGAGGTCGAGAAGGCCAAGACAGTGCTGTTCATCAAGCGCTCTCTGGCCTCGGGCTACGCCGGAGTCGAAAACGAGCTGTTCTTCCGGCCCAATACCATGATGCTGTTTGGAGATGCCAAGAAAATGACGGAGGAGATCGTCAAGGCGCTGGGCTGAAAACTTTGCGGGCTTCGAGAGTTTCCCGCTGTTCACGGCAGGGTTTCCGGGGGGGCGCAGCTCCCCCGGGAGAATATTGATTTACGGTTCCTTTGGTCCCTGCTACGGTACCGGCCGTTTTCGGGATCAGAGCGCGCATGGCCTTACGTCTTTATCGAACCATCGCTTTGTGGTTGTTTTGTGCTGCCGTATTGATCTCGGCGGCGATGGCGGTGGCGACCTATTATTATGAGATCGAGGAGATCGACGGCGCGATCGTCGAACTGGCGGCCGGGGAGGCCCGGACCTTTGCCGCGCTCCATAGCAGCCTGTTTTATGCGGCGCCCGGCGGGTCCGGCGGGGACATCGACGGCAAGCTCAAACAGTTTCTCGAAACCCGCGAGGCCAACGCCGAGGGCCACTTCATCATTGCCGAGATCTATGGGGCCGACCGCCGTAGTCTGGGTGAGGCGACCCATGCCTCTTGGGGCGGGATCGAGGCGGCGCTGTCGATCCGCAAGCACCTGTTTCCCGACGGCGACGAGCCGCATTACGACAAGGTGGTGCTCGAGGGCCGGCTCTACATCCGGGTCGTGGTGCCGCTTCATGTCGGGCCGCAACACCAGGCTCTGGGCTTTTTCGAGGGCGTCTATCATGTCTCGGACGCCCGCATCGCCGAGATCCGCAAGCGCCTGATCTCCACTGTGCTTCTGGTGGTCGGGGTGGTGTTGGGCACGACGCTGTTCCTGGTGCCTGTGATGATCGCGGTCGGGCGGCGGCTGATGTCGCTGTCTCGCCAGTTGGTGATGGCCACGATCGAGACCCTGGAAGTGCTGGGGACCGCGATCGCCAAGCGCGACAGCGATACCGGAGCCCATAATTACCGGGTGACGATTTTTGCCATCCGCCTCGCCGAGGCGGTCGGACTGGCCCCGGAGGCGATCCGGGCGCTGATCAAGGGCGCCTTTCTCCACGATGTCGGCAAGATCGCGATCAGCGACAGCATTCTGCTCAAGCCGGGGCCGCTGACCGCCGAGGAATTCACGGTCATGAAGCAGCATGTTGCCCATGGCTTCGACATCGTGCGCTCGGCGGCCTCGCTCCATGGCGCCGCCGACGTCGTGCTGTTCCATCACGAGAAATACGACGGCTCGGGCTATCTCAAGGGCCTCACGGGGCAGGCGATTCCCGTGACCGCCCGGATATTCGCCATTGCCGACGTCTTCGATGCCCTGGTGTCGCGCCGGCCCTACAAGGAGCCGATGGCCTTCGAGGCGGCGTTGGCGATCATCACCGGGGGGGCGGGCCGGCATTTCGATCCGGGGCTGGTTTCGGCCTTCGTCACCATCGCCCGCCCGCTCTATGACGCCTTCGCCGGTCAGGACGACAGCCACATGGCCCGCAGCGCTCTCGAGACCCTGACCCGGCGCTATTTTGCCGTTGGCCGCGGCTAGGCGCGGCCGGCGAGAATACACCTTGGTCGGCGGCGCCGGACCCGGTATCCTCCGGCTCGGGTTCCGCTGCCGGGAAGGGGCGCATGGACGGTCTCGCCGCTAATTTGTTCAGCCGTTACAACAGCATCATGCGCGCGACCTTTCTCGGCGTGCTGCTGATCGCGGGTGGGCTGTTCTGGGTCCAGGTTGACCAGTCGGACAAGGCGGCGCGCGCTCAGCTGGAAACCCGGCTGCGGGAAAGCGCGCTCGCGCTCAATTTCATCCTCAAGGCCAGCGCCGACAATGTCGATGATCTGGAGGTCGAGGCCGAGGACTGGTTTCAGACCAATCCGCAGCCGCCGGAGCCGCCGGGCCTGCTCTACACCCGCCTGACCACCCGGGCCAGCGATGGCTTTTTCAGCCTCGACCGCGTGCCGGCACCGTTCAGCGCCGAACTGATCGGCAACCTGACCACGGCGGCGCGGCAACCGGACGCCGCCGTTCGCGGCGAACTCGAGATGGCGCTCAGTCTCAACCCGCGCTTCCACGCCATCGCGAAGCTGCTGCCCAACGCGGCCTGGGTCTATTACACCTCGGCCAACCGCTTCATCAACATCTACCCCTGGACGCCGTCCAAGGACTTCCGCTACGCCGACTCGCTGCTGGAGAAGGAGTTCTTTACCGGCGGCCTGCCCGAGAACAATCCCAAGCGCACGCGCTTCTGGACCGCGGCCTATGTCGACGAGGCCGGCAAGGGCCTGATGGTGACGGTGGCGGCGCCGGTCTACCAGGGCAAGACCTTCAAGGGCACGGTGGCGATCGACCTCACGCTCGACGAACTCAACCGCTTCGTCAAGACCTGGGACGGCGGCTCGGGCGAGCTGTTCGTGGTCAACGACCGCGACCAGTTGCTGGCCCATCCCCGTCTGGTCACCTCCAAGGACACCGCGGTCAAGACGCTGGCCGAAGCGCTGCCCACCGAGCTGCGCAAGGACGCCACCGCGGTGATGGCTGCGGCCCGCGAGACCCTGGTCGATCGCAAGGGCTGGCTGGTCGAGGCGCTGCGGCTGGATCAGGCGCCGTTCCGGCTGGTGATGGTGGTTCATCACGGCTCGCTGACCCTCAGCATTCTGGCCGGGGCCGGGCTGACCGTGCTCGCTCTGCTGGTCGGGCTCGGGCTGACCCTGATCCTGTCGTCGCGCCTGACTCTTGGCGGCTTCATCACGCCGTCCCAGAAGCTGGTCGACTACATCGCGCGCAAGATCCAGGACCAGAAGACGGAAAGGCCCGAAGTCCCCGGGGCCTGGGAGCCCTGGTTCAAGACCATCGAGACGGTTTTTGCCGATCACGGCAAGCTGGCGGCGATCCAGAACGAACTCGACATCGCCCGCACCATGCAGCAGACGATTCTGCCCCGCCGCTTTCCCAGCGAGCCCGAGGTTCAGCTCTATGCCCGCATGCTGCCGGCCAAGGATGTCGGCGGCGATTTCTATGACTTCTTCTGGCTGGCACCCGGGCTGCTCGGGGTGGTGGTGGCCGACGTCTCGGGCAAGGGCGTGGCGGCGGCACTGTTCATGGCGGTGGCGCGCACGCTCATTCGCGCCACCGCCATGACCTCCGACGGCCCGGGGGCCTGCTTTCGGCTGGTCAACAATCTGCTGGCCGAAGACAACGATACCGCGATGTTCGTCACCGTGTTCTACGGCGTCTTCGACACCGCCAGCGGTGAGCTGATGTACGCCAACGCCGGTCATTGCCCGCCCAGCCTCGTCGATGCCGCGGGGGTGGTTTCGGCCCTCCCCGGGACCGGCGGCATGGCGCTCGGGGTGATGGAGGACCTGGAGTTCAAGGAGAAGTCGGTGGTGATCAATCCCGGCACCAAGCTGCTGTTCTACACCGACGGCGTCACCGAGGCCTTCGACCCCGCCGAAACCGAATTCACCGAGGCGCGGTTACACCGGGTGCTGACCGGGACCAGCAGGGTGCCGGTGGCCGGGTTCGTCGATGCCGTGGTTGCGGCGGTGGAAGAGTTTGCCGCCGGCGCTCCCCAGGCCGACGATCTGACCTGTCTTGCCCTTCATTTCGGGCCGCCGCCCCGCACCGGGGAGGCCTGAGGTGAGACACGCCCTCGAAATCCGCCTGGACAACCGGCTGCCGGAAATCCCCCGGCTGGCCGATCTGGTCGAGTCCTTCGGGGTCGAGCATGGGGTGCCCGACCGGGCGATCTTCAACCTCAACCTCGCCCTCGACGAGATTCTGACCAACGTCATCGAGCACGCCTTTGCCGACGACGACGGCCACGAGATTCTGGTCCGCCTCGCTGTCGACGAGCGGTCGATTCGGGCCGAAGTGATCGATGACGGCTTGCCCTACGATCCGACCGCGCGGCCGGATCCCGATATCACTCTGGCCCTCGAAGACCGGCCGATCGGCGGTCTCGGGGTCTATTTCGCCAAGCGCATGATGGATCGGATCGAGTATCGGCGCGACGCCGGCACCAACCGCCTCTCCCTGGTCCGGTTGATCGACCAGGACCGGGACAGCGGACCGGACCCCGGGCCGGACCATCATTGAGCCGGACACCCCAAGACCAGGACAGCGAGAGACCATGGAAACCAAGGAAAGCCGCGTCGGCGCGGTCGTGATCATCGAAGCGGTGGGCCGCATCGACAGCAACACCGCCAAGGCCTTCGAGGACAAGCTGCTGGGAGCCATCGCCGCCGCCGATCCCCGGATGGTGGTCGACTGCGCTCAACTCGACTATGTCAGCAGCGCCGGGCTTCGCGTGCTGCTGCTGGCGGCCAAGAAGGTCAAGGCGTCGAAGGGCAGGCTCGCCCTGTCGGGCTTAAAGCCCCACGTTCAGGAAGTATTTGACGTCAGCGGGTTCTCCAGTATCTTCTCGATCCAGGCGGGGCGCGAGGCCGCCGTCGCCGCTGTTTCCTGAGCCTGAGGTTTACCGATGGTCGAGCCCACCGACGTTACCGATACCCTCGACGAACTCGAAGAGTCCGCGACCGACGGCCGGACCCGGCAGTGGGTGGCGATCTTCATCTCGTCGCTGGCCGTGATCCTGGCCATCACCAGCATGGGCGGTGGCAACGCCACCAAGGACATGATGAACGCCAACATTGTCGTCAACGACACCTATGCGTTCTATCAGGCCAAGAACATCCGTCAGAACGAGGTCCGCCTCGCCGCCGACCAGTTGAAGGCGCTCAAGGGGTCCACGAACTGGCTGCCCAGTGAAACCAGCCGCTGGATCGACGAGCGGGTGAAGGCCTATGCCGCCACCGCCGAAAAATACGAGTCCGACCCCAAGAGCGGTGAAGGCAAGGTCGAGCTGTTGGCCAGGGCCCGGCAGTATGAGGCAATTCGCGATCATGCCGCGGCGCAGGATCCGTTCTTCGATTACGCCGAAGCGCTGATCCAGATCGCAATCGTGCTGGCCTCGGCCAGTCTGGTTGGCGGCCGTCGCTGGGTGCTGTATCTGGCCTACATCTTCGCCGGCATCGGCGTGCTGCTGACCATCAACGCTTTCACGCTGCTGGTGGCGCTGCCGGGGTCGTGATCGCGGCGCCGGCTACAGGATGTTCAGTGCCACCAGGGCATCGGCGAAATCATCCGGGAAGCCCGCCCCTTTCCTGATCATGCGGACGCGGGGCGGCAATGTCGTCCGCAGCTTTTCGCCATCCTCCCGCATGTCGATCTCGCTGATCACCAGCATGATCGGGATGTGGCGGGTGATGAGCAGTGAATTGAGCACGTTGGCGACCTCGACGCCGCTGATGTTGTCGATGATATTCGAGACCATGACGAAATCGGGCCGGGTCCGGACCGCCATCTCGATGCCGTGCAGCGATCTCGGAACATTGGTCGAGCGGATGCCGCAGTTGGACAGTTGCTTGTCGATGATCAGGTACTGGACATCCCGCGGTCCGATGAACAGCGCCTGGACGATTTTTGTCGCGACGGCGAACCGTTCCAGGTCGACGTAGCAGGGCAGGCTGCGGAAGATTTTGAAGCCCTCCTCGTCGCCGGGGTCGGAGCCATGCTGCAGCGTGTTTTCAATCGCCTGGAAAAAGATGAGGATTTCATCGGTCTCCTTGCGGGTGAAGAAGGGTGTCCGGATGACATAGTCTTCCAGCTTGTGGCATATCACTGCGATGAAGGAAAAGCCGAAGGTTCCAGCGGTGCCCTTGATGCCGTGAACTTGGCGCAGAAGCTCGTTAGCGGCTTCTGCCTGAGTTTCGGGTCTTCGCAGCAACTCCAGCTTTTCATTCAGACTGCACAACGTATCGCGGACATCCTCGATGAACTTCGGGATGAGCGATGCAATGACGTCTTCGACGCTTCGAACCCTGATTTCTGCCATGCCTGAGCCCAGATGCTCTTTCCGCTCGGCAGTTGTCCCCGTCCGTGCGGACTCGCGTTTCGTCCTGGCGCGGATACGCGCATATTCTGTTAATACTCGCAACGTATATTTGTGTCGCGGCCGGGCTGGCGGCGCCAGGGACCGGCGATGCCGATCGATGACGCCGCCGCTCCTGATGCCGCCCGGGATGCTACCGCCCGCCGCTGTCGCTGCCGTCGGGCTGTGGGCTCTGAGGGGCCGGAGCCGGGGCCGGAACGGGAACCGGAGCGGAGACCGTCGGCGCCGGCGCCTTCTTCGCCGCGGCGGCCTTTTCGAGCGCGGCGACGGCGCTGGGGATCATCATTTCCAGCACCGTGGCAACATTGAGTTTTGCGCTGGTCTTGCATTTATTGATGGTCAACTGGCCGGAGGCGCCCAGCAGGGTGAAGTCGGCCTTGGCTTCGGCCTTGGCCTGTCCGGCGGCGTAGCCGCTGAGCCAGGCGATGTCGGCGATCAGGCCTTCGCGGTTAAGGCGGCCATATTCGTCGGTATTACCGTTGAAGAAATCTTCGCAGGCCAGAGCGGTGATATCGTAGGCGTCCTTGTCGGCCACCTTCCTTGCCGCGATCTTTTTGATCAAGGCATAGAGACTGGCCTTGGGATCGCTGCACTTTCCCGCCGACAGGTCTTTCATCATCTTGCCGATCGACTTGTAGTCCGTTCCGGTCGACAGGTTGTTGGTTCCGACGATGTAGCCGTAGGTCCACTGCACGACGAAATGGATGCTGTCCCAGCTTTCGGGGTCCTGCTTGAGCTGGGCCGCGGTCTCGGCGCAGGAGGGCTCGGTGACATCGATAAGTTCCTCGGCCGAGGCCGGCCAGCAGGCGGCGGCGACAACGGCGCATAACAAGGCGATCAAGGGGCGCATGGGACCTCCGGCGATAAACGAAAACAGGCGCGCTGATTCCGGGACTTTGGAACGCGCTCCGCCAAATCACAAGCTCCAATTCAACGGCGTCATCGTGGCCATGCGGCGCCCGGGCCCTGCCGCGGCGCCAGCGAATGGGTACGCAGGAGCCTGGGGTCCAGGGTCGCAGTCGCGGTTTCCACCACCGTGCGATGGTGGGTGAACAGCAGCACCTGGGTCTGCCGCCCCAGTTCGGCCAGGGCCTTGAGGCCGGGAGCGGTGCGCTCGTCGTCGGAGGTGATGAAGAGGTCGTCGGCGATGAAGGGCATCGGTTCGCCCTCGCGGGCGGCGGCTTCGACCGCGGCGATGCGCAGGGTCAGGTAAAGCTGGTCGCGGGTGCCGTCGCTCATGCTCTCGACATGGCAACGGCTGTCGTCGCGGCGCACGCCGACCAGCACCGGACGATCCCGGTCGCCGTAATCGACGATCAGGCGCAGGATCGGATTGCCGCCACTGGCGGCGATGGCGGCGAACAGTTCGCTGGCGCGGCGCAGCAGGGGCTGTTCGTTGGCGGCTCGGAACCGCTCGATCGCGGTGGCGAGGATCGATTGGGCGGCCCACAGCCGGACATAGCGGGCGGTGAGGTCCGCCGTTACCAGCGCGGCGTCGCGGGCGGCCTGGGCCGCCTCGCCGATGCCTTCGCGCCGAAGCAGGCCGTCAGAGGTTCGCCGGGCATCGTTGGCGGCTTCGGTTGCGGTCTGGAACGCTGTCAGCGCGCGCGCCTCCTCGTCGCCCATGCCGAGGACGCGGACGGCGAGCGCGTCGGAGTCGATGTCGCGGGCTTCTTCGCGCAGCTCGGTTTCGGACCGGCCCTCGCCGGCGGCCGCGAGGTCGCGCCCGGCTTCGGCCAGCCGCTCGCGCACCGCGGCGCGGTCACGGCCGCGCGCCGCTTCGGCCAGGGGATCGGCGTCTTCCGCCAGTCCGTATGACCGGCGCAGCAGATCAAGCCTGCGGCGCGCTTCCTCCTCCTGCCGCCGGGCCAGGGCGAGGGCCGCGTCGAGCCCGGCGATCTGCTCCGTCATCACGGTACGGTTCTTGAGCCGTTCCTCCGCGGCCTTCCAGCGCTGGTACAGCAGCGGCGGCAGGTCGAGCGGCGGCAGGCCGCGGTCGTCCCCGGTGAGGGCGTCGCCGATCAGGGCGGTCAGTGAGCGCACCGCCTGTTCGTGGGCCTCGAGATCGGCCCGGATGCCTCTCAGCCGCTCCTGGCGCTGGCGCCGGTCGGTCAGTTCGGTTTCGATCAGCGTCCAGACGTCGAGAGCCGCGCCGGCTTCGGCCGGGCTGGCGGCTGGCGAAAGGCCGATCGCCGGCATGTCCTCGGCCCAGGCGCCGGACCAGCGGTCGATGCCGTCCCGGGCTGCCCCCAGGTCCCGTTCGGCCCGCTCGCACTCGCGGCGGCCCCTGGCCATCTCCGTCTCGAGGCGCCGCCGTGCCGCCCAGGCCTCGGCGGCGCGTTCGACCTCGCTGCGTACCCGGGCGCGCAGCGCCGGCAGCTCAAGGCCGTCCAGGCCGGTCAGGCCAAGAGCCCGCCCGGACTGAAAAAACAGCTGGCGGGCGGCCTCGGCCTGCCGGCGGAGGACGTCCAGGTCCTGCTCACGCTTGAGCACGGTCTCGGCTTCGCGCAGCACCTCATCCTTGCCGCGCAGCCACTCCAGCATGTCCGCCGGTTGGCCCGGCTCAAGACCGACGGGTTGCCAGAGCGCGCGCCAGGCCTGCCGTCGCCCGGCGAGGGAATGATCGAGTTCGTCGAGGCGGGCCGTGAGCTTCGCCTCCTCGGCGCGACTGTCTTCGCGCTGGCGCTGCAGCGTCAGATAGCGCTGGATACGGTGGGCGTCCCGCTCCCGCAGATCGACCAGCCCGTCGGCGTGGCGGACCGCCGCCTCGTAGCGGCTGGCGAGATCGCCGCCGGGGTCGGCATAGTCAAGCGCGGCTTGGCCGGGCTCGAGGGTGCGGTCGATATAGGCGCTGCGGATCAGCCGCCAGCCCTGGTCGCGCTGACGCCGGGCCACGGCCAGGGCCTCGGGGGTCGGGACTTCACCCGCGGCCTGAAGATCGTTGAGATCGCCCTCGGTCCGCTGCAACTCGCCTATGGCCGTGTCCCGGGCCTCAGCCGCGCGGCGGCGGTCGGCCTCGGCGGTCTCTTGCGCGGTCATCAGCCGTTGCACCGTTGCGGCGGCGGGAAAGGCGGTGGCGGTCAGCCGCTCCAGCGATCCGCTCCAGCCGGGCAGCCGGGCCAGCAGCGCGGCCGCCTTGGCCCCGGCCTGCCGGCAGGCCGCTTCGGCCGCGGTCAGCCGGCCCTCGACATCGCCGGCCGCCAGCCCTTCCTCCCAGGCGGTGATCGCCTGGGCCGGATCCGGGGGCGTGCCGATCGCGGCCAGCGCGTCCTCGGTTTCGCGCAGCCGGTCGCGGGCGGCCTCGGCCTGCCGGACCGCCTTCTCCCAGGCGACCGTAAGGGCGTTGCGCTCCGAGATGCGGTCGCGGACCCGAACGGCCAGCGGCTGGGACGGCCGGCGGTGTTCCACCTCGCCGCGCCCGACACCGCCGCCCAGACGGACGACGAACTGGGCCAGCCGGTCGTCGCTGTGCTCGAGGTCGCGCTCGAGCTTGGGCAGATCCTTGCGCTTGTTGGCGATATCGCCGGAATCGCGGAACAGGCGCTCGATCTCCTCGCGGTGATCGGGCAGGGGGCCGGGCTCCGGCAACCCGGCCAGCAACCGGTGCTGCTCGGCGCTTTCGCCGGCCAGACGGCGGCTTTCGGTGGCGGCGCTCTCGACCCGGCTTTGGCCTGCGCGCCAGCGGTCGGCGAAATCGGGTGGCAGTTCCGGGGCGTCGCTGAGGGTGGCGGCCTGGGCGGTCAGGCTGTCGAGACGCGCCAGCAAGGGCAGCACCCGGAGCGTGCGGGTGATGCGGATGCGCTCCTGACGGAGGGCATCCAGCCGGCGCTTGGCCTCGGCCAGGGTGGTTTCGGCCTGCTGCCGGCTGTCGACCGCCTGGGTCCACTCGTCGACGCGCAGTGCCTCCCGGCGGACGCGCTGCTGGGCCTCCTCGTAGTCGCCGAGCCCCCGCCACAGCGGCTTGCCGGCGGATTTGCGCCTGGGCGACCCCAGCGCCTCGGCCTCGGCGTTCAGGCGAGCCAGTACGCTCATGATGTTGGGCAGGCCGCTGCCGGCCTGGAACAGGCTGCGCGCCAGATCGCCTTCGGCCTCGAGCATCTGGTTGCCGCCGTCGCGCAGGCGCTGGTGATCGAGGGCGAACATGCGCTCGAACGCCTCGCGGGTGACGCCGCCCAGCCAGGGCGGCAGCACGCCGTCGGGCAGGGGCGCGCCGCTGGCGTCGAGCAGGGTGTTGATCCGGCCCTTGCGCCGCCGGCAGGTCAGGGTTTCTCCCGCCCGGTTGGCGAGGGTGGCGCCGATCAGCAGGTTGGGGTTGCCATGAAGAAAACCGTAGGTAGTGCGCTCGGGAATGCCGAACAACAGATCGCACACCGCCGACAGCGCCGTCGACTTGCCGGCTTCGTTGGCGCCGTGGATGATGTGCAGCCGGGGGCCGCCGGCGCCGAAATCCAGGCGAAAATCCTGGAAGATGCCGTAGCGTTCAAGAACCAGCTCCCGGATTTCCATCGCTCAGGTCCCCTGGTCGTCGAACAGACGGTCGAGCAGCAGGGCGCCGGCGTCGGCCAGCAGCCCGGCCAGAGCGTCGTCGGTCAGGTCCCCAAGGCCGGCGATCCCGCGGATCTCGGCCGGAATCCGCCCGAGCAGGGTTTCGATGCCGGCGCGCAGCGCCTCGCGCTCCGCCGGCGCCGTCCGCACCGCCTCGATGGCGCCGATCAGGTCGGTCAGGGCACCGGGCGCGCCGCCGGCGGAGGCTGCCGGGTCGGTGGTTCGGGTGATCACCCGTTCGATCCAGACATCGCCGGCCTGGGCGGCGCCATTGGCGCATTCGCTGGCCGCCCGTTCGGGGTCGCCGGCCAGCCTGCGGTGCAATCGGCTGCGTCCGCTCAGGGTCAGGCGGGCGGCCAGCGTCCGGCCGCCGGCGGCGGCGAGTTCCCGCGCCAGCGCGGCGCGCACCGCCTCGGCAAGGTCGTCCCAGTCGCCGCAGACGGCGAGGTCGATCTCGCAGCGGACCCAGCGCACGACGTCGAGGTCCACCGCCTCGACCGACACCACGCGCCCGGCCTCGACGGTCACGAGGGTACAGCCCTTGGCGCCGGTCTCGTTGGCGTGGCGGCCCTGGAGATTGCCGGAAAAAACGATCCAGGGTTCGCGGGACAACTCCTCCCGCGCATGGACGTGGCCGAGCGCCCAGTAGTCATAGCCTCTGGCCACGAGATCCTCGAGCGAGCAGGGCGCATAACCCTCGTGCCCCGGCCGGCCGGTGGCCGCGGTGTGCAGCAGGCCGATATTGAACAGCCCGGGCCGGGCCGGCGGGTAGTCGCGGGCAAGATTGGCGCTTTCGTGCCCCTGGCCGAAGCTGCGGCCGTGCAGCGCCACCCCGAGATCGTCCCAGACCAGCGTTTCGGCCTTGCGCGCGCCGAACATGGTGACGGTCGGCGGCAGGCTGAGCTTGCGCGTCATCTTGCTTTCGGCGTCGTGATTGCCCCGGACGATGGCCACCCGGATGCCGGCCTGGGCCAACCGGCCCATGCCTTCGGCGAAGGCCAGCCCGGTCGAGAAGTCCGGCCAGTCGCCATCAAAAAGATCGCCGGCGATGACCATGAAATCGACCCGCTGCTCCAGGGCGAAGCCGATCAGGCCGTGAAAGGCCCGCCGGGTCGCACCGGCCAGCCGGGTGGCCCGGCCTTCGGCCCGTGCGGTCAGCCCGGAGAGCGGGCTGTCAAGGTGGATGTCGGCGGCATGAATGAAGCGCAAGTGCTGCCCCTCAGCCTGAAAATGAAACTTTCAATCCCATGACGCGGAAAGCGACAGATGGTGGTGCAAGCTTCTTGCTTCTGCGTCGCGTCGCCCGCAGCCGATTCGGGCTTCGGCGGCCTCGATGGAACAACTCAGACATATTGACTGATTAGAGTCATATATACCGCAAAATCATGATCATGCTCCGAAATATGATTGGTCCAGTGGTCCAGCAGTTCAAGGTTTACCGGAGTCAGTACCCCTGGAGACTCGTCAAATCTTCTTTTCAAGTTGCGAACGATGTCAAGTATATTCGTGTGCAGGTTTTTATGCTTTATTATGTGTGGGTATTTGTATCGCCGCATGTAGATTTCTTCTTCATGAAAGTGCCTTTCTGTTTCTTCAATAAGGCGAGAGAATATGGCGCCAACCTCCGCAACAGCCTGGCCTTCACTGACGGCATCTCGAAGAGTGTTGGTTAGGTCCATCAGCGTGCGATGCTGATCGTTGAGGAACCCAATATTGATGTCGAGCTTTTGAGTCCACTTGATCGAATGCACAGGGTTTCTCCGACCAGCCAAGCGGTGCGCAGCATATCAGGCGTCCCGGCAGGGTGGAACAGGAGGTTCGGTTGTTCCGCTATGTCAAGGCCGGGTGTGTCCCTCCGGTTGGAACGATGGCAGCGGTCAACGCCAGGAAAGGCGCCAGATCGCTTAGTGTCCCGAATCTCCTAAATTGATGGCTAGAGGTGTTTCAGCTTGATCCGTGCGTCTGCGGAGGTGAACTGGGCCACCACCACGGCGTCGAGCTGGCGGGTCCAGTGGTGCTAGGCGGGATCCAGCGGCGCCGGCAGAACAAGGCCCTCGCTGTAGCCGAGATTTACGTTTACGACAACAACTCTTCCGATCGCACCTGTGAGGTTGACCGGGGGCCGCAAAGAAGTGACTCGCCTCCATTACCTGATGGTTCCCCACGATCTGCCCTCGTCCGAATGACCATCGGCGCCGCCGTCCTCCCCGATTCCCGGCGATCCGTCGCTGTTCCGGCAGAACGCCACCTCTCGCCACGCCCTGATTTTCGCAGGGTGGCGTTAACCGCAACGACGTCGCATTAACAAGTGGCCATATCGCGAATTCTTGGCCATACTCTCCCCTGAGCATATTAAGTCAGGGGTTCGCCGATGGCCATTGACCGCCCAGCGGTGGCGACCGGAAACGTATCGTGCCCATGGTACAGAGTGACAGTCACGGTGGTCACAACCGTGACTGCACAGATATGGCGCGAAGGGACCCGCGATCACCGCTATGGCCACTTGGTCGCGGGGATCGTTCGCCACTGAACCTCCCGGGTTTTCTTTCAAGACCGCGTTGCCGCCTTGGTCGATCCGACAGGAACAGGCTAAATATGTTATAATAAAGGTTTAAAAATGTCAAATATTGTGTTGTACAATCAAGCTGATATGTCGAACCCATATATTTGGTATGGTTCCGTTGACGTAGCGACGTCAAGCCAGATCAGCATTTCCTATGGCAGTGAACAGACAATATACTATGGGTCTTTTTCTTATAATGCGTACGAGCAGGTTTTCGGTACGCTTACAAGAATTGATGTTCTGAGTAATGGGGCATTATCTTGGCAGTGGACGGGAAGTGCCAATGCAAATGTCGTCTATAACTATGTTCAGGTTAACAGCGATGCAATTGGAGTCGTATCATATCTAACAAGTGGCAACGATGTTATTGTCGGATCAAAGTATGGTGACGTATTGAAAGGGGGGGCTGGCAACGATACCATTACAGGAACCGGTAGTCAGGATGTCTTTATCTATGATCCAACCGGAAATGGGGTTGATACCATAAATGGATTTGTGTCAAGTGATATAATAAGAGTTAATGGAGCCGATATTTATTCTGTAACGGCAACGGCATCCGGAGGATACACTGTTCTATCTATTTCAACTAACGCATCATCATTACCTATTACTGTCAATCTTACCGGTACATTCTATCAGGATCAGTTTAGTTTCAGCGCGACAGACATCACAATCACAGATCATCACTTCAACGCATCGCCGACGGGAACCGTATCCATCGCCGGTTCGCCGATTCAGGGCCAGACCCTGGTGGCCGGCAACACCCTGGCCGACGCCGATGGCCTGGGCCCGATCGGTTACCGCTGGCAGGCGTCGGTCAACGGCTCTTCGGCATGGACGGCGATCGACGGGGCAACCGACAGCACGCTGACCCTTACCACGGCGTTGATCGGCCGGTATGTCCGGGTCGAGGCCTATTATACCGACGGCTGGGGTACGGCTGAGACCAAGGACAGCACCGCCGTCGCCGTCAAGGCTCACGTCAACGCGCTGCCCTCGGGAAGCGTATCCATTACCGGCTCGCCGATTCAGGGCCAGACCCTGGTGGCCGGCAATACCCTGGCCGACGCCGATGGCCTGGGGGATGTCGGCTACCGCTGGCAGGCATCGGCCAACGGCTCATCGGCATGGACGACGATCGATGGCGCAACCGACAGCACGCTGACCCTCACCACGGCGTTGATCGGCCAGTATCTCCGGGTCGAAGCCTATTACACTGACGGCTGGGG
>SERZ01000642.1_pt1 | contig 22962 bp, 16 predicted proteins | sample 3171461 | NCBI WGS metagenome assembly SERZ01 (sample SAMN06051861, study PRJNA518727) | freshwater metagenome | biome: subpolar coniferous forest; feature: holomictic lake; material: water; isolation source: holomictic Lake 227, 6 m depth | place: Canada: near Kenora, Ontario | collected... | reverse complement strand
TGGGGCAACCACAGCGTGCCGAGCCAGTGCTTGGCCTGGGTGCCTTGCCAGGGCAGCTGGTCGGGGCCGACATAATCGGCGTTAGCGAACTCGGCGATGCCGAGCAACTGGCTCCACTGCTTCCAGCCGACGATGGCATAACGCTGACCATCGTCCGGGACGTCGGCCGCGCCCAGCATTTCGAACGCGGTCAAAACCTTGTCCTTGGTCAGGCCGTCGGTGTTGGCGCCGGCAAAGTTGGTGTTGGTGTTAAGCTGGGTGATAATCAGCTCGTCGGTCTTGCGGCCCAGCGCATACGCGCCGGCATTGGCGATAACGCTGCGTTCATCAAGATTGGTTTTGAGTTCGTCGAGCCGGTCAACCCAATCACCGGCATAATAATCGGCCAGCGTGCATTCGATCGGGGTGTGGTCGAGATTCATCACCGGGACCGCGCCATGGCGCGATTTGGTGCTGGCGGTGCCTTTGCCGACCTTCTGGAACACGGTGGAGGCGCCGATTACGCTCGATTTCGAACGCACGGTCGAACGCAGCTTCGATCCCAGACGCTGATAGGCTTGGTGTACTTCGCTTTCGAATTGCTTGATGAAAGATTGCGGGATAGAGGTGGACATCGGGGGTAACCCTTCGCTTCGGTTGCGGGGTGAAATCGGGGCGAAAGCGCCGGGCCGCTCCCGGTTATCGGTCGGATTGCTGTCTTATAAAGGACAAGTATCCATAACCGGCCGTGGGCACGCGCAAAGAAAAGGGCGGGCCGCCGGGCCGGATACGACAATGTGTCTCCGGTTATCCAGGCAACCCGCCCTAAGTTTGGTCAGTCAGGGAGGAAACTTCAGACTCAACGGAGCGGCGGGTTCAAGGCGCAGCTCGGGTGTTGATAGGATCGTTGTATGATGATAATCCTATGACGTCAAGCGAAAAATACAGTCTGTGTTTCGGACCTTGCGGACCGGCGGATACCTCCTGTCACACTGTTGCGATTGTCACTCTTGTAACCCGTGGTTTTCTAACCATATTTGCGACGGCATTCTTCCGGAGCGCAGTTTCATGGATTTCGAAAAATTTACCGAACGCTCTCGTGGGTTCATTCAGGCGGCGCAGGGATTGGCGCAGCGGAGCGGCCATCAGCAGCTTGTGCCCTTGCACCTTTTGAAGTGTTTGCTGGATGACAAGGAAGGCTTGGCCGCCGAGCTAATTCGGACCGCAGGCGGCAATCCCGACGAGGCTCTATCGGCCTGTGACGCGGAACTCGATCGCCTGCCGAAAGTCGAGGGCGCCGGAGCCGGTCAGACTTATCTGAGCGCAGAACTGGTTCGTCTGTTCGAGCAGGCTGAAAAGCTCGGTCAAAAGGCCGGTGACAGCTTTGTCACGGTCGAGACCTTGCTCTTGGCGCTGGCGCTGGCTCATGGCTCGCCCGGTCAACGAGTGTTGGCGGGAGCGGGGGTAAAGCCTCAAGCGCTGAATAAGGCGATCATCGATCTGCGCAAGGGCCGCACCGCCGATAGCGCCACCGCCGAGCAAGGCTATGATGCGCTGAAGAAATATGCGCGCGATCTGACCCGGGCCGCACGAGACGGTAAACTTGACCCGGTGATCGGGCGGGATGAAGAAATTCGGCGTTGCATTCAAGTTTTAGCGCGGCGGACCAAGAACAATCCCGTGCTGATCGGGGAGCCCGGCGTCGGTAAGACCGCAATCGTTGAAGGATTGGCGCAGCGTATTGTCAATGGCGACGTGCCAGAAGGGCTGAAGAAGCGCAAGTTATTGTCGCTTGATCTCGGTGCTCTGGTCGCGGGCGCTAAGTTTCGTGGCGAGTTCGAGGAAAGGCTGAAAGCGGTTCTTCAGGAAATCCAGGCCGCGGCCGGCGAAATTATCGTCTTTATCGATGAACTGCACACCCTGGTCGGGGCCGGCAAGGCGGAAGGCGCCATGGACGCCTCCAACATGCTGAAGCCGGCTTTGGCGCGCGGCGAGCTTCATTGCGTAGGCGCAACGACTTTGGACGAATACCGAAAGCATGTCGAAAAAGACGCGGCGCTGGCCCGGCGATTCCAGCCGGTGTTCGTGGCCGAGCCCGGTGTCGAGGACACCATATCGATTTTGCGCGGTCTGAAGGAGAAATATGAGCTGCATCATGGCGTCCGCATCACGGACAGCGCCATCGTTTCGGCTGCGACATTATCTCATCGCTACATCACCGACCGTTTTCTGCCCGACAAGGCGATTGATCTGATCGACGAGGCGGGCTCTCGCTTGCGCATGGTGGTCGACAGCAAACCCGAAGAAATCGACGAACTTGACCGCCGCATTATACAGCTTAAAATTGAACGCGAGGCGCTGAAAAAGGAAAGCGACATTGCCTCCCGCGATCGACTGATTCGGCTCGAGAGTGAATTGGAGGAGTTGGAGCGAAAATCAGGTGCCCTGACAGAACGTTGGCAAGCCGAAAAGACCCAGTTAAACAGCGCGCAAAAGACCAAGGAGCAGTTGGAGCAAGCCCGGGCGACGCTAGAACAGGCGCAACGGGTTGGCGACTGGGCCAAGGCCGGCGAGTTGACCTATGGGGTCATTCCGGACCTGGAACAAAAGCTTAAATCCGCGGAACAGGCGGCCGAGCACCGCATGCTCAACGAAGAGGTGCGTGATAGCGATATTGCCGCGGTGGTCAGTCGTTGGACCGGCATTCCGGTTGACAAGATGCTGGCGGGCGAGCGGGAAAAGCTGCTGCAAATGGAACAACGACTCGGCCGCCGCGTGGTCGGGCAGGAAGATGCGATCGCGGCGGTTTCCGATGCGGTGCGCCGGGCACGGGCCGGGTTACAGGATCCGAATCGGCCGATCGGATCGTTCATGTTTCTCGGGCCGACCGGGGTCGGCAAGACCGAACTGACCAAGGCTTTGGCGGAATTTTTGTTCGATGACGAGCAGGCGATGGTCCGGCTCGATATGTCGGAATATATGGAAAAACATTCCGTTTCCAGAATGATCGGCGCTCCGCCCGGCTATGTCGGTTATGACGAGGGCGGTGCGCTGACTGAAGCGGTGCGGCGTCGGCCTTATCAAGTCGTGCTGTTCGACGAGATTGAAAAGGCGCATTCCGATGTTTTCAACGTGCTGCTCCAGGTGCTTGACGATGGCCGCTTGACCGACGGTCAGGGACGCACGGTCGATTTCCGGAACTGCCTGATTGTGATGACGTCTAATCTCGGCAGTGAAATTCTGGCAAGTCAGACCGAAGGACAGGACTCGGCCTTGGTCCGAGAGGCGGTGATGGACGTCGTGCGCCAAGCCTGTCGGCCGGAGTTCCTGAATCGGATCGATGATATTCTGTTATTCCATCGCTTAACTCGGGCCCAGATGACTCGCATTGTCGAGATTCAACTGGCACAGCTGCACAAAATGCTGTCTAGCCGGAACATCACACTTCAAATTGATGATGCCGCGCTGACTTGGCTTGGCGATGCCGGGTATGATCCGGTCTACGGCGCCCGTCCCTTGAAACGGGTTATTCAACGCGAGTTGCAGAATCCGCTTGCGACGCGCATTCTTTCGGGTGTGATTGAAGATGGTCGCACCGTGCCGGTGACTGTCGGCCCGGATGGATTGTTGATCGGTTGAAAGCGCTGCCGGAAGCGGGTGCGGTCTTGAAACCGGTCGGAGGGACCGGGATGCAGTTGCGACGGTTGGGTCATATTATCTTCGGGATGGGTTACTTGGCCTTGGCGGCGGTGACCGCCTTGCTGCTAGTCGTGTTTCGACCGAAAATCGATACCGTGGTCGTGATTCTGGCCGCGGGGCAGGTGGTTCTCGCCGGCGGCTTGCTTCACGAGGTGGTAGCCCGCCTTTCCGCCGAGCGCAAAAACACGGAGCGGTTGGTTCGCATGCGGCAGGCTTATGAAGAGCTTGTTGAAATGGTTCTGCATACGCGCCAACAACTTAAGCACCGACCCGACCCGGCTTCAAACGGGCATGACACCGCTGAAGTTCATTCACAGGTTCACGGTCGGGCAATGGCCCCGGATCCTGCGATATATACACCCGCTCACCCGGTGCAATCGGCCGTCATGTCACCCGACACGGCGGCAATAGCGGTCGAAGACGATAGTGATATGGTCTCGATATTACGCGCTGCGCTTAACGACCGACGGGTTGAATGCTTTTTACAGCCTGTGGTTAGTTTGCCCGGCCGCAAGCACCGAGGCTATGAAGCTTTGTCACGGATCCGCCAGCAAGATGGTTCTTTGATCTTGCCGGACCGCTACTTAGCGATTGCCGAGCGGGAACAACTGATAACAGCGCTTGATCTCATGATGATCAATAGTGTTATTTCGTTAATTCGAGAGACGGATCGCCGTCATCATGCGGTTAATTTCTTTTGCAATCTTTCTGCCCGAACTTTGAGCGACCAGAGCTTTCTGAATCGGTTTCTTGGTGGTGATTCGCAAAACCTTCATGGTAAGCTGGTGTTCGAACTGAGCCAGACCGATCTTCTGCCTGAATTGCAGGCAGCGGTCGGCGTTGTTTCAGAACTCGGGAATAGCGGCTTTCGGTTTTCCATGGATCGGGTCGAACATTTCGACATGGATGCGGCCCTATTGCATGAGCACAAGATCAAGTTCGTTAAACTCAAAGTCGCTCATTTATCTTCGGCCGAGCGAAGCGCCGGCATGCTTGACCTGACCCGGCGACCGGGCGGACATTCAGTGGAACTTATTGCCGAAAAGATTGAGACCGAGCAACAGCTTCACGAGGCCGAGGCGCTCGGGATTACGTCAGCTCAGGGCTTTTTGTTCGGTGAACCCCGGCTGAGTCGTCGCCTCGTATGATTATTCCCGGCCTATCCACCCTGACCGGCCGTTATGACGGCTATATTTTGGATTTGTGGGGGGTGCTTCACGATGGCGAGCGGCCTTATCCGGGGGCGCTGGACTGTCTTGAGCGGCTCCGTGCTGCCGGCAAACGCATCTGTCTGCTGTCGAACGCGCCGCGCCGAATCGGATCGGTGGCGCGGTTGCTGGCTGAAATGGGCATTTCGTCGGCCCATTATCATCACTTGATGACTTCGGGCGAGGCGACGTACGAGGCGCTATCCCGGCCGTCCGACCCGTGGCATGCCCGGCTTGGCACCACCTGCCTGCATCTCGGTCCTGAGCGCGATCGGGAAGTGTTCAGCGACTTGCCCCGGATTGACCGGGTTGATGATCCGGAGCGGGCCGCCTTTATCTTGAACACCGGGCCGTCGACCTATGACGACACGCCGCTTGATTACGGGCCGGTGCTGGAGGCTTGCGTCCGGCGCAGTCTGCCGATGGTTTGCGCCAATCCCGATATTGAGGTGATGATCGGCACCCGGGTCGTCACCTGTGCGGGCGCGGTGGCGCAGCGCTATCGGGAATTGGGCGGCGAGGTGCGCTACCACGGCAAGCCACACGCTTCGGTTTATCAGCGCTGCTTCGATTTGCTCGGGATTGCCGATCGACGGCGGATCGTTGCGCTCGGCGATACGTTGCACACCGATGTCAGCGGGGCGATCGGGGCCGGTATCGATGCGGTGCTGGTCTCCGGCGGGATTCTGTGCAGCCGGTTGGGCAGTCGTTGGGGCGAACCGCCCGACCCAGGGCGGCTGGCCGAAGTTCTTGCCGGCGCCGAGGCCAGCCCCATCGCGGTGCTGCCTCGACTGGCGTGGTAATCGGGGGTCCGAAGCCCGTTATCACTTATCAAACCAAACAAAACCGAGCAGCGCGGCGTTGGTCAGGCGCCGGCTCGACTTGCGGAACACCCCGATGCCTTCACGGGAGCCGGCGGTGTTGGTGTTGCCCTCGATGGTGTCGAGTACGGTATCGGTGCGGGAGATTACCAGTCCGGCATGACCGAAGCCGCCGCCGGTACTGAGGAAAAACACCATGCCGGGTTCGATCAGCCCCGGATTGGCGCATGCTTCGGCGGCGGTGACTCTGGTGAAGCCTTCCTCACCGGCCTTATTCCACAACTGGATTACACTGGCGGTTCTCGGCAACGGGTTATGAACGTCGCGTGCTTCGGCCGCCTGCTCAAAACACCAATAGATGAAGGCGACACACCAGGCGTAACCATCCGTGCCATTGCCCGCCGGATCCAGGCCGACCGCCCTCAAGTAAGCGTCAACTTGCGGTCCCCGGTTGGAGCCGGGCGGTTGCTCGCTAACCCCGATCTGGCTACGGGCCACTTCGAGGGCATCGGTGCACAAATCGCCGCGCTCCGTCGTCGTGTTCGCGTCCGGGGTGGAGGTCGAACGACCGAACAAGGCTTGCCAGGTATTCAGGCCGACCAACCCGTCGACCGTTAACTCGCGATCATCCACATCATCGAAGCGGGATTGAAAGAGCTTGACCGCATTTTCCGTATCGGACCCGAACCGGCCATCGGTCTCAATCGGGCCGCACCCGGTCGCGTTCAGGCGGTCTTGAACCGCCTTGACGGAGTCGCTCAATTTTGAGCCCTGACGAATGACCCGGCCGGGATAGGGCGGCGGTGCTTCATTCTTCGAAACCGGCTCGGAAGCGGGGGCTGACGCAGGCTGCGCCGGTGCGGCGGTTGAGGTGGTTGAGACGGTTGAGGCTTCAAGCGCGACAATGCCGCGCTCGATCATCCGGCGCAACAGGACCATAAAGCCGCATTGGTTGCTGATCGCGGTGTCGGACCACACACCGTCTTTGACGAATTTACCGCTGCGGTAATTGTTGCTGAAGCTCCACAGATACGGGGTCCAGACATTGTGTTTACGATAGCCCCAGCCGTTATAGCGCTCGGCCGAAAAAGCCATCGCGGCCAGTGTCCATTTTTCCTGCTTTGCGATTTCGGTCAGCGCGTCGGCGGCGCTGTCGTCCCAGTCCATGGTAGCCGGATCCCAGTTCTTCGGGCGACCGGCCGGAACATTGACGGTTTTGGCTGACAGCGGATCCCCGTTGTGCAGATGCTTTTTGAAGCTCAGGCCGCATTCCATATTATGCAGCATGGCGATCAGCGGCCAGGGTATCCCGGTTCTCAGGCTTAATTTTTCATAACGGGCCTGGTTTTTAATGATGGCATTAACCAGGGCGTCAGCCTCCGGCTGTTTTTCCGCCCGTATCACCATTCCGGCCCACAGAGTATCGTACTCGTCGGACAGTTCGGGTGTAAGCGTGCTCGACGCGCGTTCCATCATGGCCTCTGTATGGTCGGGAGGGGATGGACGCCACTATACATAATAATTGAACAGGTTCAATCAAATACTAATGTTTAAGCATGGTTTGGGGAGCTGACTGCGATTGCATGCACAGGCGGCGGTGCATACAACATTATCAAACTGAGACCTTTTCCCGTAGCGTTACGAATTCTTCGGCGGCAGAGGGATGAAGCCCGATGGTCCGGTCAAAATCCGCTTTGGTCGCGCCGCAGTTCAGCGCCACCGCCAAGCCCTGCACGATTTCGGGGCCGTCATTGCCGAGCATGTGACAGCCAAGCACGCGCTCGGACCCCTGTTCAACCACCAGCTTGATCAGCACCCGCTCCTCCCGGCCCGATAAGGTGTGTTTCATCGGGCGGAAGCCGGTGCGGTAGATGTCGATTTTCAAGCCGCGCGCGCGCGCCTGCTGCTCGGACAGGCCGACGGTGCCGATTGCCGGGGTACTGAACACCGCGGTCGGGACATTGTCGTAATTGACCTGCATCGGGTTGGCGTTGAACAGGGTTTCGGCCAACGCGCGGCCTTCGGCGATCGCAACCGGGGTCAAATTCATGCGGTTGGTGACGTCGCCGACCGCGTAAATGCCGGGGACCGACGTGCGTGAACCCTCGCCGACGATGATCGCACCGTCCCGGGTGGTGGCAACGCCCGCCTGGTCCAAGCCCAGCCCGGCGATATTCGGATGACGCCCGGTCGCACACAACACCTGATCCGCGTCGAATATCTGTCCTTTGCGCCCGGTCAGGCGCAGGCCGCCCCGGCCGAGCTTTTCCAGCGCCATCGGATGAATCCCGGAGTGAGTCACGATCCCGCGGCGGCGCATTTCGACCTCCAGCGCCGTTCGGATATCATCATCGAAGCCGTTCAGAATGTGCTCGCCCCGGATCACGATTTCGACTTCGGCTCCCATGGCCCGGCAGATCGAGGCGAACTCGATTCCGATATAGCCGCCGCCGATCACCAGTAACCGTCCCGGTAGTGTGGGCAGCTCCAGCAAGTCGTCGGAGGTGATGGCATGCTCGATCCCGGGGATCGGCAGTTTGGTCGGACGGCCACCGGTCGCAATTAAAATGGTTTTGGCACGATAAAGCGTGCCGCCGGCCTCGACGGTACCGGGCCCGACCAGCCGGGCGCGGTGCTGCACCAGAGTGACTCCGGCCTTGCCCAGCATGTCGATATAAATACCGTTCAGCCGGTCGATCTCGGCATTCTTGCGTGCAATCAGGGTCGGCCAGTTGAAGGCGGGCGTCTCCCCCAGCGTCCAGCCATAACCGCCGGCATCTTCAAAGAAATCGCGAAATTGGCCGCCATACATCAACAGCTTTTTCGGGACGCAGCCGCGGATGACACAAGTGCCGCCCACTCGACTGTCTTCGAAGATCGCGACCTTGGCGCCGTAAGAGGCGGCTCGGCGGCTGGAGGCGACCCCGCCCGAACCGGCGCCGATGGTGATCATGTCGAAATCGAGTTGCTCGGTCATGGGGCCTCATCGCCGAAAAGTTCGGCCAATTTCGTGTCGTCGAACGTGTAACGGGCGTTACAAAACTCACAGGTTACGACCACTTCGCCATTGTCGCGCAGCGATTCAACCTCGGCCCGGTCGAGCGAGCGCAGCACGGTGGACACCCGCTCGTACGAACAGCGGCAGCCGGCAACCAAACCGTTGGTGTGAAAGACTCTGACGCCGTCCTCATGGAACAGACGAAAGAGTAGATCCTCCCCAGGCAGGGCAGGATCAAGCATTTCCGCCGGGGTCAGCGTGCTCATCAGCACCATGGCGCGGCGCCAGTCATCTTCCCGGCTATCGCTTTCCAAGATGGTTTCATCATTTGCCGAGGGCAGGCGTTGCAACAGCAGAGCCGTGCCCGACCAGCCGTCGGTGTCGCCGATCGCCACGATGATTCCGGTCGGAAGCTGCTCCGATTGATTGAAATAGTGGCGCACGCAATCGGCCAGGGACTCGCCGGACAGAGCGACGATGCCTTGATAGCGCTCGGTATCCGGTCCCTGATCGACCGTAAAGGCAAGCCAGCCTTCTCCGATCAGGGCAAGCCCGGACTCCGATGCGGCCTCGGCCAAAGCGTCTTCGTCATAGCGGGCATAACCGCGAATGGTTCGGATGGTGGAGTCGCTGTGGCCAACCACATCGGCGACAATCAGATTGATCGGGCCGTCGCCTTTGATCTGGAGCGTGAAGACGCCATCATATTTAAGGATTGCGGCCAGCGCGGCCGCCAGCGTCACGGTTTCGGCAAGCAGTCGGCGCACCGGCTCGGGGTAGTCGTGACGGCCGAGAATTTCATCCAGCAACGGGCCGAGACGGACCAGACGGCCGCGCAGATGCGAGGATTCGGTCTGAAACGGGAGAACGTGATCAGACATCCCTATTCCGCCAAACACCAGGCCAGAATCGCCTTTTGAATATGGAGCCGATTTTCGGCTTCGTCCCAGACCACCGAGTGCGGCCCGTCGATCACCCCGTCCGTGACCTCTTCACCGCGATGGGCGGGCAGGCAGTGCATGAACAGAGCGTCGGGCTTGGCCAAGGCCATCAACGCCCCGTCAACGCGGTAGGGCGCTAAGATATCGATACGGCGGCTGCGGTCTTGATGATTCATCGAAACCCAGGTGTCGGTAACCACGCAGTCGGCATCGCGCACCGCGCTTTGCGGGTCGGGCATGAACGAAACCCTGGCGCCTTCGGCCCGTGCCCGGTCAACCAGGACTTGCAGCGGCATCAGACTGTCGGGGCAGGCCAGCCGCAATTCGAAATCGAACCGGGCTGCGGCCTGAATCCAGCTATTGGCGACATTGTTGCCGTCGCCGCTCCAGGCGATGACCCGGCCGGTAATCGAGCCCCGATGCTCTTCGAAAGTCATGATATCGGCCATGATCTGGCACGGGTGGGTCCGATCGGTCAGGCCGTTGATGATCGGAATATTGCCATGTTCAACCAACTCGTTCAGCTTGGCGGCATCGTCGGTGCGGATCATGATGGCATCGACATAGCGGGATAATACCCGCGCCGTGTCGCCGACCGTCTCGCCGCGTCCGAGCTGCGAGCCATGGGAATCAAGCACGACCACATCGCCGCCAAGCTGGCGCATGCCGATTTCGAACGAGACCCGGGTTCGGGTCGAGGGTTTCTCGAAAATCAGCGCCAGCGTTTTGTCGATCAACGGCCGCCCGGTCAGCTGTTTGCGCTTATAGGCGAGCCCATTATCCAGGATCCGGCGCAGCGTCGCCTTGTCCAGAAGATCAATGTCGAGGAAGTGGCGCAGGTTCCCGGTCATGACGCCTGCCCTTTGGTCATCTCGCTCGCGGTGCGATCGAGGATTTCGACCGCAGCCTCGATTTCCGCCGGCCCGACGATCAGCGGCGGCAGCATGCGGACGACATTGTCGCTGGCCGGAACCAACAGCAGGCCGTTCGCGCGCAAGGCATCGATCACGAGGTTGTTGGGCGGCAGCACTTTAAGGCCGCGCATCAGGCCGATGCCGCGCACTTCTTCATCAAAGACTGTCGGGTGACGGCCGACCAGGGACTCGAGCCGCCGGGCGAGTAAGTTCCCCGCCTCGACCACATGCGCCAGGAACCCCGGCTCCAGCACGACATCAAGCACGGCGTTGGCGACCGCCATGGCCAGCGCATTGCCGCCGAAGGTGGAGCCATGGGTGCCGGGTCCCATGCCGAGCGCGGCGCGTTCGGTGGCAAGGCAGGCGCCGACCGGAAAGCCGCCGCCCAGGCCCTTGGCCAGACACATCACGTCGGGCGCAATGCCGGCATGCTCATAGGCAAACAAGGTGCCGGTGCGGCCGATGCCGGTTTGCACCTCGTCGAAATAAAGCAGCAGGCCGAATTCATCGGCGGTGGCGCGCAGCCCGCGCAGATACTCGAGGTCGCCGACATGGATGCCGCCTTCGCCCTGCACCGGCTCGACACAAATGGCCGCGGTTTCATCGGTGATGGCGGCGCGAAGCTCATTCAGATTGCCGAACGGCACCTGATCAAAGCCCTCGAGCAGCGGGCCGAAGCCCTTGACCAGCTTTTCCTGACGCGCGGCCGAGATCGCCGCCATGGTCCGGCCGTGAAAGCCGCCGCCACAGGTGATCACCCGATAGCGTCCCGGCTCTCCGCTGTCGTGGAAGTATTTACGGATAAGTTTAAGCCCGCATTCCCAGGCTTCCGCCCCGGAATTACAGAAGAACGCCGTGTCGGCAAAGCTGTTTTCGACCAGTCGCGCGGCCAGTTTCTCTTGCCCGGCGCTGCGGAACAGGTTGGAGGTATGCCAGACCTTGCCCGCTTGTTCGGTCAGGGCGGCAAGCAAGCGGGGATGAGCATGTCCAAGCGAATTCACCGCGACGCCGCCATGGAAATCCAGGTAACGCCGGCCGGAGGAATCGAATAAATACGCCCCCTCGCCCCGCTCGAAAACGACGTCGGCGCGGGCGTAGGTAGGCATCACCGCTGAAATCACGAACACCGCTCCCCTGAAAGGCCCCGGGGCCATCGCCAGCAAAGGGCCGTCGAGAAAAAGGCACACTATCAAGGCCGAATGCGCGACTGTCAACCGGTCTTCCGCGCAAATTCCTGAAATCCCCGACAATAAGGGCCTTGCGGCTGCGCTTGACAGTTCCGTTCCCGGGGAGTTTGATGGGCGGTGCGCGGTGTCTACAGCCGCGCCGGGGTGTGAGAACCCTGCTACGCGCGGCCGGCGCCGTCCGAAACGGTGCCGCACTCCCGTCATGGGTCATGACCGGGAGGCGGCATTGTATGTCCAGGCCTTCCCGGCCAAAGAGTGCCGCAGTCGTTCGCGTAGCGACTTCTCACCTCCCGGTCGCCAGCGCGGTGCTGGCGACCGTCCGTGCGGGGGAGATAAGCCGATGAACATGCTGACAGGGATCGCGGGGCTGCTTGCGGTCGGGATGATCGCGGCCGGACCGTCATCGGTTCGTGCCGAAAATACCGACCGGCCGGTGGTGCATTTGCGCGACGAGGCGCCCTATACCGTCGTGTGCTGGCAAAACGGCCGTGAAATCCTGAATGAACGGGACGTGCAGAGCATCGAGACCGTCGGTCCGGTCACGCGCCTGCACTCGGGCACCGGTCTGCGTTCCATCGTGTTTGCCGGCTTCGGCGGGGACGCGGTTTGCACGGCCTATTCGGCCCCCGGCGTTCCGCCCCGGCCCGATCGGTCGCATTGACAGGCTGCGGCCGGCGGAGGATACTTCTGCGAGACTACGCGGAGAGCGACCATGGACGATGAATTGCGCGCCGTGCTCGGCAGTATGGCCTCCAAACTGGACGAGGTGCTGACCACGCAACGAGAGCACGGCCGGCGGCTGGACCGGATCGAGCAGCGGCTTGACGGGGTTGAACAGCGGCTTGACCGGATGGAGCCACGGCTTGACCGGATGGAACCGACACTCGACCGGGTCGCCGGAGAACAGCAGCAGGTCAAGGAAATGCTCGCCGGCGTTCGCTTGCGGGAAATCGGTCGTCTTGATGGCCGGATCGATCAACTGGCTCAGGATGTCGGGTTTGCGCGCCGTGCCTCGTGACGGCTGCCATGCCGCACGCTGATTTCATCCATCTGCGCGTTCATTCGGCCTATTCGCTCTCCGAAGGCGCGATCAAGACCAAAGAGCTGGTTAAGCTCTGCCAAAAACACGCGATGCCGGCGGTTGCGGTCACCGATTCCGGCAATATGTTCGGCGCGCTGGAATTCTCGCTGGCGGCGGCCGATGCCGGGGTTCAGCCGATCATCGGTTGCCAGCTCAATATTCGCAACGCCGATGCGCGCCAGGGGTCGGGTCCGGCGGTCGGCAAGCCGGCCCTACCCGATCATCTGGTGTTACTGGTCCAGAACGAGACCGGCTACGCCAATCTCATGAAACTGGTCTCCAAGGCCTATATCGATACTGTCGGCACCGAGACGCCGCAGGTATCCTTGCGCGATCTGGAAGGGTGCTCGGACGGGCTGATTGCCCTGACCGGCGGACCGGCCGGGCCGGTCGGCCGGGCGCTGGCGGCCGGGCAGGCGCCGGAAGCGCGCAAAGCTTTGGAGAGGTTGATCGCGCTCTTCCCCGGCCGGCTTTATGTCGAACTGATGCGCCACGGCGAGGGCGGAGACGATATCAGCGGCCTCGGCGCGTTGGAGGACCGGATCGAGCCGGCAGTGATCGAGCTGGCCTATGAATTCGACCTGCCGCTGGTTGCCACCAACGATTGCTTTTTCTCAGACGCCGCAATGTTCGAGGCGCACGACGCGCTGCTGTGCATCGCCGAAAGCCGCTATGTGGCCGAGACCGAGCGCCGCCGGGTCACGGTCGATCATCGCTTCAAGTCGGCGGCCGAGATGCGCGCGCTGTTCGCCGATCTGCCCGAGGCGGTCGATAATACCCTGGTGATCGCGCAGCGCTGCTCTTATTTGCTGAAACCGATCAAGCCGATTTTGCCACCATTTCCCGATGCGGTCGCGTCCGGCCGCGGCGAGGCGGAGGAGTTGCGTTTGCGTGCTCGGGCCGGGCTTGAGGCCCGCCTTGAAAAACTTGATCTTATACCGGAACGATTAAAGGAATACAGGGATCGTCTCGATTTCGAATTAAACGTGATCGAGACGATGAAATTCCCCGGCTACTTTTTGATCGTGGCCGACTTCATCAAATGGACGAAGGATCAAGGGATTCCGGTCGGGCCGGGACGCGGTTCGGGCGCCGGCTCGGTGGTGGCGTGGGCGCTGACCATTACCGATCTCGATCCGCTGCGCTTCGGATTGCTGTTCGAGCGGTTTTTGAATCCCGAGCGCGTGTCGATGCCCGACTTTGACATCGACTTTTGCCAGGACCGCCGCGACGAAGTCATTCGCTATGTTCAGCACCGTTATGGCAAGGAGCGGGTGGCCCAGATCATCACCTTTGGTAAGTTGCAGGCCCGTGCGGTGCTGCGCGATGTCGGGCGCGTGCTGCAATTGCCGCTCGGTCAGGTTGATCGGATTTGCAAGCTGGTACCCAATAATCCGGCCAATCCGGTCACGCTGAAAGAGGCGATCGACGGCGAGCCGCAGCTTCAATCTCACCGAGACGATGATCCCAACGTCGCCCGCATGATGGCGATCGCGATGAAGCTGGAGGGGCTTTATCGCCATGCCTCGACCCATGCCGCCGGCGTGGTGATCGGCGATCGCCCGCTTGAACAACTGGTGCCGCTCTATCGCGACCCGCGCTCCGACATGCCGGTGACCCAGTTCAACATGAAATATGTCGAACAGGCCGGGCTGGTTAAATATGACTTTCTTGGCTTGAAGACCTTGACCGTGATTCAAAAGGCGGTCGAGTTCACCGGGCAGGCGATCGATATCTCGACCCTGCCGTTCGACGACAAGAAAACCTACGACATGCTGAGCCGGGCTGAATCGACCGGCGTGTTCCAGTTGGAAAGTTCGGGCATGCGCGACGTGCTGCGCCGGCTCAAGCCTAATCGGTTCGAGGACATCATCGCGCTGGTCGCGCTCTATCGGCCCGGCCCGATGGACAATATTCCGAAATACATCAAGGTTAAAAACGGAGAGGAAGCGCCCGATTATCTGCACCCCTCGCTCGAAGGTATTTTGAAAGAAACCTTCGGCATCATGATTTATCAGGAACAGGTGATGCAGATTGCACAGGTGTTGTCGGGCTATACGCTCGGCGGTGCCGATTTGCTGCGCCGGGCGATGGGTAAGAAGATTCAGTCCGAGATGGATGCCCAACGCCAACTGTTCGTTGATGGCGCTAAGAAATCCCATGATGTCGAGCCGGGCAAGGCCGGCATGATCTTTGATCAGGTCAACAAGTTCGCCGGCTATGGGTTCAACAAAAGCCATGCCGCCGCCTATGCCCTGGTCGCCTATCAGACCGCGTGGCTAAAGGCCAATCATCCGGTCGCCTTCATGGCGGCGTCGATGACGCTCGATCTCGGCAATACCGATAAGCTTAACGTGTTTCGGCAAGAATTGATGCGGCTCGGGATCAAGCTTTTGCCGCCCGATATCAATAAATCAACCGATATCTTCTCGGTCGAAACTCTGCCCGGCGGTGAGCGCGCGATCCGGTATGCGCTGGCCGCGGTTAAGGGGGTAGGGGCGGTGGCGATGAAGGCGCTGGTTGAAGAACGTACGCGCAATGGCCTCTATAAAGACCTTTACGATTTCGCCCGTCGTTGCGATACCAAACAGGTCAACAAGCGTCAGTTGGAAACCCTGACCCGGGCCGGCGCCTTCGACGCGCTGGAGTCGGACCGGGCGCGTATGGTCGCCTCGATCGAAACCTTGATGCGCTATGGCCAAACCGTCACCGCCGAACGGGACAGCGGTCAGACCAGTCTGTTCGGCGCGCTCGGTGGTCCGGCCCTGAAAGAACCGGAACTTGCGAAGGGTGTGACGCGCTGGGATCCGCTGGAGAAGCTGAAGCATGAATTCGATGCCATCGGTTTTTACCTGTCGGCCCACCCGCTCGATGCCTATGCCGCGCCGCTGCGCCGGCTCGACGTGGTGCGGATTGCCGACCTGCCGTCTAAGCTCAACCGTGGCAGTATTACGCGCTATCGCATGGCCGGGATCGTCATAAATCGGCAGGAGCGCACGGCCAGAAGTGGCAACCGTTTTGCTTTCGCTCAATTATCGGATGCCAGCGGCGTGTTCGAAGTCACGCTGTTTCAAGAGGTTCTGGCCGGTGCACGCGAACTGATGGAGGCCGGCAAGGCGGTGCTGCTCTCGGTCGATGTTCAGCGCCAGGGCGAAGAGCTGCGTCTGACCTGTCAGGAGGTCAAATCACTGGAGGAGGAAGCGGCCAAGGAGGCCGAAGGTATCCGTATTCTGGTGCGCGAGGCCGAACCGCTGGTGGCGTTGAAGACAATACTTGACGGACTCGGCCGTGGCAAAGGCAAGATTAGCATTCTGGTCGAAACGGCAGCGTTCCGGGAAGTCGAAATCGCGGTGCCCGGCAGTTATGCGCTGACTCCGAAAATGCGTACGACGTTAAAAAATCTTTCCGGTGTCGTTGAAATTCATGATGTTTGAGCCGGGGATTGGCTGCCATGTCCGCTAAGCCGCTTTATCGTCGCATGTTCTTGCCTGCTTTGTTGTGGACGGTGTCGACCGTGTTGGCCTTGCCGCCGATGTTGACCGGGCTTGAAAACCGCTGGTTGAGTGACGGTTCGCGGCTTTTGCTGCATGAGGGCGCGGCGACGGTAAGCTGGCTGGTCGCGGCCTGGGTCGGGGCTCGGCTGTTCCGGTTGGCGGTCAATCATGGCGATCGGCCGGTGCCGCGCCTGCTCAGCGACATGGTGGCGATCAGCCTGTTCGGCGCTGCGATTATAATTATCGTGGCGACCGTATTTGACCAACCGGTCGGCGTTCTGATCACCACCTCCGGGATGTTGGTTGCGGTACTGGGTTTTTCATTAAGAGAGTTGATCAGCGATGTGTTCGCCGGAATCTGTATCAATATGGAGCGGCCGTTTACTCTGGGGGACTGGTTGGAGGTTCCGCCGGTAAAAGATCTCGGTAAAGTAACCGAGATCAACTGGCGGGCCACGCGGTTGGTCACGACGGACGGTATTACGGTCGTTGTGCCCAACGGAATAATTGCACACAGTCGGTTTCTTAATTACAGCAAACCACAGCGCCATTTTCGAGTTTCGGTGCCGGTGGTCCTTGACTACGAGGTGCCGGCCGAGCGCGCCCGCTATTTGTTGTTTTCGGCATTACGGGCGACGCCCGGTGTGTTGGCCGAGCCCGCGCCGATTGTTCATGTTGACGCTTACACAGAACATGGGCTGCGGTATCTCGCCCGTTTTTGGGTTGCCGATGGCGAGCACATGATGCCGGTGCGCAGCCAAGTGGTTACCACCATTCACCGGCATCTTTGGCTGGGCGGCGTCCAGTTGCGCCATGGTCGCAGCGATTTAATGCTGGCGCGGGCGGGGGTGGTCGGGACCGATCTTGATCAGCGTCGAGTCGGGGTGTTGGGTCAGGTTACGCTGTTCCGTGCGCTCAATGCCGAGGATTTGGACGAGCTGGCCGGCAATCTGGAGGTGCGCCATGTCCATCATGAAGCGGTGGTGGTCGAGGCCGGTGCCGCCGGGCGCTCGCTGTTCGTGGTGGTCGAGGGCGTGCTCGAAGTGCGCGGCGAGGACGGCATTCTTGCAACGCTGGCCGCCGGTGATGTCTTCGGCGAAATGTCGCTGCTGACCGGGGCGCCGCGCAGTGCGACCGTGGTGGCCGCAACTGAATCCACTCTGTTCGAGATTTCAGATCGGGAGCTGGCGCCGATCCTGCGCCGCCGGCCGGAGCTGGCCGATGGCTTGGGAGCGATCATCGAGCAACGCCGGCGCGCTAACCGGGCGCGTTGCGACGGTGGGGACGATCCGGGGGTTACTTCGTCCGGTCCACCGCTGTTCAGCTTGATCCGAGAGTTTTTCGGGATATCTCGATAGTTATACGCCAAAAGTAAGCGCTGGACTTGAACTGTTATTCAGGTAGAATGTCAAGCGGGCGTATCCGAGTGCGCCCGTATCGTCCTTTGACAACGAAACCGGCCCGAGACCATGTTGCAGTGCCGAATTATTCTTTTGCTTCTGCTGATCATACTGACCGGACGGCCGGCTCCATGCGCCGCGGCCGGGACGGATGCTGACACGCTGGAGCAATTCAATAAAGCAATGCACGATTTTAATCAAAAATATACTGTTTCTTCGGCAAACGGGGCCAGCCGGTTCTTTTCGGAAACTATTCCGGAGGGGGTCCGTCACGGTGTCATTAACTTCTTTTCGAATCTTAGCGAACCGGTGGTGGCGGTCAGCAGTTTAGTCCGCGGTGATGTCGATAACGCCGGGATTGCGGCCAAGCGGTTTGGGTATAATCTGGTTTTCGGCTTTGGCGGCGTGTTCGACCGCGCAACCGAGGCGGGCGTCATTGCCGAACCGCGCGACCTGGGCGAAACGATCTGTTCGTCCGGTTTGGTGCCCGACGGGCCTTATCTGGTGCTGCCGTTTTACGGGCCTTCGACCGTGGGCGACATGGTCGGCTCGGCGCTGCCGATGTTGGCCGGATATGTCGCCCTGGGTGAGGCGTTCTGGGTCATTCGCGCCAGCAGCCGCGTCGCCTCCTATATGGATGACAAAGACCTTCCCCCGAAGGAAGCCGGCGGTGACGCCGAAAGCGATGCCGGCCGGCAGGGCCGGATAGATTTGGCGTATCGGTTGGATAAAGAGCGCTATTTGGCCGCGCGCGAGGCGCTGTGCCACAAACCCGCATCCCCTCCCGCCGATGGCGGCGATGCCGCAGCCGTGCTGGCCGCGGTGCCGCTTAAATAAGCCGGTGTAATCATTATGCGGTTTCTGTTTTGGAACACGTTGAATAACGATGTATATCCGCACTTAGCAAAAGTCGCGGCGACAATGGATGTCGAGCTGATCGGGCTGGCCGAGTCACAATTTCCACCAAGTTATATCATCGACGAGTTGAATAAAGGACGCAGCGGGATCAGTAGGTTTAGGTCACTTTACGCTGATGACGCTCAGGGCTTGCATTTGGTCGGTACGCTGCCGAACATGTTTGTTAAGCTCTTGGTCGAAGAAAAGCGGTTTGTGATATTTGAAGTCAAGCCGCCGGGGCAAACGCCAGTGATCGCTTGCCTGCTTCACTTGCCGAGCAAGCTTCATGCTTCGGCAGGCAAGCAGCGAGACATGGCCGAGAATGTGGTTGAGCGAATTGAAGAGGCTGAGCGGGCATCCGGCCACGCAAGAACAGTGATCTTCGGAGACTTCAACATGAACCCGTTTGAGGACGGCATGATGAGTTTCCGGGCCTTTAATAGCACGATCCATGTTGATGTTATCGAGCGGCTTTCGGGGCAACGAACTTTGAATAGTAAAAAACGGAGCATGTTTTATAATCCGATGGCCAAGGCATCGTTTCGTGATGGCGCTGCCCGTGGTACCTATTATTATCATGACAACGATGATGTGGTGCATTACTGGAATTTGTTCGATCAGGCGCTCGTTCGCCCCGAACTCAGTCCGCTGTTGGTCAAGGACGATGTCCGGATCATCGATAAAATCGGCGGGGTAAGCTTGCTAACTGCCAAAGGTATTCCCGACTCGAAAATATCCGACCATTTACCGATCATGTTCGGTTTCAATCTTAACTGAGAGGAGTGTACGTCAATGAGTGAAAATTTGTGGGGCATGGAACCGATAGAGCCATTGTCCGAGGAATCCCCGAGAAAGATCGTTGCCGATCAGGCCGCACTGCTGCAAAAAATTACCGGAGGGGCTGTCTTTGGAACTGTTGAGAATGCAGATAAGAAAGAATTGCCCTTCCCATTTAATCAAAAAGATTTCTTGTTAGCTTTAACCGTATTTTCCCCAAAACTAGATGGCTATTCGAAAAGGTTTTTTTGTTTCGGCTACGGTATTGACATGTATTCAGTCGATTTTACCAATATAATTGGCTGCAATCCTACTTTTATAAAGTCTTGTGCCAATGAACAGGAGCTTAAAACGTTTCTTAAACAAATATTTTCTTCTGACGCGGTCCGAAAACTAATCAGTGCAATGATAACGCAGGTCCGCGAACTCGAAGATTTTAAAGCCGCCGGATAATCCCCTCTCCGCTAACAAAGCGGAGAGGGGGATGTCGCAAAAAATCAGCGCGGAAGTTCGGAGCTGCCCATCAGGAACTCGTCAACCGAGCGGGCGGCCTGACGGCCTTCACGAATTGCCCATACCACCAGCGATTGCCCGCGTCGCATGTCACCGGCGACAAACACCTTATCAACCGAGGTGCGATAGTTGCCGGTATTCGCCTTGACGTTGCCGTTGCGCTCCAGCGTAACGCCAAGCTGGCTTAACAGGCCCTCGCGGATCGGGTGAATAAAGCCCATCGCCAGCAGGACAAGATCAGCCTTCAGGCTGAACTCGCTACCGGCGATTTCGACCGGCTTGCCGGTACTCCAGTCGAGCCGAATGCCGTTAAGCGCGTTCAGCTTTCCATTGCTACAACCGAACGACTTGGTGGCGACCGCCCAATCCCTGGCGCAGCCCTCCTCGTGCGAGGTCGAGGTGCGCAGCTTGTTGGGCCAGCGCGGCCATGTCAGCTGCCGGTCTTCCTTTTCGGGCGGTCTCGGCATGATTTCAAGCTGGGTTACCGAAGCCGCGCCCTGCCGAATCGAGGTGCCGATGCAATCGGACCCGGTGTCGCCGCCGCCGATCACGATCACATGCTTTCCGCGCGCGGTAATGCGCTGGTCGGTCGGCACGGTGTCGCCGGCATTGCGCTTATTCTGTTGGGTCAGGAACTCCATCGCGAAGTGGACGCCGGTCAACTCCCGTCCGGGAACCGGCAAGTCGCGCGGATGTTCCGAGCCGCCGGCCAGTACCACCGCGTCGAAGCCCTTCAGCAATTCGGCCGCCGGTAGGTCGACTCCGACATTGATGCCGGGCCGGAAAGTCACGCCCTCCGCCTGCATCTGCGCCATGCGGCGATCGATCACGCCCTTGTCGAGCTTGAAATCGGGGATGCCATAACGGAGCAAGCCGCCGATGCGGTCGGCCTTTTCAAACAGGGTCACGGCATGACCGGCGCGGGCCAGTTGCTGTGCTGCGGCCAAGCCGGCCGGACCGGAGCCGATCACGGCAACGGTCTTCCCGGTCTTGTGCGCCGCCGGTTCGGGCTTTATCCAGCCTTCTTCCCAGCCCTTATCAATGATGGCGCACTCGATCGACTTGATGGTAACCGCATCGTCGTTGATGTTGAGCGTGCACGAGGCTTCGCACGGCGCCGGACAAATGCGCCCGGTAAATTCCGGGAAGTTGTTGGTCGAATGGAGCGTTAGCAACGCCTCATACCATTGGCCGCGGTAAACCAGATCGTTCCAGTCGGGGATTAGATTATTGACCGGACAGCCATTGTGGCAGAACGGGATGCCGCAGGCCATGCAGCGGGCGCCTTGCTCACGCATGGTGGCGTCGGGCAGCGGTTGAATGAATTCGCGGTAATGCTCGACTCGGTCCGAAACCGGCAGCGGGTCGCGGTTACGGCGGCGAATTTCCAGGAACCCGGTTGGCTTACCCATGGACCGCCTCCAGCGTCTTGGTGGTGCCCTTTACGGCGGCTGCGGCGGTTGCCTGGAGTTCCTTGACGGCTCGACGATAATCGATAGGCATGATCTTCACGAATTTGGGCAGGTAATCATCCCAGTGCGCCAGGATCTGTTTTGCCCGCGCACTGTTGGTGTAATGGAGATGCCGTTCGATCAGCAGGCGCAGACGGGCGGCGTCGAAGCGAAGCGGGTCGGTCATGACTTCGCTAACCGATCCGAGCGGTTCGGAGACGGCGGAGATTTTCTCCAGTTCGACCATCGCCTTGTTGCATTTCAGCTCGAAGTCACCGCGCTCGTCGAGCACATAGGCGATGCCGCCGCTCATGCCCGCGGCAAAGTTGCGGCCGGTGTCCCCGAGTACGACGACACAGCCGCCGGTCATGTACTCGCAGCCATGATCGCCGACACCCTCGACCACCGCAAGTGCGCCGGAGTTGCGCACCGCAAAGCGTTCGCCGGCAACGCCGCTGAAGTAGCATTCACCGCTGATTGCGCCGTAAAGCACGGTGTTGCCGATCAGAATATTATGCAGCGGCTCCAATCCCGATTCGGGCGGGAAGTAAATCGCAATCCGTCCGCCTGAAAGGCCCTTGCCGACATAGTCGTTTGCGGTGCCCCTCAACTCGATGCTGATGCCGCGTGCCAGAAACGCGCCGAAGCTCTGGCCACCGGTTCCGGTCGCCTTGATCGCAATCGTGTCTTCGGGCAGGCCGGCATGACCGTACCGTTTGGCCACCTCGCCCGACAGCATGGCGCCGACCGTGCGGTTGACGTTGCGAACTTTTAGAGGAATCCGGACCGGCTGGCGCTTTTCCAGGGCGGGCTGTGCCGCCGGAATCAGCTCTTTATGGTCGAGATTGTCGAGATCGTGCGCCTGGGACTCGCAGTTATGAGTGGCAATCCCCGGCCGAGCTTGCGCCTTGGCCAGCAGTCGAGAATAGTCGAGGCCGCGCGCCTTCCAGTGTTCGATCGCCCGACGGATATCAAGCCGGTCGCTCTGTCCGATCATGTCGCTGAATTTGCGGAAGCCAAGCTCGGCCATCAGCTGTCGGACTTCTTCGGCGACAAAGAAGAAATAGTTGATGACATGCTCGGGCTGGCCGGCAAAACGGCGGCGTAACTCGGGGTTCTGGGTGGCGACACCGACCGGGCACGTATTGAGATGGCACTTGCGCATCATGATGCAGCCCGATGCGATCAGCGGGGCGGTGGCAAAGCCGAATTCGTCGGCCCCGAGCATGGCGCCGATCACGACGTCCCGCCCGGTGCGCATGCCGCCATCGACCTGAACCGCGATTCGGCCGCGCAAGCGGTTGCGCACCAGGGTCTGATGGGTTTCGGCCAAGCCGATTTCCCACGGGCTGCCGGCATGAATGATTGAACTCATCGGGCTGGCGCCGGTGCCGCCTTCGAAGCCGGAGATCGTGACATGGTCGGCCTTGGCCTTGGCGACGCCCGCGGCAATCGTGCCGACGCCGACTTCGGAAACCAGCTTGACGCTGATTCGCGCTTTCGGATTGACGTTTTTCAGATCGTGAATCAGCTGGGCCAGATCCTCGATCGAATAAATATCGTGATGCGGCGGGGGGCTGATCAGGGTCACGCCGGGAGTCG